>ENA-OQIG01000033-OQIG01000033.1-human-gut-metagenome-genome-assembly--contig:-NODE-33-length-77301-cov-3.661505_pt1 | contig 77301 bp, 92 predicted proteins | sample MGYA00242576_ERZ504741 | MGnify/ENA primary metagenome ERZ504741 (study PRJEB26092, sample SAMD00036436) | human gut metagenome | host: Homo sapiens | study: EMG produced TPA metagenomics assembly of... | reverse complement strand
ATCAAAACCACAAATGGATAACACTTTCAAATCAAATTGGTTACAATGATATATTTTTATACAGTCATGGACACAAAATAATCTAACCCAACCTTTATACGGAATACTAGCAGTTCTAATTTACTCTTATTTATACCTTCTATAAATCTTCAAATGGAAGTTGGAGCTTCATTAGATTATCATCGGTATTATAGGACATTGGTAAGTGAAGATGCAACACTAATGAAACGAAAGAATTTATTTCTTAATTATCATACAAAATTGAAATATGAAACTTTAGACAAAAGATATTTTCCTACTAAAGGTTTGAAAACTAATATTTCTTATACAATATATACCAATTTGCATACTAACACTGCATACTCATCACTTGCTGCCCAAGTCACCAAGATATTTCCAATCACACTAAATACATTTATTATACCGACAATATACGGAAGATTTATTTTCAATGATGGTATTCCGTTTATGTACAGCAATGTTATCGGTGGAGAAGGATATAATCCACATTACGAGCAACAAATACCTTTTTCAGGGCTGACTCATACAGAATCCACCCTAAAATTATTGGGAAATGCACAAATCCAAGTAAGACATAAATTTCACGAAAAGCAATACCTTACCTTATCAGGAAATTATGCCATCCATCAAAATCAGTTTTCCAACTTCCTTCAAGGCAAAAAAATATATGGAACAAGTATTGGATATGGTTACGATAGTCCATTGGGACCTATAGAGGGATTTATATGCTACTCCAATAGGACTAACAAACTGGGATTTTATCTTAATATCGGATTTGGATTTTAAAAAATACAGATTTAAAAACTGAGCATATCATACGTTTCTAACAATTCTTTTGAGCGTAACCCCAAATACTTACGTGTAGTCATTACATCAGCGTGATTAAACAATTCCGACAGTTTGATAAGAGCAAATTCCGAGTTTTCCCCAGCAGCCTCAACGACTTTCCTGCCAAATGTTTTTCGCATACTATGGGTACTAAAATGTTCAATTTTCAAATTATATTTTGATTTTATTGACTTGAATAACACGTTTATTCTTTGTGTACTATACACCATTTTTTTGCGACTGATAAAACATTTTTCATTTTTATCTGTTATATTCAAAGCCATATAACAGTCTGCAATATGCTTTTGAAAATTTGAATTGATTTTTTATTTCCCGTCTTTTACCCGTTTTCTTTTCTATAATAACGAACCTTTCATCATCCAGCAACATAGACCATGTAAGAGTAAGAATATCCGATATGCGTAGCCCAAAGAAACTGCCACAACCAATAAGTAAAGACAGACGGTATTCTTTGTCACGATACAATTTTCTAACTAATGAAAGCATTGTGTCCCATTCAATATAATCACTTGTTACATAACTGTTTTTTAAGCTCATAATATTCTCTTTTAATTGAAATTTATAGTTTTTGAATATACTGCAAACCGACTCATTATTAAAACACTGATAATCAATCTATATTCAAAGTTATAGAAGTGAATATCAAAAAATGGCTATCAAGTTTTCCCATCTGAAGGAACGCCAAACACATTTTTCCAAATCAAAATAAGCCGTTGTTGCAAAATCTTCTCTGCTCTGTCCCTACCCACAAACCTTATCTTTTATAAAATCGGGATTGCTAATACCAAATGCAACACGAACTCCACCATCACTTTTCAAATAAGCAAATTTGACGATTGTGCTACGTTTTAATTACAGTACAAATATATGACATATACTTAATATCTGCAATTTATTTACGCTAGAAATAGTTAAATACATGACATTTATTCATTTTATGCCATGTAATTCTTATTTTTGCAATAAAAATATTGTAATTATGACTGAAAAAGAGAAAAAAGAACGAACAGTAATACATCTCTATATAAGAGAGAATGATACTCACCACTATTTTGGCAGTATCGCTAACGTATTTGAATACTTTTCTGCTGAGGAAATTGGAATAACCTACGGTTCGCTAAGAAATTATGGACTTTCCAATGAAAATTCATATCAAAATGCAAAATCTATAATCAGGAAAGGAATACTTTTATCAAAATCAGGAAATCGTGGTAAAAAATAGATAGCAAACAGTGTGCCACCTAACATTCGGATATATATCCATCACTTATATTTCATATAAAACATTGTATTACAACAAATTGATACCATATCACAAAAATCAGATGATAATAAGACACTTTATACCATACTTGTACTTTTTGAGGACTTTTCAGACTAAATTTCTTATTAAAAGTTAGTAATATACATTAGAAAGTCGTATATTTGCATAAATAAAATATACTTATATTATATAGTTGAAAGTAGGTATACCTGGAAGTAATGGTTTGTTAAGGTTACATTGCTTCCTTTGTTCAACTATCAAACCTTAACATCCTAAATAAGTGACACGTACAAGTCACACAATAATGTCAACCTTAACATGTACAAAAATGAAAAATTTTCTTTTAAATTGATGATTTCCGTCAATGGTTTCACAGAAAACCTACCAGTAAAGACTACAACAAAATATCCTTTGAAGAAAAAGAAATTACTATTTCTGAATTGGAGCAATTTATAAAACAAGGATATATATTCTCTTGCACATATATCGACAAGGAAATAAAATCCCTCTTTGGTTATAAGAAGAAAGAAAGGGCATTACATACTAACATAATAGTATTTGATATTGATAATACATTATTATCATTCAATGAATTATTAGTAACATTGAAATATCAGCCAAGCATTGCGTATACCACATTTTCACATATTACTAAAGGAAACAGATATAGACTTCTATACATTTTCAATACACCACTAAATCAAAATCAATATCAGATACTATATGATAATATTATAACAAATATAGAATTAGATAATCATAATAGAGCAATCTACCAATTTTATTTAGGGAGCTACGCAAATTGTAAACTTATAAACAATCTTATCATTTATAGTTATGATGACATTTCCATTTCTAACAGTATAAAAGAAAAGCCAACACCATACAATATACAGTTACAAATGGAAAAGAGAGATAAAGTTGTTGTTGAAATAAAGGACCATGAATATATTACCAATTTTTGGAACCTTTCCCATAAAGACTTAATAGAAAAATACAGAGAAAAATATCCATTCTTTGAAAATAATTTGGAAGAAGCCAATGAAGATATTCCATATATTACAATACCTGAAAACTATTGCTGTATCAAAAGATATTGGTTCAAGGAAAAAACAAAACTTGATAATGGTAATTGTGTTTACTCCAACAGAGTATGTAAAATTAAAGACGGGAACGGGCGTAGAAAAAAACTCTTTTTAAATGCTATAGTACGCAAATATATGTACCCACAAATTGAATTTGAACATTTACTGCACTGTTTAGCCAATGAACTATACTACTACATCAACAACAGCAAGGACCCAATAAGCAAACAAGAATTATATGATATCGCAGAAAATGTATACAATGAAAACATTGACAAATACTCAGCAATGATTAAACAACAGCAGACAGAAAAAAGAAAATGGATAATAAACCCTCAATATTGCATTAAATACATCTTTCAGCTAAGACTGTACGAAATATGGTAAAAGGGAAAATCAATAATGAATTAATTGGCTTATATTATGATTGTTCCAAATCCCTAAAAGAAAATCTATCAACTTTTAAAGAACTGAATTTAAAAGTAGGAAAAAGTAAATTATATGAATGGTGTAAAGAAAACAACATTCCAACCAATATGAAAAATAATCAATCAACTAAAAATACTGTTGGCTTATATCTGTATAACCCTATTTCGGCAATAGCAGGATAGGATTCCCCTATAGAAATCCACTCGTTACAAACTATAAGGGGGGGACTACAAAATCCTCCCCCTGAGTGAGGGGTTACGGTGGTAGGAATATTATTATTTATGACTTGGATAATAAACGTTCCAAGACCTTGTCATTGTGTACTTTCCAATCAGTTCTGTTTTCTTGTAAAGATTTTCCAAAATCTTCATTAGAAGGTACGCTTAAATCTTTACCACTATCTTCATAAGCATAAAAAGGGAAACATCCCATCCATCCTGTTGCTTGTATCATTTGATTAAATGTATCATAATCATACTCACCTGATTTAAACTCCACATATATTTTACTTCCACCATGATAAGTAATAATACGTGTACTTTTATCATACGAAAAACAATGTTCCGTATTATTAAGTAACCACCCCTGAAATTCAACACCATAATGACAATGCAATTCATCATAAAACATCTCCTCCTTTTTATAACGAGCGCATTTAATTGTTCCCCACATCTCCTCACCTCCTTTATAAGATACTACGACCAATAACCAAAGTTCATGTAAACGAAATATAGTAATTTTATCAATATATTCATCAACCATAGTCTTTACCAAATCCCTATTTTTCCTAATCTCATCCATTTTATTAATCAACAAAGGATTGGCATTCAAACGCTTCAAATTATCAATAGTAATTCTCTTTGTTGTGATTTCTCGTGACAATTTATCCATAGTTTTGTTCAACACGTTTTTAGTTTCATCATATTTATGTTTTGCATCTGAAATCAAATTCTTTGCAACCTCATCGTCTTCAATCGCAATAAGACGTTTAAGTGTCTTTTTATAAAGATTCTCCGCTTCAACCAATTCTGTATTCTTTGATGATTTTATTTGAACCAACTCTTCGATTTCTTTCCCTAAATTTTCTATCTTTAAAATATTGGTCTGCTGAATATTAATCTCAGCAAACATTTGAATTGACAACTGTAAAACAAGTCCATCCAATTTCCATTGTCGAAGTTCTGCCCATTCGTGCATGTTCGTGGTTTATCTTTACGATTCACTCTACCATAACATTTGTAAGTACGTCCACCACTGATATAATTTTTAGATGTTTCATTTGATTTCCCTACAGAAAAATTAGCACCGCATTCGCCACATACCATTAAATGTTTCAATAAATTCTCATGCCTGACTGCATTATTCTTATTATAATGCGCTTTGGAAAGTTTATCTTGGGCTTGCTGAAACAACTCGTCTGATACAATTCGCAGACTTTCCACATGTTCCGAATATTCATAAACAATCTCTCTATCTTGCCTTTCGGATAACGGAAGTGGATTGGTAGGGTCTGGTTTATAAAATGTTATTCTACGATTACCTTTATATAACTCATTGTGCATAAGTCTGTTTATTGTAGAAATACGCCATTTTAAATTATCTGTATCAAATTTATACTCTTTCACCTCCAATCCTTTTGCTTCTCTATTCTTCTTGTACTCATTCAATTTTCTTACGTATGGAGCAGGTACTTTCTCAGCATTCAATATCTCTGATATTTGAATTGAAGAATATCCACCAACATACATTTCAAAAATACGGGTAACAATCTTACTTTCGATAGGATTTATAACAATCTGTTTATTTTCATTGTGCATATAACCATACGCACGTTCATCCCCGCCTCCATGACCTGCTTGAACTTTTGTTATCTTGCCACTTAATGAACGTTCAACAAACAATTCTATCTCATAGCTTGACATAACAGCAAGTACATGCAATAAAATAATACTACCTACATCTTTATTACTATCTCTTACCCACAATTTTTGTTTATCAAAATACAAGTTAATACCTTTATCTATAAACAATTTGATTTGTTCTAATAACTCCGTAGCATTTCTTGCAAGACGAGAAAATTCAGAGAATAAAATTATATCAATATCCCCATATTCGACTCTTTCAAGCATCTTCACATATTCAGGACGGAACTCTCCCTTTTTAAAACCACTAATAACATCTATGAAAATATCCTCTTCTTCAACGTTCCAATGGTTTTCTGCTGCAAACTTCAACAATTCCTCTTTTTGTCTATCAGTGTCTGTTGTTGCGTACTAACACGACAATAGATTAGTACCTTCTTATCCATATTATTCATTATCTTTGCGCTGTTAATTACATCAATATCAATTAATATGGAAACAAATATAGAAATAAATAAACCAAGTCCCAAGTTTCAGGATGTGTCAATCGCACCTATGCACACAGCAGAGCATTTGCTCAATGCCACTATGGTAAAAACATTCGGATGTCCTCGTTCACGAAATGCACATATCGAAAAGAAAAAAAGCAAATGTGATTACGAACTTCCGACTTGCCCAACGGAGGAGCAAATTCATGCCATTGAAGAAAAAGTAAATGAAGCTATCGATCGCCATTTACCTGTAACCTGTGAGTTCATGACACACGAAGAAGCCCAAAGCATTGTGGACCTGAGTAAGCTTCCGGAAAATGCAAGCGAAACATTACGTATTGTCAGAATAGGAGACTACGATGCTTGCGCCTGCATCGGGCAACACGTAGAAAACACATCAGAAATAGGTCTTTTTAAAATTATCAGTTACGACTATGCCGACGGAAAATTACGCCTCAGATTCAAACTGATAAAATAGGTATGTAACAGTATCAATTAACTAATAGATTATTAACAAAATTCTTATCAAAGTATAAATACAGGAACAATTTGACAGCAAAATGGTAAAATTGGCATTATCTCCCTGACATTTAGTCAAACTAAGGAAGAATATGGCACTGGCACAAATTTTGTAATTTCTTTAGTGAACGACGGTTCGAAACAACGAACCGAAATTCAAGAATTAATCTGAATGTTTAACTAAAAGATAGGAGACTAAATTATGATGCCTGTTAGAAGATCTCAGAATTGGTTACCAAGTATCTTTAATGATTTCTTTGATAACGAATTAATGGCTAAAGCAAATGCTACCGCACCTGCTATTAATGTAATTGAAACCGATAAGGCCTATAAATTAGAGTTGGCCGCACCAGGGATGACTAAGGAGGATTTCAGCGTACGGATTGATGAAGAAAACAACCTGGTAATTTCAATGGAAAAGAAAGCTGAAAACAAGGAAGAAAAGAAAGACGGTCGCTATTTACGCCGTGAATTTTCATATTCAAAATTCCAGCAGACAATGATTCTGCCGGAGAACGTAGATAAAGATCACATCTCCGCGCAAGTGGAAAACGGTGTTCTGAACATCGAACTACCCAAGTTGAGTGAAGAAGAAGTGAAGAAACCTGACAGAACCATTGAAGTTAAATAAACTCATTGAATTAGTGGAAATTCCTTAATACAAAGGGATTAAAGATCACCCCGGAATCCATCTCCCCATTCAGAGAGAAAGATTCGGGGTATTCTTTTATAAAACAAGAGTTGAAGGGTGGCAGTATTTGCGCAATACAGACATTAGTCTTGCTTTATCCACCGGCTTCACGAGATAATCATTGCAACCGGATTTCAGCGCAGCTACCTTGTCGGACTCGAAAGCATGCGCTGTAAGAGCTACAATAGGAATATTCGTATCAAACTTCCGAATCTCAGCTGTTGCCGTCAGTCCGTCCATTACCGGCATTTTCATATCCATCAACAAGAGATCTATTTTATACTCTTTTACCATCGCTACAGCCTGCTCCCCATTCACAGCGTGAAGCAAATTATAATGTTTGGACAACATAGCCGATATCAGCAGATAATTACTTGAAATATCTTCTACAACCAAGACTGTTTTTCTATCCAAAGCCGAATACTGATTTCCGCTACGTATCAGATCATCTTTACCTGTATTCTGTCCAATAGCGATATTGGACTCCCAACGCATTTGTACCTCCGGATCGCAAGGTAGAACAGCCCAGAAAAGAGATCCCCGGCTATATTCCGATTCAAAACCGACACTTCCTCCCATCGATTCGGTAATAGCCTTACATATAGAGAGTCCAAGACCGGTGCCTTGTGCAAATTCATCCAATTTCTCAAACCGATGAAAGACTTTCCTCTTTTTCTCCTCCGGTATACCGATGCCGGTATCCCTTACATAAAGACGGATTCCGGCGTCTACCACCTCGTATCCCATCTCGATAGTTCCTGCGGCGTATATTTGATGGCATTAGTTACATAATTAGTCACCACTTGTGCAACCCGATTTTTGTCAAGTCTCACCCGGCACACACTATAAGGATTCACCGCGACCAACTGCACTTTAGGATTTGTCACCCGTTGCTTCATTGAAGATGCCATACTATCGAAATATTCTGCCAGATCAAATTCCTCATATTTCAGCTCCACCGAACCGGACTCCAACTTCGACAAATCCAGAATATCATTAATAAGTTTCAGCAGCAATTCGTTATTGGTATTGATAATCTGCATGTATTCTTCTTTATCACCCTGTTCTTCCGAATTCATCAATAGGTCAGAGAAGCCGACAATAGCATTTAGTGGAGTACGGATTTCGTGACTCATATTGGCAAGAAAGGCCGACTTGAGCTTATCCGATTGTTCGGCCAACAATTTCGCCTGTCTCAACTCCTCAATCATCCTCTCCCTGTCAGTAATATCATCCACACGAATGACAATACCGTCGATCTCTTCACTTTCATTAAATACAGGAGTAGCCAGCACTTCTACAATCCGGTTATTCTCCAGATGAAACTTGATCTTTTCCATCTGTCTTGATACCAATACTTTGCTTAGCACACAGTTGTCACAAGGAGAAGTCCGATTATGAGCACTTTTATAACAGCATTCTCCTCTTTTATAAGCCTCAAAAGAGAGGCTGGATGAACAGACAGACACATTTTCCCATTGTACTACATAATCTGTCGTGATATAGGCCAACCCCGAATTAGTGTTATTCAATACCAGTTCATTCTGTCGGATAAGTTTATTCAGCTTTTCTTTATTTTTCAGCAGAGTCAACTCTGTCTGTTTGTAGGATTCGATGCTGATTGACATTCCGGAAACATACTGATAAGGATGATCATTGAGTATGGAGGTTTCAAGTACTCCGCGGGTTTTCCACCATTCATAGTTTCCGTTTCCTCTCAGATCAGCACGATATTCTATATCCCATTCGCCGCTATCCTGTTTGAGCACCGCATCCATTGTATCGACAAACCGTTGCCGATCATCAGGGTGCACACACTCTGCAAACTTTTCAAACGAGTTGATATCCAAAGCATTCCGCCCGATCTTATCAAATCCTTCACCAAAGCTTACCCTTTGTTTTGACGGCTCGTAAAACCAGGTATAAGCGTTCATTACTTCCATTGACATAGAGAGCACTTTAGCACGGCGCTTAAGATCATTCTGCAATTTCTGATCCCAGCGGATATTAAGCAACAGACGCTTGGTGCCATCATAGATGATATTCTTGCGCACGATGGTATCATAGCTGCGTCCGTCTTTCAATATGATTCTTTCTACCCCAAAATAAGGCTTTCCGGTAGTGAAGACTTCCAGATCTGTTTTCTGCATACGTTCCGCCTGTTCGCTATCCAGAACGCTACATACGGTTTCACCCTCATGGGTGCCGAACATCCGCATGCTTTCTTCATTGCAGAAGACATAACGAAAATCATCTTCCACATCTTTTATATGAATGGGAAGCGGTATGCTGTTCAAAATATTCTCTTGTAGCAGCTTGCGCCTTTGCAGCTCCGTATTGTTTTTACGAAAACCCACATATTTAATTACCTTTCCATCCGTCCTCTTTCATACGGGGTACAGTTCAGTTTACAATATTGCCATTCGGATGTATCGGACAACCTGATCCGGAAATCTATCTCATACAGACAATCGCAACCACTGAGCATATCCAATAGGATAATCTCCGCTTTTTTCCAATCCTCCGGATGAATCTGTTTCTTATAGTCTTCGATGGTGAGTGCTTGGGTAGGATCGTAACCATTAAGAGGTTCATTCTCCGCATAAAACAACCGGGTACGAACATCAAATTCCCACAACATCACCTCAGCAGCCTGCATGGCCAATGCCGTTTTTTGCTTGCTTTGCCGCAATATCTCTTGAGTATGCACAGCTTCAGTCACATCCTGTGCTATGAAAAGAAACTTATCAATCTCCTTATTTTCATCCAGAACGACCGATACAGTAATTTCAAAATAACTGATTCCTGATAAAACAGTCGGATAATGGGCTTTTGCCAGGTCAAAATCATATTTGACCGTAAAACGGATATTCTCTCCCGCACGTAGACGCCTCTTCATCTCCACCGGAATATTCGGATTCTCAAAGATATTGATTCCCAACATATCTTGTTTATCCTTCACTCCCATCATCTTTAGTCCCACACTATTAATCTCTATCAGATACCCATCGCCATCGTACAATTCCATTCCTACAGGAAGATTTTCATAAATGGTCTGCTGAAGTCGATGAATCTGAGAAGGGGTTGATGTTTGTTTGTTCATTACGTAATAACTTTGTATATCTGTTTTTTCCTTCTACAAAAATACACATAAGTTACAAGCTAACGTACATTTACAGAGAAATTTAAGTCTCTCAACCACTTTTCGGAGCTTTTGAGGCCCTCTTCCATAAAGTCAACCGCTTTTCCGATAGCTCTTCACTGCCCAAACATTGAAAAGCAGTGCAAAGGCCAGCAACGCCCCCAGCTGTGGCAACAAATCAATAAAGCCACTCCCTTTGAGATAAACCATACGCATCACTTGCATAAAATATTTCAGAGGATTGAGCATTGTTATCCATTGCGCCCATTCGGGCATACTACGAATAGGGGTAAACAGCCCGCTCATCAGAATCAGGATCAGCATACAGAACCACATAACAAACATAGCTTGCTGCATCGTAGCCGAATGGTTGGAAATGACCAGCCCGAGGCCGGATACAGCCAGGACAAATATAATGGAGAAACAATAGATGACCCCAAAATGCCCCACAGGAAAGATACCATAAAGTGTCCATGCCAAAACAAAGCAAAGAGTCAGGACAACAAAACCGATCAGCCAATAGGGAATCAATTTGGCAAGAATAAAGGTAAACTTTCCGACAGGAGTTACATTGATCTGTTCAATCGTACCGGCTTCTTTCTCCCCTACTATATTTAATGCAGGCAGAAAGCCGCAAAGCATCGTAAGCAACATCACCATCAGGGCCGGAACCATAAACAGCTTATAATCCAAACGGGCATTAAAAAGATTCTGGGTGAGAATATCAATCCGGGGCAGATTTCCGTCGGCAGAGAAAGAGGTGGTACCGCTTTCAGTCCGTAATTCTTCTCCATAGTCATTGACAATGGCAGACAAATAGGAACTTCCCAAGCCACCCTTGGTACCATTCACGGCATTGACAGCCAAAAGTATGTTGGCAGCACCGCCATTCACCCAATCCTTCTCGAAGCCTCTGGGTATTTCAAGTAACAGGTCGGCTGTTCCCACTTCAATCGCCTCCATACCTTTTTCGTAAGAATCCGGCAAAGCAGTGGTCTGAAAGTAAGTTGAAGCCGTTATTTTATCCACCAGCCTGCGGGAAATAACCGAATGATCATTATCAATTATATTCATCCGGATATTTTTTATCTCAAGATTGGCCGCCCAAGGCATAAGAAGCATAATCATGCAAGGGAAGATAAATATCAACCTCGGCAGGAAGGAGTTGCGGAGCAACTGCTTGAATTCTTTCTCTATAAGATATTTAATCATAACCTGTTTTTGAATTTCTTGAAGCTTATTGTTATCAACAGAACTGCCATCAAAGCCAGAATACTGACTTCAGACCATACAAACGAGATGTCCACTCCCTCGATCATCAACTTACGTACAGCCTGAATATACCAGCGGGCAGGCAGTATATCAGAAATTAATTGCAGCACCAAAGGCATACTTTCTATCGGAAATATCATACCCGAAAGCAACATGGTAGGCATCATCAGTACCAAACCCGAGCCAGCATGGCAGCTACCTGTGTCCGTGTCACCGTAGAGATAAGTAATCCCAGCGACAACGATACAAAAATGAAAAGCAACGACACCATAATCAGCCAGAACAGGCTGCCTGCCACAGGCACATCGAGCACATAGACAGAAAGCAACAGAATCGTCGTAAGATTGACAAATGACAATACAAAATAGGGAACTGCCTTGGCCAGAATAATAAACAGCGGTTTCACCGGAGATACCAACAGGATCTCCATCGTGCCGGTTTCCTTCTCCCGGACAATAGAGATAGAGGTCATCATGGCACAAATCAACATCAAGATAAGCCCCATCACACCGGGTACAAAATTGTAAGCACTCTTCATCTGAGGGTTATAAAGCAATTTCACATTGGGTACGACAGAAGGCACTGACATTCCGGGAGGAAGCATTTCCTGCCGGACAGCAGCAATCACTCCTGTGGCATAGCCGGCTTGTGTGGTAGCCATATTCGGATCCGTTGCATCGGAAACCACTTGCACACGGGCATCACCTGTATAAAGGCGGTCGGCAAACTGCTCACTGAAAACGAGTGCCATATCTATCTCGTTTTCCTGAAACACCCTTTCCATCTCTTGCGGAGAATGCAAAAGGCACTTCACGGAAAAGTATTCGCTGGCATCCAGACGATCGATAATTTTGCGTGTGACGATGTCATTCGACGGATCGAGTACGCCCACTCGTACATTTTTCACTTCTGTAGTGATGGCAAAGCCAAAGAGGATAATCTGCACGACAGGCATTCCCAATAAAATCAACATAGTCCGCCGGTCACGGAATATGTGGAAGAATTCCTTTTTTACAAATGCTATAAATTGTTTCATATACTAATCAGCTTTACGCACTGCCTTACGGGCCAGTTGTTGGAATACATCATCCATCGTATCGGCATGAAAATGCGCCTTCAACCACGGGGGGTGTCAAGTGCTTCGATACGTCCGTCCACCATGATAGATACACGGTTACAATATTCTGCTTCATCCATGTAATGGGTAGTCACAAAGACCGTTATCCCCCGGTCGGCAGCCTGATAAATCAGTTCCCAGAACTGACGGCGGGTAGCCGGATCGACTCCTCCGTCGGTTCATCAAGAAACACGATCCGGGGATTGTGGAAGATTGAAACGGAAAAGGCCAGTTTCTGTTTCCATCCCAAAGGCAGGCTTTTCACAAGTGTGTCACGCTCTCCGCTGAAGCCCAAGCGATCAAGAAGAGCATCTGTCTTTTCGGCTATTTCCCGATCCTGCATTCCGTAAATTCCGGCAAAGAGGCGGATGTTCTCCCACACTTTAAGGTCCTCATACAACGAAAACTTCTGGCTCATATAACCGATATTCTTCTTTACCTCTTCGGGGTGAGCCGCTACATCAAAACCTGCTACCCGCGCCATGCCCGAAGTAGCTTACTCAGTCCGCAAAGCATGCGCATAGCAGTGGTCTTCCCTGCACCGTTTGCTCCGAGAAATCCGAAGATCTCTCCACGGTTTACCCGAAAGGAGATATGATCGACTGCGGTAAAATGACCGAAACACTTGGTCAATTGATCCACCTCGATGGCAAAATCGTTTCCGGCGTGCACTTCCGTACGTTCCAGACCGGGCGGGCAAAGAATATGGCTGAAACGTTGCAGGATACGTTCCGGCACATCGATACCTTGTATCTCGCCTCATTGATAAAAGCGATACGGTCGCATTGACGGGCTTCGTCCATGATCGGAGTGGAAACAAGAATTGTGATACCTTGATCCTTAAGATGCCTCAGCATTTCCCAGAACTCCTTGCGCGAAACAGGATCCACACCGGTAGTCGGCTCGTCCAGAAAAAGAATCTCCGGCTTATGAATCAACGCACAACTCAGAGCAAGTTTTTGCTTCATTCCCCCGGATAAAGCTCCTGCCCTGCGTTTACGGAAAGGCTCTATTTGCTGATAGATATCTTTCACCAGATCGTAGTTTTCACGAATGGTCGTATGAAACACGGTAGCGAAAAAGTCAAGATTCTCCTCCACTGTCAGATCCTGATAGAGCGAAAAGCGTCCGGGCATATATCCCACTTGTTGCCGGATTTGTTTGTAGTCTTTCACGACATCGAGTCCGTTCACTGTAGCTGTCCCGCTATCGGCCAGCAACAATGTGGTCAATATCCGGAAGAGAGTGCTCTTACCTGCTCCGTCCGGGCCGATAATACCGAATAATTCGCCGGGATTTACAGAAAAGGTAGCACTTTTCAGGGCTTCTACCTCCCCGTAACGTTTCGTCACGTCATTTACAGATACAGCTGGTTTCATAAGCAGGCATCATTTATAACTTCACTCCTCCGTACATACCTATCTTCAGAAGTCCATCGTTCTTTACCGCTATCTTAACGGCATACACCAGATTGGCACGTTCTTCTTTTGTCAGAATCGTTTTAGGAGTAAACTCCGAACGATCTGAAATCCATGTCACGACACCCGGATATTCCTTACGCTCTTCTCCCCCATAATCGGAAAAGACCGTCACCCGATTGCCAAGCTTGACTAGTGAAAGCTGTTCGGAAGTGATATAGGCACGAAGATACATCTGATCGATATCTGCCACCTTAAAAAGAGGTTTACCCACAGCAGCCAGCTCCCCGGCTTCGGCATATTTTGCCAATACAGTACCACTGATAGGCGAAACGACGTGACACTTCGCCAATTGGTCTTCTACTTGTGCCACCTGGATTGCGACTGATGATCCTTGTTCCGTCAAACTGTTCGTACTGTTCTGTAAAGACGACATCTGGGCAGTAAGCTGCCGTTCGAGCAATGCGATCTGTGCCTCCCAATCATCCAGTTGCTTCTGATTGGCGGCTCCGGCTTTCAACAGGTTTTCCACGCGTCTCTTCTCTCTCCGGGCGGTAGCGATCTGCTGCCGAGTAGCAGCAATCTGTTTGTTGACGTCCGGACGTTGGCTTTCAACCGACTTCATGCTGGCCTGCAATTGCAGTTTTTCAGATAGAGTTGTAGCGTATCGATCAGCCCTACTTCTTCGCCTGCTTTCAGCCGGGTACCTTCTTCAACATGAAAGTACAAGAGTTTCCCCGAAGCTTCGGCCGAAACCAGAACTTCCGTAGCTTCGAAAGTTCCCGTGGCATCATAATCCGAAGTTCTGCTTCCACAAGCGGAAAGTAAAGCCAGTAAGTATAGACATCCTATAAATTTCATTGATTTCATAACTGCTATTCTATTTTTGTTTCAGTAATAAGAGAAGTTTAATTATTCGTTGTATACTTCAGTTGATACATGTTCATCAAGAGCTGTACTTCATGCAGCGCCTTGGTTTGTCGCGCCAGGTTCTCGGAAGTCATGTCCCGAAGCATATCGGTTACGGTCATGGTACCATTGGCCACTTTGGCTTCCGAGGCCTTGCGGATACTGGTTCGCAAACGGATTATTTCGTCATCGTCCGCCATCTGCCGGCGCACACTCTCTACGGCACTCCCCTGCTGGGTTGCCTGAAGGCGGGTATTAAACAGGAACACATCCCGGTTACTGTCCAACAGCTGACGATTGGCAGCTATCACCCGCCGGTCGTTGCGTAAAGTATACAAACTACCGAAGTTCCACGACAAGCGGACTCCTGCCACATAGTAAGGCGAGAATTCATTTTTCAGCATATTGAGTCCCGGATTACCGTATGCTCCTGAACAAACAGCCCGAAACGTGGCATCAGCTGAGTTTTCAAAGCTTCTTCCTGCACTTGTAAACGTCCGTTTTGCGCATCAAACCATATCAGCTCCGGACGGTTATTCGCTATCACCGGTATATCCCATTCCGGCACCGGCTTCTGCAAAGAGATCCCGGCAGGCATCTCTTCGCCTGTCAGCAATGCAAGCATAGACAGATAGGCCTGACGAGAGGAGGTCAGTTCTATCCGCTTTTGCCGGGTATTAAGCTGTTCCACACTGACAGCATCCAGATCGGACTGGCTGGCTATGCCATTCTCAATGTACGATGAAATCTGCTTATGGGTACGTTCCAGATCTTCCAGAAAGAGTTGGTTTTGCCTTAACTGTTCGTCCAGTAACAGAATTCCGAAATACACTTGATTCACCCGCTCGGTAAGTGCATACATATCTACGTTCAATTTCTCCCGGTCCACATCCGACGATGCCTTGACCTGCTCTTTTCTCGAACGAATCTCACCGCCGTCCCAAATGTTCTGTTTCAGTTCCAGCATCACCTGATACTGGTCTTTCGGCAAACCTTTGATATCTACTCCGGGAACTGTACAGGCAATTCCGTAACCTCACTCTGCCAACTGGCCTTACCCGAAAGGGTAAACTGAGGCAGATAACCTTTCGACGCATTGGCCAGATTATATTCTTTTGTCTTCTCTATCAATCCATACTGCCTTACCAGCGGATAGTTTTCCCGGGTTTTCCGTTGACACTCTTCAAGGGTGATCTGTCCATACATCAGCAGGCGAAACAAGGGAAAAAGAACAAAGAAAAGATAACTCGTTTCATATTCCTATTCCTATTAATTCTTCTTTTCGACAAAGATAGGAAATAAGAACACGCAAGCAGGTTCCAATTGTTTGCAATAATGTTCTATTTGTTCGATTCCCACATAAAAAAAGTATGGGGATGTGTCAAAATCCGTATGATGACACACCCCCATCACATCTGGGAATAATAGTTTCTAAGTCGGTATCACCCTCTTCTGTATACCGGCTCTTTATTTCTTAACCTTTCCGATAAACAGAACATTATTATCATTCTCAGTCAAAGTAGCCGCCAGTTCCTTGAGTTTCTGTTCATCCTGACCGGAGCATTTGCCGGAAGCGATCTGTTTTTCTATCTTTTCAATCAACTGTCCCGGTTCCAGACTCTGTATAAAGTATCCGCGATAAAAGCTATGGCCCGGAGCCGGAATAGGAAGGTTACCGTAAAAGTCGTTCACAAGGCGGAAATAAGAAGAAGCATTCTTCTCAGTGTCTACCAAGACATCTCCACCTCCCTCTCCCTTATTACCCCAGTAGGTGACAATGAAATGATGGGGAAGTCTGTAATATAAATGTATCGGCTTCTCATTCATATTCGGGAAAGTCATCGTGAATTTCGGCAACAGTTTATTGCCGGCGGGATCGTAAGTGAAAAGAGTATCTATACCGGTATGGAAGAAATCGAAATCGCCACAGTTCCTATAAGAGAAAACCTCTCCGTCGAAGTTCATCACCTTCGTTGCGGCAGTTGCCGGAATTTGGTTCAGTATATTCCCTTCGGTATCCACCCTGAAAGCAAGGGGCTCACCTTCCTCGAAAGGCATGTGTACAACAGATAAGCTTCCGTCTTCATTCACCCATATTTTCGCTTTATTAATTTGCATGGGAAGCGGAATATCTTTAATCCATTGTCCGTTGATATCATACATCATGATTCTTTTCCCCACAAAAGGTGTGAAGAAGATATGGCCGTTCTTCTCATCAATACATTCATCGTAGAGGGTGGTGTCATATTCACCGGGACCGCTTCCTACGGAACCGACATTATACAGGAACTTACCATCCCTGTCAAACAGTTTAAACACATCCTGGTTTCCCTGGCGGATACCGATATGCTTATCGGTAGCATTGATAAACCAGGCTTTGAAGTATGCCTCTTCAGAGGTCTCAAAACGCACGATGCGACAGTCTTCCACAAACTCGCTGAGCGGCACTTCTATCGTGTCTTTTACAGCCGATAAGTCACATACCGTCAGTTTGTTTCCGTTGCTTTCGATAGTAGTTACGCTTCCATCGTTTGCTTCCATAACTTTAGATTCCCGGGGGGAAGTGTTGCAAGCGGATAGGCATCCCAGCAACAAAGCGGAGGACAGGAGTAGATAAGAGGTTTTCATGCAGAATTATATTTAAGTTATTAATTACTAACAAATATACGAATAGTTCGTAACTCCGGATTGTTTGTACGGATAAATTTGATTCCGATTAAATTATATTAACTGTTTTGAAACAAACTCCACACTACCGTCTGCCATTCATTACCCCAATGACAGCCACACTCTTCAGCCCGGCCGGAGATCAGGTTCCGGTCCGGATGTATCTTTCGGTTCGCGGGAGCATGCATTAAATTTCATTCTTTTATGGGATAAAATATGCTATTCTTTATATCGGGCCTGCTTATAAATCGTATATTTTACCTAAGTTTGCCGTGTGATAAAAACAGATTTATGGAAAAGAACAAACCTCTGGAACTGGCGCTCGACCTGCTGAAACACAGCAATATCGTATGCAATAACGAATATCGCTTTGTCACCCCCGATTTCGGGATTGTCATCAGCTTCACCCATATGGAAAGCCGCCTGTTCCGTCTGGGACAGCCCTATCGACTGAAAGAAGGAAGAATTATCCGGGGACTACGCGGCAAAGCCCGGATCACAATCAACCTGATAGAGTACAACATATATCCCCAAACCATTGCCACATTCCTCCCCGGCTCTATCATCGAACTTTTGGAATTCACACCCGATTGTGATTTTCAGATGATTGCAGCCGACAAAGATTTCCTTCCGCTCCTGCGAGGTGACCAGCTCTTTGAATCGCATACACGGCAAAACCTTGTCATGCAGGTGACGGATACCGAATGGAAACTGTCAGATGCATATTTCACGCTGATATGGGGCACGGTTCAGGAAGTCCCTTTCCGCCGGGAAGTGGTGCAGCATCTGCTTGCAGCCTTGTTGCACAACATAAAGTATATAGCACGGAAGAAGCGAACGACACTTCCCGCAGGTTTTCACATCAGGAAGAAATATTCTGGCGGTTCATCGCATTGGTGAACGAGTTCAGCAAAAACGAACGCACCGTGGCTTCTATGCCGACAAGTTATGCCTGACCCCACGTTACCTGAACACCCTGATCCGGCAGGTCAGTCACCAGACAGTAATGGAATGGATCAACCAGTCCGTTATTCTCGAAGCAAAAGTGTTATTGAAACACAGCAATCTGCTTGTTTACCAAATCTCGGACGAACTTCATTTTCCGAATCCCTCTTTCTTCTGCAAGTTCTTTAAGCGAATGACGGGAATGACTCCACAGGAATATCAAAAAGGTGAATTCACCTTGATATCCTTACTGCATATTTACCTGCCATTTTATTGTTATTTCCACTTGTTTGCTTACTCACACTTTTATCAAAACAGGTATAATAGAGGACAGTATTGCATACAGAACGCATACAAAACGCAAAATAATGCAGAATCGGATCGGAATATTCAATAAAGATGCTCTTTTCCTAAGGAACCAAAGTGGTATTTCTTTAAAAGAGAGGCGGCATTAGTTTAAAACAAAAGCTCTATTTCATTAAAACAAACGTTGCATCAGGTATAAAGAAAGCGTAAGAAGCTTCCTATCGTCCGCTTATCTACTTTTCAGCATAGACAATCCCTCTGTTTACCCAATAGCAATCGGCGTGCAAAAGCGCGATGCAGACAACACATGCAACAAGGAAAGAGAAAAACAGCCGCCATAATGCGACTCTACAGACAATAAAAGTAACTTATTGAAAAACAGGAACAGGAATATAAGCCGTTATTTGATAGCCCATAAACAAACTACCCGATATAGCGTAAGCTACATCGGGTAGAAAATACAAAACGGCATAATCAGCACTTTGCTATTTAAACTCTTCCAATACCAGTTTAAGTTCATCGATGGTCAGTTCTCCCACTTGTCTCCACAATTCGTGCCCGCGCTGCAAGAGAATAAAAGCCGGGGCTGTCTCGATATTGAACGAATCTGCACTGCCTTGTCCTCCACGATATTCACTTTAATCACCTCGGAAACTTGCTTCTCGTAAGTCCGTACTACAGGTTCCAGCCATTCATAATGAGGAGACCAGTCTGCATAAAATTCCACCAACACCAGACGGTTCGTTCCGGATACGGCATCCAATTGCTCTGCTATATTCATTATTACACTCTTTATTGATTTATATGTACTCTCAACAACAGGCAGCAGAAAAAGTTCCGGTTTTCAGGATTGTTAAGCAAAAGTGAATGTACCGGAAGATTCACCGCAGATTAACCGACGACACAGATTCATAATTCAATCCGATTTATATCTTCTCCGTGCATTGTGTCTGCCAATCTGTGGTGAAGCCCTAAAGTCCTTACTTATACTCTTCCCACGACTTGATCGCTATATCGTCAATGTCCATCGTGCAGAACGCATTGATAAACGCGCTCGCCAGGCGGGCATTAGTGATCAGCGGGATGTTGAGGTCGATGGCGGCACGACGGATCTTGTAACCATTGTCCAGTTCACCGGCAGTCAGATTCTTGGGAATATTGACCACCATGTCGATCTCTTTCTTATGCAACATCTCGAGTGCCTGGGGATGTCCCTCTTCACTGGGCCAATAAACACGGGTGTTCTCCACACCATTCTCGGTAAGGAACTTGCTGGAACCTCCTGTCGCGAAAATATCATATCCCTTCTTCTGCAACATACGGGCTGCCTCAAGCATATCCACTTTCTGCTTCGGTGTTCCGGTAGAAAGCAGAATCTTCTTCTTCGGGATGCGATAACCCACGGAAAGCATAGCCTTGAGCACGGCACAGGAAGTATCGCTGCCAATGCAACCCACTTCACCGGTCGAAGCCATATCCACTCCCAATACAGGGTCGGCTTTCTGGAGGCGGTTGAAAGAGAACTGACTCGCCTTGATCCCGACATAATCGAGTTCGAACAGATTCTTCTCCGGCTTCTCAACAGGCAGGCCGAGCATGACTTTCGTGGCAAGTTCGATAAAATTGATCTTCAATACCTTGCTGACGAAGGGGAACGAACGGCTGGCACGAAGATTACACTCGATCACCTTTATATCATTGTCTTTAGCCAGATACTGAATGTTGAACGGGCCGGAGATATTGAGCGCTTGGCTATCTCACGACTGATGCGTTTAATGCGACGAACCGTCTCTACATACAACTTCTGCGGCGGAAACTGGATAGTGGCGTCACCGGAATGTACTCCCGCAAACTCAATGTGTTCGGAGATTGCATAAGCGATGATTTCACCGTTCTGTGCCACAGCATCCATCTCCACCTCCTTGGCATGTTCGATGAACTGGCTGACCACTACCGGATGCTTCTTCGATACGTTGGCCGCCAGTTGCAGAAAGCGTTCCAGCTCTTCTTGGTTGGAGCATACGTTCATTGCCGCACCGCTGAGCACATACGACGGACGGACAAGCACAGGGAAACCTACCTTATCGACAAACGAGTTAATGTCTCAAGTGAAGTAAGGGCACGCCACTCCGGTTGATCCACTCCGATACGGTCGAGCATGGCGGAGAATTTGTCGCGGTCCTCGGCATTGTCAATGCTCTGGGCGGATGTTCCGAGAATGTGGATGTTCTGGGCATCGAGACGCAGGGCGAGATTGTTAGGTATCTGTCCGCCGGTGGAAACAATGACTCCGTGCGGATTCTCCAGTTCAAGGACATCCATCACGCGTTCGAACGTCAGTTCGTCAAAGTAAAGTCGGTCACACATATCATAGTCGGTCGATACGGTTTCTGGATTATAGTTGATCATCACCGAACGCATCCTTCCTTACGGATCGTATTAAGCGCCTGCACCCCGCACCAGTCGAACTCTACGGAAGAACCGATCCGGTAGGCACCCGAACCGAGAACGACGATGGAACGATGGTCACCCAGGTAAGTGACGTCGTTGGCTGTGCCGCTATAGGTCAGGTAAAGATAATTGGTCTGTGCCGGATATTCGGCAGCCAGCGTATCGATTTGCTTCACCACGGGAACAATGCCCAGGCTCTTACGGTAATTGCGGACATAAAGGCTGCCGTCTTCCATATCGCCTTCGTAGCCGATGGCACGTGCAATCTGGAAATCGGAGAATCCCTGACGCTTGGCTTGCTTGAGCAGGTCGGCAGGCAAGTCGGCTATCTGCTTGTGATTGTTCCCCCACTGATGGAGTTCCTCAGAAGTATTCATGATATTCATCAATTTCTGGAGGAACCACTTGTCGATCTTAGTCAGTTCGTGCACCTGATCGATGGTATATCCGGCACGGAAAGCCTTCGAGATGACAAAGATACGTTTATCGGTCGGTTCGTGCAGTGCTTTGTCGATGTCGGGGATAACGAGTTCCTTGTTTTCCACAAAACCATGCATCCCCTGTCCGATCATTCGCAAGCCCTTCTGAATCGCTTCCTCAAAAGTGCGGCCAATGGCCATTACCTCACCGACGGACTTCATCGAAGAGCCGAGTTCCTTGTCCACACCGTGGAACTTACCGAGGTCCCAACGCGGAATTTTGCAGACTACATAATCGAGTGCCGGCTCAAAGAAGGCACTGGTGGTTTTCGTCACAGAGTTCTTCAGGTCGAACAACCCGTAGCCAAGTCCGAGTTTTGCAGCCACAAAGGCAAGTGGATAACCGGTAGCCTTGGAAGCCAGGGCAGACGAACGGCTCAGGCGGGCATTCACCTCGATCACGCGATAGTCTTCACTTTCGGGGTCGAAAGCATATTGCACGTTACATTCTCCCACAATGCCGATGTGGCGGATGATGCGGATGGCGAGCTCGCGCAGTTTATGATACTCCTTATTGGTCAGGGTTTGTGAAGGAGCTATCACGATAGACTCACCGGTATGGATGCCCAGCGGGTCGAAATTCTCCATATTGCAGACCGTGATACAGTTATCAAAACGGTCACGCACCACCTCGTACTCCACCTCCTTCCAGCCACGGAGGCTCTTCTCAACCAATACCTGCGGAGAGAAGGAGAAAGCTTTTTCCACGAGTAGGTCCAGTTCTTCTTCATTGTCACAAAAACCCGAACCCAATCCGCCCAGTGCGTAAGCTGCACGGACAATGACCGGATAGCCTAATTCCCGGGCAGCACGACGGGCGTCTTCTGCGTTCTCCACCGCCTCGCTCTTGATGGTCTTCACATCGATCTCGTTCAGCTTGTCGACGAAAAGTTCACGGTCCTCGGTGTCGATAATGGCCTGTACGGGAGTTCCCAGAACTTTCACATTATATTTCTCCAGAATCCCTTCGCGGTAAAGGGCGACTCCGCAGTTCAATGCCGTCTGTCCGCCAAAGGCGAGCATAATGCCTTCGGGACGTTCCTTCCGGATCACCTTCTCCACAAAGTAGGGTGTCACGGGAAGGAAGTATATCTGGTCGGCCACGCCTTCCGATGTCTGCACGGTAGCGATGTTGGGGTTGATCAGGATGGTTTCAATGCCCTCCTCTTTCAAGGCTTTGAGTGCTTGGGAACCGGAATAATCAAATTCACCGGCCTCACCGATCTTCAAGGCACCGGAACCAAGCAACAGTACTTTCTTTATATTGTTTTCTTTCATTATTATAATGTTTTTGAGTTTGGTTTACCACAGAGTAACACAGAGTTCCACAGAGATTATTTTCTCTTAACATCTTATAAACAAGAAATTAAAACTCTGTGAGACTCCGTGTTACTCTGTGGTAAAACAGATTCGTTTCTATCTCTTTATGCAGAATATACTTTAGAGCAACTTCACGAACTCGTCGAAGAGGAACTCCGTATCCGTGGGTCCGCTGGCTGCTTCCGGATGGAACTGTGCAGAGAACCAGGGATTCGTCTTATGGCGTATTCCTTCGTTAGAGCCATCATTCATATTGATAAACAGCGGTTCCCAGTCGGTGCCAAGTGTATTATTGTCTACCGCATAACCATGATTCTGCGAAGTGATGAAACAACGTTTCGTGCCAACCATGCGTACCGGCTGGTTGTGGCTGCGATGCCCGTATTTCAGCTTGTATATTTTAGCCCCTCCGGCTTTGCTCAGCAACTGGTTACCCATGCAGATACCGAAAATAGGTAACTTGGGATTCTGCATCGCTTTACGGATGTTCTGCACGGCAGCATCACACGTATCCGGATCACCCGGTCCGTTGGAGATGAAGAGTCCGTCGAACTTCAGATGATTGAAATCATAATTCCAGGGTACACGGATCACTTCCACATCCCGGCGAAGCAGGCAACGGATAATGTTCGTCTTCACACCGCAATCCACAAGCACCACTTTCTTCTTGTCCGCCCCCTCGTTATAACGGATCACCTCTTTGCATGAAACCTTGTCTACGTAGTTCACTCCACTGTATACAGCTTCCGGAGCACTCTCCGTTCATCGTCAAATACGATCCGTCCCATCATCACCCCATGTTCACGCAACACTTTGGTCAGTTCACGGGTATCGATCCCTGTAATGCCCGGCACCTGCTCACGCTTCAGCCAGTCAGCCAGACTCTCAACGGCATTCCAATGACTGTATTCCTGTGAGTAATCGCTTACGATAATAGCTTCGGCATGGATGCGTTCGCTCTCCATAAACGTAGCCAGTCCGTTGGGCTCTATGCTAAAAGGAGGTACACCATAGTTGCCCACCAGCGGATACGTCAGTGTCATCAACTGCCCCGCATACGAAGGGTCGGTCAGACTCTCCGGATAACCGGTCATGGCGGTATTGAACACTACTTCACCTGCCACGGGCTTTTCGTAACCGAACGACTTACCGTGGAAACGGCTCCCGTCGTCAAGGATCAAAGTCACATTCTTCATTCTTATCTTTTCTTTATTTAAGTTCACCTTTCTTTTAAAATTGGTACACCTGCTCGATGTAGTTAATAAATGCTTCGTTCAGCAGCTTCACCCCGCCCGGTGTAGGATAGTTGCCACTGAAGTACCAGTCTCCCGTATGATTGGGACACGCCTCGTGCAGCCCCTCGAGCGGCTGATAGACAATCTGCACTTTCGCTTTCGTTCCTTTCGGCGTCAGCAGTTCCACCATCTTCTCCGAAATCTCCTCATCGGTGAAAGGAGCATAAATATCCTTCACATAGTTTACCATCTGCTCTTTCGGCAGTCCCACCTGATCTTTCGACTTCCGGTAAGCCGATGCGATCACATCTTTCATATCCCGGTCCTTCAGCAATTCAATTGCAGCTTTAAAGGCGATGAATTCGGACATCTTCGCCATATCAATACCGTAATAGTCGGGATAGCGAACTTGCGGAGAAGAAGAGACGATGACTATCTTCTTCGGTCCCAGACGGTCGAGGATACCGATAATACTCTGTTTCAGAGTAGTACCGCGAACAATGCTGTCGTCGATAATCACCAGATTGTCGATACCGGAACGGAGACTGCCGTATGTGATGTCATATACGTGTGCTGCCAAGTCATTCCGGCTATTGCCTCGGCAATGAAAGTGCGCAGTTTGATATCTTTGATAGCCACTTTCTCCGAACGGATACGGCGGGACAGAATCACTTCCAGTTCATCGTGATCCGGATGATGTCCCAGGCTCGCAATCTGCCGCACCTTCTCCTCATTCAGATAATTGTCCAGCCCCTGAAGCATACCGTAAAATGCCACCTCTGCCGTATTCGGGATGAACGAGAAGACGGTATGGTCGAGGTCATTATCAATCGCTTTCAGGATGTTCGGAACCAGTTTCTCACCCAGTTGTTTTCTCTCCTTGTAAATATCCGCGTCACTGCCTCGCGAGAAGTAGATCCGCTCGAACGAACAGGCTTTCTTCTCCCGTGCCTTATTGATCTGTGCCGTACGCAACTTTCCCTCTTTACTGATCAGGAGGGCCTGTCCCGGCAGTAATTCCCTGATTTCTCCTATCGGAACATTGAGTGCCGTCTGAATCACCGGACGTTCGGAAGCAAGCACCGCAATCTCGTCATCCTGATACCAGAACGCCGGACGAATCCCCCACGGGTCACGCAATGCAAAGCTCTCTCCGCTACCGGTCAGTCCGCACATCACATACCCTCCGTCCCATTCTTTACTCGACGTGCGCAACACGTTGGCAAGGTCGATGTGGTCCTCAATGTAATGCGTCACGCCCATGCCGGTCAGGCCTTCAGCCTCAGCCAGGTTAAAGAGACGTTCCACTTCACGGTCGAGCCTGTGCCCCACTTGTTCCAACATAATATACGTATCGGCATACTTACGGGGATGCTGGCCGATGGCTGTGATACGGGCAAAAATTTCATCCACATTGGTCATGTTGAAGTTGCCGCAAAGGGCAAGATTCTTCGCCCGCCAGTTATTTCTTCTGAGAAACGGATGAACATAAGATATCCCGGATTTTCCGGTAGTCGAGTAACGCAGATGCCCCATATAAGCTTCTCCGGCAAAAGGCAGCGTCCGTTTGGCAAACGCGGCATCGTGCAACTGTTCTTTGCTCAGATCCTTGAAGTTGCTTTGTACTGTCTCAAATATCTCGGTGATGGCACCGGAACCCAATGCCCGCTCACGGAACATATACTCCTCACCCGGATTTACTTCCAGTTTCACACACGCCAGACCGGCACCTTCCTGACCACGGTTATGCTGCTTTTCCATCAGCAGATAGAGCTTATTCAGCCCGTACATCCACGTTCCGTACTTCTTTTCATAGTACTCCAGCGGTTTAAGCAAACGTATCATGCAACGCCACATTCATGTTTCATGTTGTTCCATCTATTCTCTATTTAGCAGTTTACGCGAATCAAAAATTAAAGGACTTATCGTTTTTCCCAAGAGTTCAAACATATCTGCTCCAACTCTTGATTCGTATTATTTATACATGGGTTATCGAACTCACTCCATAGTCACACTCTCTTCCCTTATCCCGGTCGCTTCATCTTTCCCGCCTTGCAACAGTGTGTCAGAAAAAGCCTCTCTAATTATCAACGAATCAGAGCACTTTAATGTTTCCGGCCTCACAGCACGAGAAGCCGTTATCTTACAAAACTGATGCATCGGGCGGAAAGAAGAAAAGGAATAAACGGGTACCTCTGTATAGGTACTGTTACGGAAGATGTAACTTTGGGATGGAAATTCTTGGAGGATAACGGTGGGAGTCTCGATAATGCCGTCAGAAGCAAACACGAACGTTTCGCCTTGCGGCCGATATACATTTAACAGCTGGTTGTCGTTGATGATCGCTACCCCGGCGCTGTCGTATCCGCGATACTTCAGTCGCTTCAGCCCCTTGATAAGGATGGGGTAGGCTTCTCTCTTACCAATGTAGCCTACGATTCCACACATATTATCCTTTTTTGTTTTCGCGTGCAAAGATACACAATCTATATGACATAAAGATAAGCTTTCCTATAAATATTTGACATAAACGTACAAAAAAAGTTGTTTTAATACCAAAACGTTAATTAATCTATTATTTCAATCTCAAAAAGAAAGAGATTATAATTGTTTAACGATAGAATGGAAGCAACTTACAGATCGAAACAAAAAGTAGTTAATTCGCTTACAGTCCGAAACATTCTAGTTTAGATAAGATAATTAGTGTCAAGCAAACCAATTAAATATTCATCATAATGAAATTAAATCTCTATATTTACCGGACATTTTGATAGAACAACCGAGTATTATCATATAATAAAGCTAAACAGAATGAAGAAACGAGAACTTTTTAACAGCAAAGTCAAAGCAAAGGGGCAGGCAATAGAACCGCGAGATGGTTCCCGTCCCATCGTGTATGTCATGGCAGCTACATGTATGCCTGCGGTGAAGATAGAGGAATATTTCAGATGAACGGTGAAGTTATTATCATAAAAACATAAATCCTTTAAAACAATTACAATTATGTGTGGAATAGCAGGAATCTTCAATATAAAGATTCAGAGCAGGGAACTCAGGAACAAGGCTCTCCGAATGGCACGCAAAATACGTCACCGCGGGCCCGACTGGAGTGGAATGTATTGTGGCGGAAGTGCCATCCTGGCACACGAGCGCCTTTCCATAGTCGATCCGCAAAGCGGAGGACAGCCTCTTTATTCATCCGACCGGAAGCAAGTACTGGCGGTTAACGGCGAAATCTATAACCACCGTGACATCCGCGCCCAATATGCCGGCCGCTATGAGTTCCGGACCGGGAGTGACTGTGAGGTGATCCTCGCCCTTTACCGCGACAAAGGTATTCATTTCCTTGAAGAGCTGAACGGCATCTTCGCCTTTGCCCTTTATGATGAAGAAAAAGACGAATACCTGATTGCCCGGGACCCCATCGGTGTAATACCTTTATATATAGGAAAGGACGCCGAAGGACATGTCTATTTCGGCAGCGAACTCAAAGCGCTCGAAGGGTTCTGCGACGAGTACGAACCTTCTTACCCGGACACTACTATCACAGCAAGGAGGGGACGATGAAACGCTGGTACACCCGTGACTGGATGGAATATAAAGAGGAGAACGACAAGCAGGCGGACAGCCGGTCTCCCACCCGGCAGATTCAGGACGCCCTTGAGAATGCCGTACACCGTCAACTGATGTCCGACGTACCTTACGGAGTGCTTCTTTCGGGCGGCTGGACAGTTCTGTTATCTCTGCCATTGCCAAAAAGTATGCCGCCAAACGCATTGAAACCGATGGCGCGAGCGATGCATGGTGGCCGCAGCTACACTCCTTTGCCATCGGACTGAAAGGTGCACCGGACCTGATCAAAGCACGTGAAGTAGCCGAATACATCGGTACGGTTCATCATGAAATAAACTACACCCTTCAGGAAGGGCTCGATGCCATCCGGGATGTTATCTATTTCATTGAGACATACGACGTAACTACCGTCCGTGCTTCCACACCGATGTATCTGTTGGCACGTGTCATCAAGTCGATGGGCATCAAGATGGTATTGAGCGGTGAAGGTGCCGACGAGATCTTCGGCGGCTACCTTTATTTCCACAAAGCACCCGATGCCCGTGCCTTTCACGAAGAGACCGTACGCAAACTGTCTAAACTGCATCTATACGATTGCCTTCGCGCCAATAAGAGCCTCGCAGCATGGGGTGTGGAAGGACGTGTCCCTTTCCTCGACAAAGAGTTTCTGGATGTGGCCATGCAACTCGATCCCGAAATAAAAATGGCTCCGGGAAAAGTCATCGAAAAGAAAGTCCTGCGCGAAGCCTTTGCGGATATGCTCCCTTCCGGCATCGCCTGGCGCCAAAAAGAACAGTTCAGTGACGGTGTGGGATATAGTTGGATAGATACGCTGAAAGAGATTACCGCAACGGCTGTCAGTGACGAACAGATGGCACATGCCGCAGAACGTTTTCCCATCCACACCCCTATGAATAAAGAAGAGTATTACTACCGCAGCATCTTCGAAGAGCACTTCCCCAGTGAAAGCGCCGCCCGCAGCTACCCAGTATCCCCAGCGTAGCCTGTTCGACAGCCGAGGCACTGGCATGGGACACCGCGTTCAAGAACCTGAACGATCCCAGCGGACGTGCCGTAAAAGGAGTACACGAAGAAGCATATTAAAAAGGGTGTAGCTCCAACAGGCAAAGGGTGTAGCCATCGGACGCCCTGGGTGTAGCCCCGACAGACGGATGGCTACACCTATCCACGGAAGCGTTTCTCCTATTCATACTCCCGTTTCCGGTACACAGGAATGTATTGTAAAGAGATTTAAAAGAATTTTATAGCTTTGTTTAACGCAGATTAGCATCCTTATCCGGCTAAATTGCGTTACTTTTTATATCTTTGAAGGCGAACCAAAAACTGAAATATATGAAAATTAAAAAACTTCTGTTTGCCTCTGCCCTGCTTTTTTCAGCATACAATGCCTCTGCGCAAACTCAGGTCATTGCCCATCGCGGATTCTGGAAACCGAAGGTTCTGCGCAAAACAGTATCGCCGCCTTGCTAAAAGCCGACTCCATCGGATGCTACGGTTCGGAGTTTGATGTATGGCTGGCAGCCGATGACCAGTTAGTGGTCAACCATGACCCCACATTTAAAGGGAAAAGGATGGAAAACTCACCTTCCACCGCACTGACAGCCATCAAACTCGATAATGGGGAAAGCCTGCCTACCCTTGCCAAATACTTGAAAGCGGCACAACCGCTACACACCCGGTTAATTCTTGAACTGAAAGCACACAGCACCCCACTCCGCGAAACGAAAGCCATCGAAAAAATCGTTGCCCTGGTCAAAGACATGGGACTGGAGGAACGGATGGAATATATCACCTTCTCCCTGCATGCCACCAAAGAATTTATCCGCTTGGCTCCGGAAGGCACTCCCGTCTACTATCTTGACGGTAACCTGTCACCCAAGGAGCTGAAAGAACTGGGGTGTGCCGGTCCGGACTATCATTACACCGTATTCCGCAAACATCCCGAATGGATTCAGGAATGCCATGATTTGGGCATGAAAGTGAATGCCTGGACCGTGAACAAGACGGATGACATGAAATGGCTGATCGATCGTAAAGTAGATTTCATCACCACCAACGAACCGGTACAGCTGAAAAATCTACTGAAAAAATAAAATCTCGGTATCCAATCATTTTTTACATTCTCCCTTGAGTGAGTATCTACCGCTCAAGGGATTTTTTTCGGACCCCCGAAAAGTATGTTTGGGGACATGCCTATAATAATTCAAAACCAAGTCTTCCAATATTTCAAATTAATTATCTACATTTACGGTCATGCAAAAAGATATGGCATTTACAAACAGAACGTACACAACATAAAAAACATCTAAAATGAAAAAAAATCCTATTCTTATTAACGATCCTTGTTTCAGTTCCCGCTTTTTCACAAAGCGCCGATGAACGTATAGGAACTTTTTTAAATCAAGCGGATTGGTTCGGACTTGAAAAAAACTATCCGATACTAAAAGACTCCATGCAGGCGGATTTCCTAAAGCTAATGTCCGAGCACTGATCGGCTATTACTTCAATCGTCCGGATGAAGCCCTGCAAAGCATCCATAAACTACTGGTCAACCACCAAGCCGAGATTGGCGGTCAAAATGCACTTAACATGGCTATCCTTGCATGTCAGATTGATGGTCTCAAAGGGAATTATGCCACAGCCGCACAAAACTCGCGAAGCATTATGGAACAACTCAAACAGCAAAATGCAGAACAAGGAATGTACAAAAGCCTTGAAGGTATCTGTTATTTCTATGATCAGTTGAAGAACATTCCGGCTCCGGGCATCACATGTCCGCAAGAGGATATCATCATTCCTGTCGATATCGAGAAAGTGAAGTTACCGACAAGCATCGAGCCCAAAGGATGGCGCGGTACGACAATTCTAATACCTGTGACCATTAACGGAAAAACCTATCAATTATTTTCGATACAGGAGCCGGAACAAGCTACATGTCGCAACGCATGGCTAAAGAAACAGGTGTACGCATTTTAAGTGATTCTTTGGAAATAAATTCCAATTTACCCGGAGCCATGACGGGAAATTTCGGAACTTTGGAGAATATGCAAATCGGGAGCATTACTTTCCATAACTCCCTCATCACCATAGCACCCCCCAATGCGTTTGACAGTATTATGATAGTTGACGCGGTTCTCGGTATGGATTTTATCGGCTTATTCGATGAAGTCCGCATTTATCCCAAAGATAAAAAAATCGTTTTTCCCAAGAGCTCCACACCTCTCCCATCTTACGGACGTAACTTGATGAAGGTTGACCGTGCACTGAAGCTGAAAGCCCAGGCAAACGGCGAAACACTTATGCTGCATTTCGATACGGGAAACAGCACAGCCGGATTGTTTTATCAGTATTACGAAAAGCATAAGACCGAATTCGAGAGTATCGGCAAAAAAGAAAAAATAACCGGTGGCGGATTCAATCATGTCGTTACAAAAGATATATTACGTTTGCCTTCATTCGATATGGAGATTGGAGATGCAACCGCCCACTTAAAAAATCTCGCAGTGGATATTACCCCCAACGGCATCCCGGCCGAAGATGACGGAAACATCGGCATGGATATGATCAATCAATTTGATTGCGTAACGATCAATCTAAAAGACATGTTCTTAAAACTCGAATAGTGTCTCAATCAGGACTACTGTAAACAGGGGGGCTTCGGACAATGCCGTCAGAAAAGACGAAACAGAGTACCGAAGCCTCATTATTTCTTCTTTTTCTTTTCGGAATCCCAACAATGAAAATGCAAAATTCATCCTCCACGCCTAACATTCATAAAAATATTTCTATATATTTGTACTTAATTACACTTACATAAATTAAAAATAAAGATGAAAAAGTTATTTGCATTATTATTCATTTCTATGATTTCGGGAATGATAATGGCCCAGATCCCGGAGGTTTCGGGCACTATTGTGTTTAAAAAGGACGGACAGCCTGTCGTTGGGGCATTGGTGAGCGTATTAGGAACAGATATCAGCACCATCACAGACGTCGACGGACGTTTTACTTTAAAAGAAATCCCCGAAAAGGCACAGAGAATACGGGTAAAATACATCGGTATGCAACCCAAAGACGTAAAAATAAGACCCATAATGAATGTTACCCTCGACTTAGAGAAAAAACTGGCATTCTTTATACAAGCCGGGGTTGGAGTCAGCGGATACAATCTTGAAAACAATAACGAAGACATCTATGGAGGTAACAATCATTTATACATCCAGGGCGGAGTCGGATTGAACTATAATTTCTCAACCTATTTTTCATTGCAGCCTTCTGTCAATGTGGTGGCCAAAGGTTGTAAGAACATGGGCAGAAGAGGCTCCGATGGCCAAGGAGAAATCACTGTCGACCCTGTATATCTGGAAATCCCTGTCCTGATAGCCGCCCGCTTCATCATATCGGATTTCGGCCGACTGATTTTCAATGCAGGCCCGTATGCCGCCATCGGAATAGCCGGCAAAGGAAAATACACCGACGAATGGGAAGGAACAAGCATGAAATTCGATCTGTTTAGCGGTGACGAAGCCGTTCTCAAACGGTTCGATGCAGGAGTGCAGGCAGGGTTTGCTTACGAAATCAAACACATCGGTTTCTCGTACACTTTCGGATACGGACTCCTAAAACCATTTAAAGAATGGAATAAAGAATGGGGAGCGACTCCACACAACATCAGCCACAACTTCGGACTTAAATATATATTCTGATACAGTCCGGATAGCGTCATAGAAAAAGGAAGCACTTGAGAAAGGGTGTTTCATAACTCACCACAGATTACACAAGACGATTTTAATCTACTGATAACCAATACTATTTATCTATATAAATCCGTGTAATCTGTGGTGAATACGACTTTTCGACACATCTCCTCTTTTATAAAAAGATCCAATTGACCTGAATCAATCCATCCCTCCCATTACAAAATTCCCCCAAAGGACACAGAACAAAATCGCTTTATTACAGTTTATTAAAATACGAAGTATTCTTATTTCGATCCGGAAGCAAAAACGAGCAAAAGTATTGCAGAATGGAAGACCGGATAAAATAAATAGATATAAGACATGCTTTTTATAAAAACAAAAGTCAAAAAGACATATCTTTGTGCGGTAACAATACAAAAGGATACATAAATCAATCAATATTGATAAAAATGGCAAGAGCGATTCAATTCACCAAGATGCATGGAACAGGGAATGATTACATCTATGTAAATACTCTCAGATTTCCAATCGCCCGTCCTGAAAAGGCAGCCATCGAATGGAGTGCTTATCATACGGGAATCGGGAGTGACGGACTTGTGTTGATCGGACACTCGGATAAAGCGGATTTCAGTATGCGCATATTCAATGCCGACGGTTCGGAGGCCATGATGTGTGGCAATGCAAGCCGATGCATCGGCAAATATCTCTATGAATACGGACTGACCTCCAAAAACGTTATCACACTGGACACCCTCTCGGGCATCAAAATATTGGAACTACACCTTGAAGGACGGACCGTGGAAACTGTAACGGTCGACATGGGGATACCACTGGAAACCGGTACGATTGACTTCGATGGCGAATTTCCGTTCCTTTCTACCCAAGTGTCAATGGGCAACCCGCATCTCGTCACTTTTGTGGACGACATCCGGACCGTCAATCTTTCGGAGATGGGACCGAAGCTGGAAAAACATCCTCTGTTCCCCGACCGTACAAATGTAGAGTTTGCCCAGATAACGGGAGAGAATACAATCCGGATGCGGGTTTGGGAAAGAGGATCGGGCATCACACAAGCCTGCGGGACAGGTGCCTGCGCTACAGCCGTAGCCGCACACCTCACGGGACGGACGGGGCGAACCGTTAACGTAGTAATGGACGGAGGCACACTGACCATAGAATGGGACGAAGCAACAGGCCATATATCTATGACCGGACCGGCCGTAAAAGTTTTCGATGGAACCATAGAACTGAGAGAATAGTTACCCATAAAATCAGGTATCAACCCAACTGAAAAGCTAAAACAAGAACAATATGGCATTAGTAAACGAACATTTTTTGAAATTACCGGGAAGCTATCTGTTCTCGGACATAGCAAAGAAGTCAATACTTTTAAAATAACGCACCCGAAGCGGACATCATCCGGCTGGGGATCGGTGACGTGACCCGTCCCCTGCCCAAAGCCTGTATCGAAGCCATGCACAAGGCAGTCGAAGAGATGACATCGGCCGAAACTTTCCGCGGATACGGCCCCGAACAAGGATATGACTTCCTGATCGAAGCCATCATCAAAAACGATTATGCTCCGCGCGGCATACATCTTTCACCTACAGAGATATTTGTCAACGACGGTGCCAAAAGCGATACGGGCAATATCGGAGATATCCTCCGGCACGATAACAGCGTAGGTGTCACAGACCCCATTTATCCGGTCTACATTGACAGTAACGTCATGTGCGGACGTGCCGGAGTATTGGACACCGAAAGCGGAAAGTGGAGCAACGTCACTTATATGCCCTGCACTGCCGAAAATCATTTTATTCCGGCCATTCCGGAGAAGCGTATCGACATTGTATACCTCTGCTACCCCAACAACCCGACCGGTACGACGCTGACAAAGGCGGAACTGAAGAAATGGGTGGATTATGCATTGGCCAACGACACCCTGATTTTGTTTGATGCAGCCTATGAAGCTTACATCCGGGAACCGGACATCCCCACTCCATCTACGAAATAAAAGGGGCCAAGAAATGTGCCATCGAATTTCGCAGTTTCTCAAAAACAGCAGGCTTCACAGGAGTGCGTTGCGGATATACCGTCGTACCGAAAGAGCTGACAGCAGCCACGCTCGAAGGAGAACGCATCCCCCTGAACCGGTTGTGGAACCGCCGGCAATGCACCAAATTCAACGGTACGTCGTACATTACGCAACGTGCGGCAGAAGCGATCTACACTCCTGAGGGAAAAGAACAGATTCAGGAAACAATCAATTACTACATGACCAACGCCCGGATCATGAAAGAGGGCCTGGAATCTACCGGCCTGAAAGTGTACGGAGGGGTGAACGCACCCTATTTATGGGTAAAGACTCCAAAGGGAACAAGCTCGTGGCGCTTCTTTGACCAGATGCTATACGAAGCCAACGTAGTAGGAACTCCGGGAGTCGGATTCGGCCCCAGTGGAGAGGGATACATCCGCCTGACAGCATTTGGCGAGCGGGATGATTGTATCGAAGCGATGCGACGCATCAAGAACCGACTGTAATGACAGGCAGTCATGTCACCACAGATTACACGGATTTTCACAGATTAATAATTTATTTCATTGAAAATCAAATTAAAGCATCTGTGTTAATCCGTGTAATCTGTGGTGAATACTTGCCCCATCTTTCTTCTATTATTCGATAATCTCCGCATCCTCAATCTCTCCTTTCAGGGGAGTCTTGGGACGACGGCGGGCAAACTTGAACCAGTTGATCAGCTCGGAGACGGCATAAACCAAACTACTGACACCGATAATCATAAAGGCCGTATTACGTGCTCCGGTAGGATTAAACAGGGCTACGATACCCGCTATCAGGATCAAGACCGGTATCACATAGAAACCTCCCGGAACGGGCGTCCAACGACGTGCCATCGAAAGAGAGGCAATCTGCTGCACACCTCCCATAATCAGGATAAAGCCCAACAGGAACATCAGTACGTCGGCAAAGAACCCCGGCATCGTGACCAGCCAAAGTCCGAATAGCAGACTGCCCACTCCCTCGATGGGGAAACGGCGGGACACACCCGGTTCCGGCTTTGTTCCGAAATAGCCGATCAGCACAATAAATCCCGGAATCAGGAACAGGACGCCGATGGTTATGACAATATAGTTAATTGCCGCATCCGGCCAGAGTACCAGTACCAGACCGATGACAAGCGCACAAATAGTGCGGATAAGAGAATAATTCATTGATTTCATATCTTACATTTTTTAACGGATATCCCGCATACATTCTGCGAATATACGTGTTTCTGTCTACATATAAAAAGAACAAATGAATTTTGTAATAAGTTCATAGCAAGATTGTAATATCTATTACATCATGCAAGCGTACTTTTGCAAAAAAATAAGTAAACTCTTATCCGAATGAAATCAGACGAAGCGAAACGTAAAAAGCTTTATGTAGAACGGGACATCAGTTGGATGTATTTCAATCAACGCATTTTGCTTGAAGCTGCCCGCCCGGAAGTTCCGTTACTGGAACAACTTACCTTTCTGGGCATTTACTCTAACAATTTAGACGAGTTCTTCCGCGTTCGCGTAGCTACACTGAACCGCATTGTAGAGTACGATGACAAGAACATCCGTGAAGAGCGTGACACGGCCGCACGCACCTTGAAACAGATCGGAAAGCTGCACAATCAATACTACCGGCAGTTTGAAGAAACGTTCGCTTCGATCATGGAGAAGTTAAAGCAAGAAAACATCCACGTCATCAAAGATACCGAACTGACACCGGAACAGGAACACTTCATCACTTCACTCTACCGGAACCGGCTGAATGGGTCTACCAATCCGCTCTTTCTTACTAAAACGTCCCGTCATACAGACGACCAGACCGATGAAGACATCTACCTTGCCATCCGCCTGTTGCGCAAAGACAGTGAGGGAAAAGTGAAAATGAAAGATTATGCCGTCATCGGGCTCCCCACCGCCGAGTTCGGACGCTTCATCCGCCTGCCGGATTCGGAAGGCAAAACCTATCTGATGTTTCTGGACGACGTTATCCGCTACTGCTTGCCAATGATCTTCATAGGCATGAATTATACGGACTATGAAGCTTACACTTTCAAGTTCACCAAAGACGCCGAATGGAGATAGACAGTGATCTGCGTACAGGTGTGCTCCAAAAAATATCGAAGGGGATCAAAAGCCGGAAACGGGGCGAACCGATCCGTTTCGTCTATGACAAAGAGATGCCGAAAGATCTGCTGCGAAAGCTGACCGACCGCCTCAACGTGGATAAAAACGACACCCGTGTAGCAGGCGGGCGCTATCATAACTTCAAAGACCTGATGAAGTTTCCCGACTGCGGACGGTCCGACCTGAAATATCCTGCCTGGCTCCCGTCTTCAAACAGGAACTGAACGGGACGGAAAGTATCCTGAGACTGATCAGGAAACAGGACCGGTCGCTGCATTACCCCTATCAATCGTTCGATACCGTGATCCGTGTATTGCGCGAGGCAGCCATCAGCAAAGAAGTGAAAAGCATCAAGATGACTCTCTATCGCCTGGCCAAAGACTCGAAGGTAGTGAAAGCTCTGATCTGCGCCGCACAAAACGGAAAAAAAGTAACGGTTATCATCGAATTGCTCGCCCGTTTCGACGAAGCGTCCAACATCAGCTGGAGCAAACGCATGCAAGAGGCAGGAATCAAAGTGATATTCGGAGTGGAAGGTCTGAAAATCCACTCCAAGCTGGTACATATCGGAACACGGTTTGGCGACCTGGCCTGTATCAGCACCGGAAATTTTCATGAAGGAAACGCACGGATGTATACCGATTTCACCATCATGACAGCACATCGCTCCATTGTGAGGGAAGTAGACCGGGTATTCGACTTCATAGAGAAGCCCTACCTCCCGGTGAACTTCAAGGAACTGCTCGTGTCGCCCAACGATATGCGCAAACGGCTGACAGCCCTGATCAACCAAGAAATCAAGAACAAGCGACAGGGAAAAGAGGCATACATCCTTGCCAAAGTGAACCATATTACCGACCGGATACTGATACAGAAACTCTACGAAGCTTCGACAGCCGGTGTACAAACAGACCTGGTGGTCCGGGGCAACTGCTCCCTGGTGACCGGCATCCCGGGAGTCAGCGACAACATCCGGATCAACGGCATCATCGACCGTTATCTGGAACATCCGCGCATCTTCATCTTCGCCAATGGAGGGGAAGAAAAATACTATATAGGATCGGCCGACTGGATGCCCCGCAATCTGGACAACCGCATCGAAGTGCTTACGCCTGTATACGACAAAGTGATACAAGCAGAACTGAAACGTGTGGTCTGCTACGGACTTCGCGACACGGCCAAAGGGCGAATCGTGGACGGAAGCGGCGAGAACAAGACTTGGGAAAACAGCGATGCACCTTTCCGCTCGCAGGAAGAATTATACAAATACTATAAAGAATCAGAATGAAAAAGGTAAACTATGCCGCCATCGACATTGGCTCCAATGCCGTGCGGCTACTGATAAAGAGTGTAAATGAAGAGGGTTCGCCCGAGGGTTTGTTGAGGAAAGTCCAACTGATACGCATTCCCCTCCGGCTGGGCGAGGACGCTTTCACCACCGGAGAAATATCAGAAGGGAAAGCAGAAAAACTGATCCGGCTGATGAAAGCTACAAGCAACTGATGAAAATATTCGAAGTTTCGGATTACCGTGCCTGCGCCACATCTGCCATGCGCGATGCACGCAACGGAAAAGAAATCACGCGCAAGATAGAAAAGAAAACCGGCATCCGTGTCGAAATCATCGACGGTCAGGAAGAAGCGCATATCGTCTACGATAACCACATCGAACAGCTTTTTGCTTCGGGCCAGAATTATCTGTATGTCGATGTCGGCGGCGGCAGCACAGAAATCAATCTGATCTGTGACTCCGAACTCAAAAGTTCACGCTCCTACAACATCGGAACCGTGCGCATGCTCAGCGGCATGGTGAAAAACGAAGAAAAAGAGCAAATGCGAACCGACCTCCAGGCATTGGCTGCCGAATATGCTCCCATACAGATCATAGGATCGGGAGGCAATATCAATAAGCTTTTCCGGCTGGCGGACAAAAAGGATAAGAAACAGTCTTTCCTCCCGATTGAATCGTTGAAGGAAATCTGCGAAACCTTGAAAGCGCTATCAAAAGAAGAACGGATCAAGCAGTTCAAACTGAAACCCGACCGGGCGGATGTAATTGTTCCGGCAGCGGAAATTTTTCTGGAAGTGGCAAAACAAGTAAATGCAACGGGGATCACAGTCCCGACAATCGGACTGTCGGACGGTATCATCGACAGCTCTATACCAAGAATATGCGCATGGAAACGGACGCTAAATAAAACGGGATCACCACAGATTACACAGATTAACACAGATTATTTATCGTGTTGATTCATGGTATAAAAGAATCTATGCAAATGTGAGCTATGATTCACCACAGATTACACGGATTTTCACAGATTAATAATTTATATTCATCGGGAATTAAATAATCTGTGTTAATCTGTGTAATCTGTGGTGAAATGCAAAAGCCTATAGCGAGCTTTTCAGTATTTCCTTTGCAACCGCTCCGGTGACATCTTCATTCTCGCCATATCTCACGCCACGTTCATTGAAGCGGCGTTCTATTTCGTCAATTGTTTCCATGCCGATGCCCTCTTCACTTAAGCGGGTGGTCAATCCCAGTGAACGGAAAAATTCTTCGGTGCGGCGGATAGCTTCATCGATGCGTTCGTCACGGCTTCCGGACGTAATGCCCAGCACCCTCTCTCCATATTGCAGAATCTTGTCACCTTTTGCTTTACGGAGCACACGCAACGTACCGGGGAAGACAATGACCAGTGTGTGTCCGTGGGTCAAGCCATGCAACGCAGTCAGTTCATGCCCGATCATGTGTGTAGCCCAATCCTGAGATACTCCCATAGCGATAAAGCCGTTCAGTGCCATAGTGGCCGACAGCATAAAATCGGACATCAACTGATAATCGTGCTGATTCTCACGGATCTTGGGAGCTATTTCCATCAAGGTCTGCAAAATGCCTTCCGCCCAACGGTCCATTACCCGGCTCTGTCCCGGAGTAGTCATATATTGCTCCATCACATGCACAAACGTATCGGCAATTCCACAAGCCACCTGATGGGGCGGCAAAGTAAACGTCACTTCCGGATCGAGGATAGAGAACAGAGGATAATTGGAATAGAAAGGATATTTTTCTTTGGTTTCATGGCGCGAAATCACGGCTCCGCTATTCATCTCCGATCCTGTGGCAGGCAGGGTAAGAACAGTGGCAAGAGGGACGGTGTGGGTCACCGGACGCCCGGCAAGTACCAGATCCCAGGCGTCGCCGTCATACAGCAGTCCGGCGGAAATCAGCTTGGTGCCATCAATGACCGATCCTCCTCCTACTGCAAGCAGATAGTCCACCTTTTCCTCCTTTCCGAGAGCGATGGCCTTACGCAAGGTCTCGATGGAAGGGTTGGGTTCAATTCCCCAAAACTCTACAGTGAAATGATTTTTCAGTGCTTCTTTCACCTGGTCATATACACCATTCTTTTTCACACTACCACCACCGAAGGTAATCATCACCCGTTTGTCCGCCGGTATTTCTTCACTCAAGCGACTGATCATCCCGCGTCCCATGATCAGTTTTACGGGATTCTGAAAAATAAAATTATCCATAGGTTATTACTTTATATCGTCATTTGTACAGAATTCAATCTGATACAAAAATAATCGCTTCTTTCCAGAAAACAAAAAGATTCGCAAGGTATTCCATACGGAAAAAAGACTTAAGCGTTTCCCGCAAAAGACTTAAACGTTTTTTGAAAACGCTTAAACGTTTCACCGAAAAGACTTAAGTGTTTAGTATGAAAGATTCAAGTCTTTAGTTTACAGGCAGCCAGGCATTGATATCTTCGGCTACAAAAAGCCAGTAAAGCAGCAATAGGATGAATATGACAACGGCAATCGCAATTAAAACTTTTCTTTGTTTCATAATGTTGGTTTCTGTTTTTAAATAAATTATATCTGAGAAACAATATAAATAACAAAATGTTTAAAAAGAGTTTCCTTTTCAAACGATCAATAATTCTTCCTTACATCTCATGTACATATAATGTACATCTGTTAGGGCCAAAAGTCCAAGGGCCATTCTATGCGCCAATTGAATCGGAAAAGAAAAATAAAAAGACAGCAATAACATCTAATAATCAAATAGTTACAAATAACAACCAACAAAAGCAGTGGACTAAAAAAAGCAGAAAGGTGAACAGTAAAAAGAATACGATTTAAAGTACATGTATAATATAATATATTTTACATTTTTCAAAAAATGAAGCGAAGTGTCCCCATGACTCATAAAAGTTTCTTTTCACAACACACTAACTTCCTTTAGGGGGGTAGACTGGCACATAGAGTGGCCCTTGGACTTTTGGCCCTTGATTTTAATTTCAAAAAAGAATTAACCATCTAATAATTAATAAATTAAACTTAAAAAGAAGCCAAAACAATGTGGTCACGAATAGCTAAACGGACAACCACTACAGATGGGTGTACAAAGAGCAAAAATACATACAATAGACACTTTAAAAACAATTCGTTTTTGGGGGACAAAACAAAAAATAAAAAAGGAGGGCAATAAAAAAAGAAAGAATTTTATTTGTTATTCCAAACAAAGTATCTATATTTGCCCCCGTTAAATAACAATTAGCAATGATGACAATGCAAGTAAATACATATTGGTGGTGGCGCCCGTTACAACTCCGACAGTCGTAAGGGAGCAGCGCTCGTATGTATATACCTCATTAAAGATATAACAGAATTTAGAAAAGAGCCTGTCGCAACCTGCGAACGGGGCTCTTTTTTTTAACCCCAAATACAAATAACAAATAAAGATAGGATTATGAAAAGTTTTTTAGTTGATCAGGATGGCTATTACGGAGAATTTGGAGGTGCTTATGTACCTGAAATCCTCCACAAGTGTGTAGAAGAGTTGCAGAATACTTATCTCGACGTAATAGAGAGCGAGGACTTCAAGAAAGAGTTCGACCAATTGTTGCGTGACTACGTAGGACGCCCTTCCCCGCTCTATCCGGCCCGCCGCCTGTCGGAGAAGTACGGTTGCAAGATGTATCTGAAACGGGAAGACCTGAATCACACGGGTGCCCATAAAATCAATAACACCATCGGACAAATTCTACTGGCAAGACGCATGGGTAAGAAACGTATCATTGCGGAGACCGGTGCCGGACAGCACGGGGTGGCAACAGCCACAGTCTGTGCCCTGATGAACATGGAGTGCATCGTATACATGGGCAAAACGGATGTAGAACGCCAGCACATCAATGTAGAAAAGATGAAAATGCTGGGAGCGACAGTCGTTCCGGTCACTTCGGGCAACATGACTCTGAAAGATGCCACGAACGAAGCCATCCGAGACTGGTGCTGCCATCCCTCGGATACGTATTACATCATCGGTTCTACCGTAGGGCCGCACCCATATCCGGACATGGTGGCCCGTTTGCAGTCGGTCATCAGCGAAGAGATAAAAAAACAGCTTCAGGAGAAAGAAGGACGTGACTATCCGGACTATCTGATTGCCTGCGTGGGCGGAGGAAGCAACGCTGCCGGAACCATCTATCATTACATCGACGACGAACGGGTACGGATCGTATTGGCCGAAGCCGGCGGCAAGGGAATTGAAACCGGGATGACGGCAGCCACCATCCAACTCGGAAAAATGGGGATCATTCATGGGCACGTACGTTTGTGATCCAAAACGAAGACGGACAGATTGAGGAACCTTATTCCATCTCCGCCGGACTGGACTATCCCGGTATCGGCCCGATGCACGCCAACCTGGCAGACAAAAAACGGGCAATGGTACTGGCTGTCAATGATGACGAAGCCATCCGTGCCGCTTACGAGTTGACCCGGCTGGAAGGAATCATTCCTGCCCTGGAATCGGCCCACGCATTGGGAGCCTTGGAAAAAATAACTTTCAAGCCGGAGGATGTAGTCGTACTGACGGTATCGGGACGGGGAGATAAAGATATAGAAACTTATCTGGGATAAATCATTTCACCACAGATTACACAGATTAACACAGATTTTTAAACTCTCGTTTGTGGAATATCAAAAAAACTCTCTGTGAAACTCGGTGTTACTCTGTGGTGAATCCAAAATCAAATTAAAAAGAAATGAAATTATGAATGCCTTCAATTATACCACCCATAGCAAGCAAGTCCTGGGCGACCTGCACACTCCGGTAAGCATTTACCTCAAAGTACGTGATATGTATCCGCAATCCGCATTAATGGAAAGCTCGGACTACCATGCCGGAGAAAACTCTCTCTCGTTCATCGCCCTCTGCCCACTGGCAAGCATCGGCATCAACAGTGGAATCGTAACCACTACTTACCCCGACAATACCCGCCGGGAAGAACCGCTCAGCCAATCGTTCCGGGTAGAAAATGCGCTCAACCGCTTTATCAACCGGTTCCATGTGGAAGGAGACGACAAGAAATTCTGCGGGCTATACGGCTACACCACGTTCAATGCCGTGAAGTATTTTGAACACATCCCCGTGAAAGAAAGTCATGACGAACAGAATGACGCTCCCGACTTACTATACATATTATATAAGTATATCATCGTCTTCAATCACTTTAAGAATGAACTCACTCTGGTAGAGATGCTGGCTGAAGGAGAAGAAAGCAATTTGTCACAACTGGAATCGGCCATTGAAAACCGTAACTATGCTTCATACAATTTCTCTGTGACCGGCCCTGTCACCAGCACCATCACCGACGAAGAACACAAGGCAAACGTACGCAAAGGCATCGCCCATTGCCTGCGGGAGATGTCTTCCAGATTGTGCTTTCCAGACGGTTTATCCAACCTTATGCGGGTGACGACTTCAAAGTGTATCGTGCTTTGCGAAGCATCAACCCCTCTCCCTACCTGTTCTATTTCGATTTCGGCGGCTACCGCATCTTCGGCTCGTCACCCGAAACGCATTGCAAAGTGGAAAGCGGACAGGCGTATATCGACCCGATTGCCGGCACCACACGCCGCACGGGAGACACCATCAAAGACAAGGAACTGACGGAAGCTCTTTTGGCTGATCCGAAAGAAAACGCAGAACATGTAATGTTGGTGGACCTGGCACGCAACGATCTCAGCCGGAATTGCCACGACGTACGGGTAGTATTCTACAAAGAACCCCAATACTACAGCCATGTCATCCATCTGGTGAGCCGCGTCAGCGGTGCTCTGAACAACGGAGCAAATCCGCTCAAGACCTTTATCGACACTTTCCCTGCCGGAACCCTGAGCGGTGCGCCCAAGGTACGTGCCATGCAGCTTATCAGCGAAATAGACCTCACAACCGCGGAGCCTACGGAGGTTGTATCGGCTTCATCGGCCTGAACGGAGAATTGAACCAGGCGATAACGATCCGCACTTTCGTAAGCCGCAACAACGAATTGTGGTTCCAGGCCGGAGGCGGTATCGTAGCACGCAGTCAGGACGAATACGAACTGCAAGAAGTCAATAATAAACTGGGGGCCCTGAAAAAGGCAATAGACCTAGCCGTAAAACTAAAAAACTGAAGTAAAATGAATAGGTTCACCACAGAGTAACACAGAGTTCCACAGAGTTTTAATCTCTTGTTTATAGGATGTTTACGAGAAAATATCTTCTCTGTGAAACTCTGTGTCACTCTGTGGTGAATCCCCCAAACAATTTCAAAACAATGAACAACGAGATAAATACCCTTAACAGACAGAAAGGAGCGATTCTCCTTCTGGACAATTATGACTCTTTCACCTATAACCTGCTGCATGTGGTAAAAGAACAGGGAGTGACCGACATTGAAGTATTCCGCAATGACGAGATAACACTGGACGAGGTGGAACGTTTCGATAAGATCATCCTCTCGCCGGGACCGGGCATACCGGAAGAAGCCGGACTGTTACTGCCCATCATCCGGAAATATGCGGCAACCAAAAGTATCCTGGGAGTTTGTCTGGGCCATCAGGCCATCGGCGAAGCATTCGGAGCCACACTCGAAAATCTGACGGAAGTATATCACGGGGTTCAGACTCCGGTCAGCATATTGAAAGAAGATATCCTCTTCAGGGGATTGGGACGTGAAATTCCCGTAGGACGCTATCACTCCTGGGTGGTGAGCCGCAAGGATTTCCCCGGATGCCTGGAGATCACGGCCGAAAGCCGGGAGGGACAAATCATGGCATTACGACACCGGACGTACGACGTACATGGCATTCAGTTTCATCCCGAATCGGTGCTGACTCCACAGGGAAAAGAGATAATCAAGAACTTCTTAAACAACCGATAAGCGCGCCTTATGACCGCGCATGCGTAACATTGAAAAAACAAACTATATGAAACAGATTCTATACAAATTATTCGAACATCAATATCTGGGTCGCGACGAAGCCCGCACCATATTGCAGAACATTGCACAAGGCAAATACAATGATGCACAGGTGGCCTCGCTGATCACCGTCTTCCTGATGCGTAACATCTCGGTAGAGGAACTTTGCGGATTTCGTGACGCACTGCTTGAAATGCGGGTCCCGGTAGATTTGAGTGAGTTTGCCCCAATAGACATTGTGGGAACCGGAGGGGACGGCAAGAATACCTTCAACATCTCCACCGCGGCTTGCTTCACAGTAGCCGGTGCCGGATTTCCGGTAGTCAAACATGGGAATTACGGTGCCACTTCCGTCAGCGGAGCCAGCAACGTGATGGAACAGCACGGAGTAAAGTTCACCGACCATACAGACCGCCTGCGCCGCTCGATGGAGAAGTGTAACATCGCTTATCTGCATGCACCTCTGTTCAACCCGGCTCTGAAAGCGGTGGCACCGATACGCAAAGCATTGGCCGTACGCACGTTCTTCAATATGCTGGGCCCGTTGGTAAACCCTGTCATCCCCACCTATCAACTGCTCGGAGTATACAACCTCCCGCTGCTCCGCCTGTATACCTATACCTATCAGGAAGCGCTACCCGCTTTGCGGTAGTACATAGCCTGGACGGATATGACGAAATCTCTCTGACCGACGAATTTAAAGTGGCGACATGTGGAAACGAGAAAATCTACACTCCGGAGAGCCTGGGCTTCAACCGCTGTCGGGAATCCGAACTCGACGGTGGAAATACCCCGGAAGATGCCGCAAGAATATTTGACGCCGTAATGGAGGGAACAGCCACCGAAGCACAGAAGAATGTGGTGATCGTCAATGCGGCCTTTGCCATCCGGGTGATTTGTCCGGAGAAACCGATAGAAGAATGTATCGCCCTGGCACGGGAATCACTGGAAAGCGGCAAGGCACGGGAGACTTTAAAGAAATTTGTCGAACTAAACGGATAGAAAAGCTATCACCCATCAAAGAAACATGAAAGATATATTATCTGAAATCATTGCCAATAAACGTTTTGAGATCGACCTGCAAAAACAGGCCATCCCATCGGAACAGCTTCAGGAGAAGTTATCTGACGAGGTACAGCCTGGCTACTCCATGAAGCAGGCACTGGCCTCTTCGGCTACCGGTATCATTGCCGAGTTCAAACGCCGGTCTCCGTCCAAAGGCTGGATCTATGAAAATGCATGTCCGGAACAAGTCGTGCCGGACTATATAGCCGCCGGTGCTTCGGCGCTTTCTATACTCACGGATGAAAAATTCTTCGGAGGAAGCCTGAAGGATATTCGCACAGCACGCCCTTTGGTGAATATCCCGATCCTGCGCAAAGATTTTATAATCGATGAATATCAACTGTTCCAGCCAAAATTGTGGGAGCCGACGCCATACTGCTGATAGCCGCCGCACTGGAGGCCGATCAATGTCATGCGCTTGCCGCAAAAGCCCATGAATTGGGACTGGAAGTCTTGCTAGAGATTCATACTGCCGAAGAACTGCCATTTATAAATAAGGAGATAGACATGGTAGGTATCAATAACCGCAACCTGGGCACTTTCTTCACAGATGTAGAGAATTCTTTCCGGTTAGCCGGACAGTTGCCTCAGGATGCGCTGTTGGTATCGGAAAGCGGCATCTCGGATCCGGAAACAGTGAAACGCCTGCGTAAAGCCGGGTTCCGGGGATTCCTGATCGGAGAAACGTTTATGAAAACCCAACAGCCCGGACAGAAATTAAAAGAATTTATAAACGACCTGAATTCACCACAGAGTGACACAGAGTCTCACTGAGAATTTTTCAAAGAAAACATTTATAATAAAAAAATAAAACTCAGTGAGACTCAGTGTCACTCTGTGGTGAACCCAACTTTAAACCCAAAATGATGAACGACAAATTAATAAAAGTCTGCGGGATGCGCGAAGCTGAAAATATTCGTGAGGTAGAGCAACTAAAGGTGGACATGATAGGCTTCATCTTCTATCCGAAATCTCCCCGTTGCCTCTACGAACTTCCTGCCTACATGCCGGTCAAAGCAAAGCGTGTCGGTGTCTTTGTCAACGAAGACAAAAAGGAGATCGAAATATTTGCCGACCGTTTCAGTCTGGATTATATCCAGCTGCATGGCAATGAATCGCCGGAATACTGTCATTCGCTCCGGGCTACCGGACTGCGGCTGATCAAAGCGTTCTCCATTGCCCGAAGAAAAGACTTTGAAAACATCGGAACTTACGAAGAGTCCTGCGACTATTTCCTGTTCGACACCAAATGCGAACAACATGGCGGCTCAGGAAATCAGTTCGACTGGAGCATGTTAAACAGTTATAAAGGGAAAAAGCCTTTTCTGCTTAGTGGAGGCATCAATCCATACAGTCCGCCTACACTGAAAGAGTTGCGCCATCCACAATTGGCAGGCTTCGATCTGAACAGCCGTTTCGAAACAAAACCGGGATTGAAAGATGTGGAAAGACTCAGGCACTTTCTGGAGGAACTGAGGAAATAACCCGCATCTGCACCAACCTATATTCACATAAGACAGTAACAGATAAAAATAAAAGTATATGAACAGAATAAACCAACTTTTCGACAGCAATCCCAGAGATTTGCTATCCATCTATTTTTGTGCCGGCTATCCTACTCTCGAAGGGACAACCGAAGTAATCCGTACTCTTGAAAAACATGGAGTGAACATGATTGAAATCGGTATTCCTTTCAGCGATCCGATGGCTGACGGTATGGTGATTCAGAATGCCGCCACGCAGGCCCTCCGCAACGGAATGTCACTCAGACTATTGTTTGAACAACTGCACGACATCCGTCGGGATGTAAAAATCCCATTAATCCTGATGGGATATCTCAACCCGATCATGCAGTTCGGCTTTGACAACTTCTGCCGGCAATGCGCCGAATGTGGCATTGACGGAGTCATCATTCCCGACCTTCCTTTCAAAGACTATCAGGAACACTTCCGCACCATTGCAGAGCGGTATGACGTGAAGGTAATCATGCTTATCACCCCTGAAACAAGTGAAGAACGCGTACGCGAGATTGATGAACACACCGACGGATTCATTTATATGGTTTCATCGGCTGCCACCACAGGAGCTCAACAAGACTTTGACGGGCAAAAACGTGCTTACTTTAAAAAGATCGAAAAAATGAATCTTCGTAATCCCCGGATGGTCGGTTTCGGTATCAGCAACGAGGCTACCTTCCGTGCCGCTTGCGAAAATGCCTCGGGAGCCATCATCGGCAGCCGTTTTGTCACTCTGCTCCATGAAGAGAAGAACCCGGAGAAAGCAATCACACGCTTAAAAGCTATTTTGAATTTATCATCCAATGATTTGAGATAAATCAATCCCCCAAAAAGATGTATCCACCACAGAAGCTCACACAGATTTGCACAGATTAATTTCATTAGTTATCCATAGACTAGCCACACAATATGGAATTCTGTGTGAACTTCTGTGGTGAATGCTCCCCCCTCCCCGCCGTTCATCATCGAAAACCGTTTGTCATTGAAAGTTTATTGTTTTTCATTCGCCGTTCATCACTTAAAATTGTTATCTTTGTCGGGAAAATAGCAAAAATGACACAGATATGAAAGCAGATTACCCCTCCGTACTACTTATTTATACGGGTGGAACTATCGGAATGATAGAAAACCCAGAAACCGGTGCTCTGGAAAATTTTAATTTCGACCATCTACTAAAACACGTACCCGAACTAAAAAGATTCAATTATCGTATCTCTTCTTACCAGTTTGATCCCCCCATCGACTCCTCGGATATGGAACCGGCATTTTGGGCCAAACTGGTTGAATAATAAACTACAACTACGATTCTTTTGACGGCTTTGTGATCCTGCACGGCACCGACACAATGGCCTATACAGCTTCTGCTCTCAGTTTCATGCTCGAGAATCTGAGTAAACCCGTCATCCTGACCGGCTCTCAGCTCCCGATCGGTACGCTGCGGACGGACGGTAAGGAAAACCTGATTACAGCCATTGAAATCGCGGCAGCCAAAAATCCGGACGGTACGGCCATCGTTCCCGAGGTCTGCATCTTTTTTGAAAACCATCTGATGCGGGGCAATCGCACGACTAAAATCAATGCTGAAAACTTTAACGCTTTCCGTTCATTCAACTATCCGCCACTGGCCCGGTAGGTATACATATTAAATATGAACCCAACCTGATTCGCAAACCGGATTTGAGCAAGCCCCTGAAACCACACTATCTATTCGATACCAATGTAGTAATACTCACGCTTTTCCCCGGAATACAAGAGGCATTGTTTCGGCACTGCTTCATGTACCGGGACTCAAAGCAGTGGTACTCAAAACTTTCGGATCGGGGAATGCTCCCCAAAAGGAGTGGTTCATCAGAGAACTGAAAGATGCCACCGACCGGGGAATCATCATCGTCAACATCACCCAATGCGCTTCCGGCGCCGTCGAAATGGAACGTTACGGAACAGGAATCCAATTACTGCAGGCAGGGGTGATCAGCGGCTATGACAGCACGCCGGAATGTGCAGTGACCAAATTGATGTTCCTCTTAGGACACGGACTCGATAATAAAGAGATCAGATACAAGATGAACTCTTGCCTGATCGGTGAAATAACTAAAAGGGTCGAATAAAAAATGTTTTATTGATCGCTTCCACATAACAATAACCTGTTTGAATTCCGCTTTTCCGTCTCAGGGGAGTGAAAGGGCTCTTTTCAAAGCATGCCCCTCCCTTGATAAATTTTGTTAATTGAGTTATAGATAGTTATTAACTAAACCATATACCTCAATTTATAGTTGTATATTTGTATTGCATATTTGCAAATATTGAGCAAAACAAACAGGTATGAAAACATCAATTAACAAACTATGTATTGCTGCGTCGATACTGGTTACGGCTGCGGGCATATCCGCTTGTGTAGACGACAACAAAACTCTCTATGATCCGGAGTATAAGACTCCTAATCCGATGGAGGAAATCAGTGCACCGACCGGATTTGACTGGTCGTCGACCCATGCCATTAAATTCAATGTAGAGGTTAACGACGAATTTGACGGACAGTATTATTATACCGTAGAAATAGTAGATAAAAACCCGCTTGAAGCAACGACAGAAGAGCCCTATAATACCTTAGCCAAAGGAGTTGCCAGGAAGGGAGAAACTTATCAGACCGAAGTGGTATCTTCCAAAGATACCAAATATCTTTATGTCCGTCAGACTGACCCACGTGGCAGAGACCGGATTAAACAGGTAGAAATCGACGAGTCAACCTCCCATATTCAGTGCTCTTTTACAGGTACATCTGCAATCAAAACGAGAGCTTTTGCAACCACCAGAGGGAATAACGGAGGAGTTGACATTCCGAAAAGAACAGAACAAAGCTATGACATCAGCCGGGCTATCCCGGTAACAAGTCCTTCACAGGTTCTGCAAGGAGGCCGAGCCTATATTGTTACGGGAAACTTTTCAGGTAAATTCACAGATACCTCTCTCAGCAACTCGAACAAAGCGACCGTCTATATACAAGGAACCTGGGAACTGGCACAGGTCACCCAAGACTTCCTGGATATTATTGTTTTGAAGGGTGGAAAGATTAATGGAAAATATCTGATGCTGCAGAATACAAGTACTTTAACAATCCAATCCGGAGCAGAAGTATCTTTATCCGATCAATTGATATGTAACACATACAGCACTATTTGCAATTTCGGTGATCTGAAAACAAAGAATATGAAATTGAACACCAACGATATTCTTTACAATGGACACAAAACGGACATCACGAATAGTCTGGATGCTTCGCAAGGAGGCAACATCCACAATTTCGGAAAACTGGATGTAGAGAATACGATAAAGCTAAATACGCCTTCCATTGTATATAATGCGCCAGAATGTAAGATAGAAGCTAAGACATATAAAGCTGCGGGAAGTACGAATGTGAACTTCGGCGAAATGGAATTTGATACTTATGATAGCGGTGAAGCGGGAGGTTCGCTATATAACAATTGTATGCTGTTTGTAGAGCACATGAAGGCAGGCGGCATCGTTTATCTGGATCATGGAGTGATAGCCGAAGAAAAAGAAGACGATGAAGAGAACGAACTCTTCGAAGAAGCCGATGATATTGAGTTCTATGACAATGCTAAAGTGACTTTAGCGAATGGTTCGATGATAAAAGCCAAAAATATAATTGCTAAATCCGGTTTATCGGTTAACGGTGAAGGCAATGAAACCTCTTTATTAAAAGCGACCGAAAAAGTACAAATCCAAAATTGGGATGTCCGTTTTAATGGCAGATTGTGTATCACCGGAAAGATCAGTTGCTCCAATCCGGACATGTATCAGGCAGGAAGTGAAGTAACCTTCTCCGAAAGTCCGGACGTAATCATTACCGGCTGCAACGGAAAAGCAGAGGTACCCGATCCGGCTCCCGAGCCTTCCGATCCGGTGTTCCCCATCATTGTAGATGACAATCATAACTATACATATCTGTTTGAAGACCAATGGCCTTTGTATGGAGATTACGATATGAACGATATCGTACTGGAGGTTAAAAAGAGGAAAATAAGCATAGATAAACACAATAAAGTCACCGAATTCGATCTGTCTGTCGAACTGCGTGCGGTCGGTGCGCAGAAGACAATTGCCGCAGCGATCATGTTTGATGAAATTCCGGCATCTGCCGTCACACAAGCTGTCACCTACGCCGACAATTATCAGCCGGTATCTTTTGAGCTGACAGACAAAAACATAGAGAAGGGACAAGAGTATGCAGTAGTTCCTCTATTCGACAATGCACATGCATTGATGGAACGTCCGACAGGCTCGTTTGTCAACACGATATCCGGAAGTGACAACAATCAAAAGAATACCCAGACCATTCATTTCACACTCAGATTCGACTCGTCTGTTGCACCAAGCAGTGATGCTCTTAATATCAATAACTTGAATATTTTTATCATCACAGACAGGGGAAGCAAACGAAAAGAGATCCACGTAGCCGGATACCGGCCGACCCAACTGGCAAACACTGAGTTATTCGGAGGGAATAACGACGCCTCTTCTCTCAATGGAAAGAAGTATTACATCAGTAAAGATAACCTGGCTTGGGGAATCATGGTTCGACCCAATTTAAGTGGCCATTGGAATATACACAGATTCAAAAGGCATATTCTCAATTCGCCGGATGGGTCACCACGGGCGGAACGGATAACAAGAAATGGTGGAACGATTTTGATAACACAAAAGTGTTCCAAACCAATAAAAATTAAAACAAACAATTGTGTGAGCCGGGCAATAAACGTTTCCCGGCTCTTTTTTATGTCTAAAAGAGAGTCTTCATATAAAAACACTTCTTTTAGAGAACATTGTTACAAAAATATTATATATATTTGCAGTATAGAGTAAGCATACTCCATACATATCAAGAGAACAAACAGCAAGACAAACAACATAACTCTTACTAATCACATTATGAGAAAGCTAATATTACTTGTTGACGATAAAGAAACTATCGCTAAGGTCGCATCAATCTATTTAGGAAAAGATTATGATATTCAATATTTTCCCGACCCCATCCACGCACTTGAATGGCTACATGAAGGAAAAACACCCGATCTGATTATATCGGATATACGCATGCCGCTGATGAGAGGGGACGAATTTCTACATTATTTAAAATGTAATGAGTTGTTCAAAGACATACCCGTCATCATGCTTTCCAGTGAAGAAAGTACCAGTGAAAGGATCAGGCTGCTGCAAGAAGGAGCTGTAGATTATATCCTGAAACCTTTCAACCCAATGGAACTAAAAATACGTGTCAAAAAAATCATAGAATAAATGTTACATCTCATTTATATTGGGAGACATGCTGATACTATCGAACAATTCTCTAAGATAGCTGAAGGGGCATTTTATGCCATTCAAAACAGTAGAAAAGCAAGCGAATTATCGATAAAATACGTGAGAAATATGACATAGTGATTCTTTTCGAGCAACGGATCATCTCAAAAGACATCCCCGAAATCCAATATCTGAGAAAGAAATTTCCGGGAGTATATATCGCTCTCGTTACAGAGGGAATCAATAAGGAAGACCGACCCGCTTACCTGAAGGCCGGTATCAATAATTCAATACCATTTAATTCTACCCCCGAAACTTTTAAAGACATAACGGAGTTTATGATGCGGCGCAAGCAGCAAAAGATTAATGATATCCACAAAAAAGGAGCAAATCTACAGTTCTTCAAGCTCCCTTTATGGAAAAGATTATTTGATATCGTCTTCTCTTCTATCGCCATATTATGTTTGTCGCCAATACTGATAATTACGGCTGTAGCCATCCGCCTGGAAAGTAAAGGTGCTGTGGTATACAAGTCGAAACGGGTAGGAAGCAATTATAAAATATTCGACTTCCTGAAGTTTCGCTCCATGTACACTGACGCAGACAAGCATCTGAGAGACTTCAACCAGCTCAATCAATATCAGACAGAAGAAGAACCGGAACTGAGCGGAGAAGAGTTCCTGATCGGTGACGATATAGAACTGAACGAAGAAGAGACCATGTTAATTTCAGATGACTTCATCATATCCGAACAAAACTATACAAGCAAAAAATCGATAGAAAAAAAGAATGCATTCGTTAAATTGGAGAATGATCCCCGCATCACCAAAGTAGGACGCATCATCCGCAAATACAGTATCGACGAGTTGCCGCAATTGGTCAATATATTGAAGGGAGATATGTCTATCGTAGGCAACCGACCCCTCCCGCTTTACGAAGCGGAACTGTTGACAAGCGATGAATATATTGACCGCTTTATGGGACCGGCAGGACTAACCGGGCTTTGGCAAGTAGAAAAACGCGGAAGCAGTGGAAAGTTATCTGCCGATGAACGTAAACAACTGGACATTAAATATGCCCAAACGTTTTCTTTCTTACTCGACATGGAGATTATCCTAAGGACTTTCACCGCGTTTATACAAAAAGAAAACGTATAACCGTACGATATCGGATCATGGATACTTTTATTCAAACAACAGATTTCATCTTATTTCTATGCTTCAGTCTGATGACTGTTTATCTGGGAGTTTTGGCAATAGCAGCTTCTCTAAGAAACGACACTCCATATCCCCAAGCAGGAAAAAGACATAGATTCGCCATTCTGGTTCCCCCGGGTAGCACTTCCCTCCCCTTACCCCATTATCCGGAAGAGCTATATCAAGTATTCACTTATGAAGATCTGACAGAAGCTATAGCCGCACTGAATGAAAATGATTTCGATGGTGTAGTCGTCCTGGGAGAAACCACCCGGATCGAACCTGCCTTCCTGGAGGAAATCAACAGCGTTTTCGATGCCGGCATCCAAGCCATTCAACTCCGTCACATCACGGAAAAACGTTCGACCCGCAAACAATACTTTCAGGCTCTGAACGAAGAAATCACTCAGGCCCTGTTCGGGACAGGGGCAACCCGCCTGGGAGTGTCGTCGGCTTTATACGGTGCGGACATGGTATTGGACTTGAAATGGCTGAAAAAGAATCAAAAGAGCCGCAAGAGCAATCTGGAAAGAAGATTAGTCCGGCAAGGTATTTTCGTGGAATATCTGGAAAAAGTGAAGTTTATAGCAGCGACATACGTACTCCACGCTATAAAGTAAGATTTTCCAAAGCGCTCCGCGCACTTCCGGAAGCAATATTCACTGCCCACTGGGATTATTGCAACAAAATACTCAGATGGATTCTTCCTTCCCGGAAAACGAATTTAATAAGTATTGCACTTATTGCAACGGCATTGCTTTGCTACGATTGGAGCCTGTCTCTGAAGTGGTGGAGCTTACTTTATATACTGATGTTCATCATTTGTCTGGCTATCCCGGATTATCTGGTACGAACAAAACAAAAAAATAAACCAACTCTCCCGATTATGGCACTGAAAGAGAAAATCAAACAGAATCCCGCACTGAAACAAGCTGTACACCGTTTTATTATGCATCCGGTAAAAACACGTCCCAACTGGTGGATACGTATATTCTCTTTCCTCTACCTAAAACGTGGAAAAGGCTCTGTGATTTACCGTAGCGTACGCCAGGATCTTCCCCCATTCAATCTCTTCTCTCTCGGGAAGTATTCGGTAGTGGAAGATTTTTCGTGTCTGAACAATGCTGTAGGCGACCTGATTATCGGGGAATATACCCGAATCGGACTGGGCAACACCATTATCGGCCCCGCAACCATCGGCAACCATGTAAACCTGGCACAGAATGTAACCGTAACCGGACTGAACCATAATTATCAGGACGCAGACAAGCGGATAGACGAACAAGGAGTAAGCACACAACCCATCACGATTGAAGATGATGTATGGTAGGTGCCAATTCGGTGATTTTACCCGGCGTGACACTGGGCAAACATTGCGTAGTAGCTGCCGGAAGTGTAGTCAGTCGCTCCATCCCTCCCTACTCTGTCTGTGCCGGCAGTCCGGCTAAAGTAGTCAAACAGTTCAATCCGGAGAGCCGAACCTGGGAAAAACAGTCTCAAAAAACGGAAAGTAACTACATATAGTGAGATACTCTACATAATATACCCTAAAAAGGGGATTGTGGCAACCGCCGAAACCGCCTATCTTTGCAGTATCAGAATTTAATTAATTAGTCATAATTTTATTACGTAGCCACATTTGAGTAAAAGAAACAATCCCGCCGAAGTGATTTCGTCGGGATTTTGTTATGAATCTATTTCACCACAGATTACACGGATCAATACAGATTCCATCATCTGATTCTCAATGAAATAAATTATTTATCCACATAATTTGCAGTGAGTTCCGAGCATAAAAAAAAACGAGTAAATTCTTAAGTAGAATTACCCGCCCCACATCAGAAAAGCCATAAAGGCTTTTCTTTATTACCTCAAAATTCCTAAAAACACAATCTTCTTTTTACCTAAAAAACTTTCAATAACCTATTCTTCTTTTACCTTTAAAAATCTTTACCTAATTGAAAATCACTTGAAACTTTTTAATACCTTAAATCTTTATCTAATACCTAATATTCTATTTTACCTTAAATAGCAATTTCTCAACTGCACTGCAAAGGTACGGCTTTTTTCGGATTCAGCAAACGCTTTTATGTTTTATAACATTCTTTTAGAGCTATAAATCCTTCACATCACTAAGCTCAACCAGCTTATTTACAATAGCATAGATGGTCAGACCGGCCGCACTGTGTATTTGCAACTTCTTGCTGATGTTTCTGCGATGTGTAATCACAGTATGAATGGAGAGGAACAGCTTTTCGGCTATCTCCTTATTGGTCATTCCTTTCACCACACAAATCACAATCTCCTTTTCACGCTGGCTCAAATTCTCTTGACTGTCCTCCTCTTCTTCGGGCTCGATATTCTGCAAAAGATTGATTTTATTGGCCAATGCCTCCAAATCATCGAAAATAGAAAAAGACGCATCGTATTTACTGAGCAACGAAGCATCGATAAACGAACTGACCAACGCTACTACCCGGATTCCTTTGCCGGCAGTCTCTTCACGGAAACGCGCCACATCAAAAAAGTCACCAAAGGTGGGATTGACAACCAGTATGTCAGGAAACTGCGTACGCAGACAATCATTAAGCGCCTCTACCGACAACAACTCCACCGGTTGAATCTTTAAATTGGGTAAACGTTTCAGGGCCAGTGTCAGACCACTGCGTATGATCACCGAAGTCTCGGCGACAGCTATACGGATTGATTCATTATTTTTCATTTTCTCGCATCCTCCTTTCCAATTTCAGAATGGCAGGAACAAACAGATAATCTTCTACTTTGCAATGTGATTCAAGTCCTTCTTCGCAAGCATATATATCGAACAAGGCAGCATTCAGCACATTGGTATTGGCCTTGGCAGGACAGTATTTAATAATAATGTTCTTCAGTTCCGTTAGGCGTTCCCCTACCTGATCGTGATGTTTCGAGAAGGTGCTGATCTGATAATTCTTGGGAGCATTGCCATGAATCAGCGTATCTACATACTTAAACACTGTCTTTTCTTCATACTCCATGTGCTTGCGTACCTCCCGCATATATCCGTCAAAGAACTTTAGAATAAGGAAGGAGACATCGTCCTGCGAACAGTCAATGGCTTCAATCAGTTTCCTCCGGATGGCAGGCAGGCAGTAATCAAGAAAATAAATATGCGCCTGTCTCAGATAATCGACCAGGGCCGGTATCGAAATATCGTCGGCACTGCCGTCCATACGCGAGAATCCCTCGGCCATGAAGTTAACGACTACCAGAAACGTCTGACAATCGACATTATTCATTTCGCAGACTTCTTTCACCGTTTTGTCACCAAACCCCAGCGAAAGTCCAAACCGGCTCATAACTTGTAAAAGAGAATAATTATCACCGATAAGGTCGATCATTTTATCGGTAGGCTTATATTTTTGCAGTTTATCCATCAAACACCTTATTTATATTACGGGTGCAAAGAAACACAATATTTTAATGGTATACAATCACTATAAATAGGTATTTTCACTATAAACAGACTAAAAAAGGACAAGAAATGACTAAACAGGACGGTCTGCAAGCAACAAAATCACAGATTATTATTCATCGTTCACCACTATTTTTTACCTTTGCACAATTCAACTAAAACATAAACAATATGACAAACGAACTGGAACTGAAATACGGTTGCAACCCCAACCAAAAGCCCGCGCGTATCTTTATTAAAGAAGGTGAGTTGCCTATCGAAGTCCTGAACGGACGCCCCGGATATATCAATCTATTGGACGCCCTCAACAGTTGGCAATTAGTGAAAGAGCTGAAAGAAGCGACCGGACTTCCGGCAGCTGCTTCATTCAAGCATGTAAGCCCGGCAGGTGCTGCGGTAGCAGTAGAAATGAACGACACGTTGAAGAAGATTTATTTCGTAGACGACATGGAACTCTCTCCGATGGCAACTGCATACGCCCGTGCCCGAGGTGCGGACCGAATGTCGTCATACGGAGACTTTATCGCCCTTTCTGATATCTGTGACGAACCGACTGCCCGAATCATCAACCGTGAAGTATCGGATGGCGTGATTGCTCCCGGCTATACTCCGGAAGCACTTGAGATCCTGAGAAACAAACGTAAAGGTACATATAATGTCATCAAGATCGATCCGGCCTACCGTCCGGCTCCCATCGAACATAAGGATGTATTCGGAATCACATTTGAACAGGGACGAAACGAACTGAAGATAGACGAAAGCCTGCTAAAGGAAATGCCTACCCGTAACCGGATCATCCCGGCCGATGCCCAACGCGACCTGATTATCGCACTGATCACTTTAAAATATACACAATCCAACTCTGTCTGCTATGCCAAAGACGGACAAGCTATCGGCATCGGTGCAGGACAGCAATCACGCATTCATTGTACCCGCCTGGCCGGAAACAAAGCCGATATCTGGTATTTGCGCCAACACCCGAAAGTAATGAATCTGCCTGGAAAGAAAAAATACGCCGTGCCGACCGCGACAATACAATCGATGTATACATCTCGGACGACTACATGGACGTACTGGCCGATGGTGTATGGGAACAATTCTTCACCCGGAAACCGGAAGTGCTGACCCGTGAAGAAAAACGTGCATGGCTCGATACCCAATCGGGCGTAGCTTTAGGATCGGATGCTTTCTTCCCGTTTGGAGACAACATTGAGCGCGCACACAAAAGCGGTGTGAGCTACATTGCCCAACCGGGAGGTTCTGTTCGTGACGATCATGTGATAGAAACTTGTGATAAATATGACATAGCAATGGCCTTTACAGGTATCCGCCTGTTCCACCATTGATAACAATCGCCCCCCTCCCCTCCCCATTTATAGTGATAGCTACCCTGCTATTTCCATTATAAATGGGGATTTTCTATTTCTGCCGGACCGCCTATCTTTGCCGTATCATTTAAAAACAAGATCAGAAATGAATAAGATTGGAGTATTTTACGGTTCCACAACGGGGACTACCGAAGATGTAGCCACCGGATTGCAGAAAAACTGAACGTTCCCAATGGTGACATCCACGATGCCTCAAAACTGAACGACGAGTTAGTGAAAGAATATGATGTATTAGTACTGGGCACCTCTACGTGGGGAGCAGGCGAGCTTCAGGATGACTGGTACGACGGTATCAAAGTGCTGAAGAAGGCTGACTTGTCTCACAAATTCGTAGCCCTCTTCGGCTGTGGCGATTCAGACTCTTACAGTGACACCTTCTGCGACGGTATCGGCATCTTATACGAAGAACTTAAAGACACCCACTGCACCTTCTGCGGGGCAACCGATCCGTCGGGCTACACATTCGACTCTTCTGTTGCGGTAATCAACGGCAAGTTTGTAGGACTTCCTTTAGATGAAGTGAACGAAGATGGCAAAACCGACGAGCGTATCGCTCAATGGACTGAAGCTTGAAAAAAGAATGTATCAACTAATTTAAAAACTCCAACGAACGTTATGGCTATCGAACGAAAGGTTCCGGGTGAAATACGAATTTTCCTGAACCATGTATACGAATTCAAGAAGGGAGTACGCAACATGGTACTCTATACGATGAACAAGGAACACGAAGCCTTTGCCATACGCCGTCTGGAAAGACAGAATATCAGCTACCTGATACAAGAAGTAAACGCCAATAAGATAAATCTGTTCTTTGGTAAGGCCGAATGTATGGATGCCATACGACATATCATTATTCGGCCTTTAAACCATCTCACTCCGGAAGAAGATTTCATTCTGGGCGCCATGCTCGGATACGACATCTGCCAACAGTGCAAACGCTATTGCAACAAAAAAGGGAATATAAAGATTGCCGGCTGAGTTGCAGCTTGCTTTCAGTACAGGTAACAAGGTTCATCAGGCCAATGCATTAATGCCATAGGGAGATGAACTATTAGAAAGTCTCACCATCACAGGGTAACACAGAGTTCCACAGAGAAGAGAATAACAGAAAACTCCGTAGGACTCTGTTTCAATTTGTGGTGAAATCAATTCACCCCCCAACCGAACTACCTCTCTACCGGATACAACACACCTACTGCCTCTTTCTTTCTTCATTTCATAAAGAATGTTATTCCCGTAGTATTTTCCGTTGGAAATTTGTTTTATAAGAAAACAATTAATTAAGAACCTGTTTAAATTTTCCTGGAATAAACTTTTATATGGTTTTTATCGATCTGTTTTGAGTCTCTTTTTCGATCTATTTCCTTGTTTTCATGCGTCACATAGCCCCGCTATGCCTTCACAGAGACAAGAGAATATCCTTGAAAATAAATCTCAAAACAATCTCGAACAAAATTCAGACAGATTCTAAAACACCCTGAAATAAAGATGATTAAAGCATTTTTGAAAAAGAACCGACTCACATTTATCGGTCTCGTCATTGGAGCTGTAGGAGGATTCCTGTATTGGAAATACGTAGGTTGCACCAGCGGAACTTGTCCCATTACCTCTTCACCGGTCAACAGTACCCTTTGGGGAGCTGTTATGGGCGGCCTGCTCTTGAATCTGTTTAAAACAGACAGTACCCCTAAAAAAACAAACTAATCACACCTCTTATGACAACCACAAACGAACAAGAACAATCGAGAGCCTACATACTTGCAGGCATCTTTACGCTCTCACTACGTCTTGTAGTGGGATGGACTTACTTTTCGGCTTTCTGGCGACGCCTCGTACTCGAGAATAAGCTGATACCGGACAGTGCCGGATACATCGGAGAGAAGTTTAACCATTTCCTTCCCAATTCGATAGGTATCCGCCCGGTCATCGAATATCTGGTATCGACACCTGATATGTTATGGTGGGCAATGGTGATTTTTACTCTTGTAGAAGGTATAGTCGGACTGCTTTATATGTTGGGGTTCTTCACCCGTCTGATGAGTATCGGCGTATTCAGTCTGGCCACCGGCATTCTCCTGGGGTCAGGATGGTTGGGAACCACCTGTCTGGACGAATGGCAGATCGGTATTCTGGGTGTAGCCGCCGGTTTCACCATCTTCCTTTCCGGCGGAGGAAAGTACTCGGTCGACCATCTGATAGAGCGGAAATTCTCTTTAAAGAAGAAAGCAGCCTGGCTGTCATGGCTGACTTCCGGAGAATTGCCTGTAAGCGCCAAGCGATTTGCCAATGTCAGCGTGCAGGTGCCATCGTTATCTTCACACTGAGCCTATATACCAACCAAGAGTTCCACAATGGCGTCTGGGGCCCCCTTCATAACAAGTCCGTCAAACCGAAAATTGAAATATCCGACGCACAAATAGAAAACAACTCTCTGTCATTCAGTGTTTATCGCGTTGAAGGTGTCGATGTATACGGTTCTTTCCTGATTGGTATCAGCCTGAAGAATGCCGATGGAGACATTGTGCTGGAAAAGAAAGGAGAAGAATTAGCAGACTTCCCGATCGGAAATATCGATAATAAATACATTGCCCGGGTAGCTCCGGGTAAGCACAGCCTGGTAATCCCACTCGGAAGCAAAGCGACCCTTACAGTCGATGATACGGCTATAGGCAGTTTGCCCAAAGGAAAGTATGAATTAGTACTGACCGACATCAGCGGTATCACCTGGAAAAAAGAAATCATCCATTAATAACCATTAAAAAGCAGAAAAATGAAAAAGAGCATTCTTATCCCCTTCCTATTCATGGGACTGTTGGCTTTCGCATCTTGCAAAGGAACATCCGAGAATAAATCGACCACCGCTACAGATACGGTACAAGCCGAAAAGCCACAATCGGGCACCATTCACCTGACCCGTGCGGAATTTCTGAAAAAGATAGCCGACTACGAAAACCATTCCAAAGAGTGGAAGTATCTGGGTGACAAACCGGCTATTGTCGACTTCTACGCCGACTGGTGCGGTCCCTGCAAAATGGTGGCCCCGATACTTGAAGAATTATCCAAAGAGTATGCCGGAAAGATTTATATCTATAAAGTAAATGTCGATAAAGAGCCGGAACTGGCAAGAGATTTTGGTATTCAGAGTATTCCTACCATTTGGTTTGTGCCGATGAAAGGCGAACCCCAGGTCAATATGGGAGCTTTATCCAAGGAGCAATTAAAAGGATACATCGATAAAGTATTATTGAAACAATGATTCCTGAAGCGGCCTCTCCTTCCAACAGGTATCGAGGCCGCTCTTCGTGTTTCTAGCGCTTCTCCGATTTATGCACTTTCATATAGCCGTCGGTCAGTGTTTTCATAAATGCCACGATATCGGCTTCTTCTTCCTGTGTCAGTCCGAGGTTTCCCAGTTCCTCCTTGTTCACGGTGGCAGGATACTCGGCAGGAGGAAATTCATCACTCACATCCCGCACGTTATAGAAATGTACAATCTCCTCGAGTGTCTTAAAATAGCCATTATGACCATACGGAGCCGTCAGTTCGACATTTCGCAACGTGGGTACACGGAACTTGCCATTTTCGCTTTCGGCATTCACAATGGCTCCCAGTCCCAGATCAACCGAATCCGCAGTTAACAGAAAATATTCTGCCGCTACCTTATAGTGAGGATGATCCGGCAACTTCGGAATGCCCAGATTATCATAAGTATGATCGGTAAACAGCGTGCGATGCGCACGTTTGTCACGGTCCAGGATATGACATTCGGCACACTGCCCCTTATCTTTGAACAGTTCCTTGCCTCTCGCTTCCTGTTCGGTCAGCTGATAATTTCCTTTTTTATACGCATCATACTTGGATGTAAAGGGATTGATCTCCCTGGATGCCTGATAAGCGGCCAATGCGTCCGTAACATGGGCAAACAAAGAATCGGCATGTTCTGTCTCTCCATATATCTGCACTATCCGGTCATAATACGGAGTCCGCTTCACTTTCTCCGCCACCATCTGTTTGTCCCTATTTCCCATTTCCACAGGATTCAAGAGCGGAATGCCTGCCTGATCCTGCAAGGAGGGAGAACGACCGTCCCAGAACAAACCTCCCACATAGTTTTCGTCATCATCGTCATAATGCAATTCGGGCACAAAGGCCGCATAGCACACTGACATGGAGTTGCGCTGGGAAAAGAGTCCCTGGACGGCTCCTTCGGATATGGCACGGGCTTGTTCATCGGCAAATCCCTTGGAAGAAGCATGGCAGGTGGCACACGATTGCCCGGGTGGCTCGGACAGTGAAGTATCATGAAAAAGGAGTTTGCCCAGCGCTTCCTTCTCACTTCCGGTTTTGTGAGACGGATGACCACAGGAGATGCAGACAGTGCCCAGCAGTATGACGAATAGCAGTTTATGTGTCTTCATAGTTGTAAAAACAGAGATATGGTTATTTCAGAGGTCAAAGATACATTATTTTCCGGAAAGAGATAAAAAAGTCCGGTCGAAATCACATCGCCCGGACCCCTCTAAACAGCTTCTCACGAATCTGTTCCACGAAAATATACTATAGTTATAAAGAATTTCTATCCTTCTTCCGGCCAGAGTTCTCCGGCAACCATTTCAGCCATTTTCAATGTATGCCACTGTTTTTCTTCAGCAGCTTCATAAGATTCCGAAGGCAACACTTCGGCATTGGGTATGCACAGCGAGAAACGGTGCGAAGGAATATAACGTATGATCTGGTCGATCTTGGCTCTCAACTCTTCCAGCTCTTCCTCCACGGGATAATGGGAAAGTACGAAGCCAAACACAGATTGCTTCTCGCGGATGAACCACAACAAACGGTTCTTGCCGCAACATTCCGAATCGTAATCGAGGAAAAAAGCATGAATCCCCTGTAGCGAGAAAAGCATCTCGGTAGGTGAATGAAAAGCAATGAAAAGATCGGCGGGAAGATTCTCCAATGCCATGTTGTTGACACGGATCGCGTTATCCGTCACCGTACGCGTTGCATCATCGAGTTGCAGATAACGGCATCCCGATCTGTACAGTTCCATAATCAGTTTCTGATACGTCTGTGCAAGGTCTACCAACAGTATCTCACGGTCGGGATAGACCGAATCGAGTTCGGTCCGGTTTGCGTCTTTCATTAATTCTGCCAGCAGGCGCGAAGGCGCAGGAAGCACTTGCTTAGCTATTACATCTCCACCGGTCACCCCGGTAAGAAAGACAAAATCATCGAGCACAGGATGGTGATGTACATCGATCCGACCGGTCAGTTCGACAGAGGTCTTTCTGTCATCCCGGAACCGGATACCATCCAATCCGCACATAAAGTCGAGCGGCCACGCATCACTGCGGAAACGGCCGTCAGTGACCACCTTCAACCCTTCTGCCTTCAGTCTGTCTACCAGATTCCGTATCTCGGCATCTTCGACAGCACGCAAGGTCAGCAGACTGATTTGTTCGTTTCGATATTGCTCACGGGCTTCTCTCAATGCAGCGGGCAAAAGAAAAGTACCGGCAACGTCTACTTTGAACGGAGGAACTACGTTTTCCATACGTTCTACGTTTTTAATATTGATTGTTACTATCGTGCTTCGCTCCTAACCCACGAGGAACCAAGACTTATCAGCGAGAGTGGCAGGTCTTCTGACTTAGCTTCCATTCCGAACGCCTTCCCGACTACACGAGTCAGTGGCCAAAGAGTATCCTGTCGGAATGTTTATAATAAAGCTTCACAGCAGCGGGACTGTCCGGGAGTTACACCCGATTCCCTTTTAATCGCCCAAAGCAGGAAAGCTTCGGCGAACCAATCTGCCGACAAATATAAAAACAATAAATCAGATATTTGTGTTCAACATGATACTTTTTTCAATCAGAGCCTCCGTCCGGGCAAAATAAAGGCTCTGTCCGGTCGGAACAGAGCCTTCATCTCGACCGAACAGAAGCTCGGTTTCCATTCAAATGTAACGGGGTTAATAGCTGATCTTTATTCCGGCGAAATAGCTTCGCGGAGCAGCCGGACCATAAATATATCCGGAGTCACGCTCCACTCCCTGGTCGAAATCGTTCTGATAAGCATTGAACACATTCTGCACACCTGCACTCAATTGCAGGTCCACCGACTTATAAAGTTTGAAATCATAGGCCACCTTGACTCCCATATCGAAGAAATCGCGCGTATTCACCGCCACATCCTTGTCAATATAACCGGCCATGTGCTGCACCAGCATCGATCCGGTGTACGTGCGACAGGGATAATGACAGAGGCTTGATCGGCATATACGTTGCCGTAAAGTACCCATAGGTATTCGGCGTACGGAAAATCTTCTTCTCGGCCGGTGCCGTTTCGCTCCACTTTTCCGGTTCGTCATAACGGCTCTGTTGCAACGTGACTCCTGCCTGTAACTGGAACAAAGAGAGATAAGCCATTTTTCCCTCCATCGACAGTCCCAATACTTTGGCTCCCGATCCGTTACGGCGCTCTTTGATAAGAATGCCGTCCCGCTCTCCGATGTTCTCGAGTACAAATACATCCGACAGTCTGGTATAAAAACCTTCAACCAGGAAGTTTACCTGAAAAGCACCGAAACGATGATACATATCGGCTGAAGCGCTGAAACTCTGAGATTTTTCCTCTTTCAGATTCTTGGCACGCTCAATCATCGACACCGTTCCGCCTACATTCTCAATATGCAGGTCTTCGTCGAAAGCCTGCGGGGCACGGAAGCCCGACGAATAACTCAGGCGAAGATTAATGTCCTCGGAAGGATTGAAACGGAGATTGGCACGAGGGCTAAAGATAACATGGTTGATCAGATTGTGCTTATCCAGACGTCCGCCCAACAGAATGCTCCATTTCTCGTTTTCCATTCATTCTGCAAAAAAGCACTACCAATATTTACCGTCTGCTTCGTATAACGGTTGTATCCCCACATATCGTCCTTCAGGTTATCCCGGTTATACTCCAATCCCGCAGTCAGGTCGGCAGGCATGAAAAGGCATTTACCGAAACTGTACACATATTGAGAACCGCCGATAAATGTCAGGTCCGTTGTCTTTCCATAGGCGTTCTGGTCTTTTTTGCTGCCATAATAACTGTCGCGGTCCGTATGCTGTGCCGAAGTATAAACGGTCAGACGGTGTTTTTCATTCGGAGCAAAATAATCGAATTTCAAGCCACCACCGTTGATGGAGTGCTGAATCTGCTCGGCAATGTCAGCCTCGTGAGGCGGACGGTTCAGCAGGTTTCCGCCACGACGAAACTCCTGTAAGTGATGATACTCAAATGTCAACTTAGAATAAGTGCTTGTCTTGAGGAACGAACGGAAGCCGACTGTCTGGTTTTTAAGTTTCGGCATTTCGGAATAACCGTCTCCATCATGATCGTACGCATCCCGGTGACGGTTCTGTCCGAACACATAAAGTCCCGCCCGATGATCATCGGTCACCAGCGATGCGTTCAGCGAAGTATTATTATCGAAAGACGAGCTGCCGCCGATAGAAGTAAGAGTATGTGCCAACTGCCCCGAATTGCGCAATGGCTCCTTGGTGATGATATTAATGGTTCCGGCAATAGCGGACGAACCGAACAGGGCAGAACCTCCGCCTCGCATCACCTCTACCCGCTCGATCATATTGGCAGGAATCTGTTCCAACCCGTAAACACCGGAAAGGGCACTGAAGATGGGACGCGAATCGATAAGAATCTGTGTATACGGACCGTCCAGTCCATTGATGCGCACCTGCTGGAAACCGCAATTCTGACAGTTCGTTTCGACCCGGACACCGGGCTGGAAGTTAAGCCCCTGCGAAAGTGTAGGCGAGTTTGTATTCTCAAACATCTTCATATCTACCACATTGACCAATGTAGGTGCCAAGCGCCGTTTGGTCACGCTGCGATTGGCCGAAACTACCACTCCGTCAAGCGCTACGGCATCTTCTTCCAACTCAAAATTTTCTTCAAGTGTCTTTCCTTTCCTGAGACTGACATTGCGACTGATGGTTTTATACCCCACCGAACTGGCTTCGAGCACAAAATTCCCTTCGGGAAGGTTTTTCAGGAAATAGTGTCCGGTGGCATCCGTCACCGTACCGATGGTAGTTCCTTTCAGGGCGATTGTTATATAAGAGAGGTGTTCACCTGTTTTTTTATCGAGTACATGGCCGATGATATTGGCATCAGACGCTTTCAGTTCCGGATGTTCCGGTTGGTCGGCCATAGCAGGCAACAGGGCACAGCACAGGCTAACGAGGAAAAATATATATTTCTTCATTTTCATTTTTGGATAGTAGAATTACTAAATAAATTTCTCTAAATAATGCAGTGAGAGTGAGAGAGATGTTCTATCTCCCGGCAGGAGGTGCCCGCAAAGATACCACGCCCACGACGGACGAACAGTATCCTGCCCTATCCGGACGCCACGAAAGGGTATAGAGCAGACAAGCAATAAACTGAAGAGAGAGAAAAAAGATACCGGCTCCGGTAGTCACCACGTGATTCAGCAAATGAATCAATTGAAATTCGACCGTGGTGTGACTATGGGGAGAGTCTTTCTTAAACGGGTGCGAATGGACAATGGTCACCCCATTCACTACATGCGAGTGAGTAAAGAGTGTGATACCTGCCATGTACGATATAAATAGCACAGGCAGAAACCATCTCATTATTTTCAGGCACCCTTGTTTCATCCGTTTAGTTTTGTGGCAAAGATAAGAAGTATTCCATAATGGAACAATCCCTATTTATAGGGATAATAAATGTAACACCGCATCCGGACAGATTGTTCACACATTTTCAATCTTATTGGATATTTCCGGTCTCCAGGCGGCATATATAAAAAAACGGGGTGTGTCATCTGTGAATAATGACACACCCCGTTTCCATAGATACGGCCGATGGACGAATCCATCCCAGCCGTTATTCCGAACGAATCCAGGTCAGTTTATGCCAGATGCTTTCCAAAGGTCCCTGCTTATGCGCCTTCAGCCACCATTTACAGAAACGAACCTGCAAAAGGAAGAATGCAAAGCCTATCAGCAGGCTGACGGTATAACCGCAATAAGGGGCCAGATACAGCGCGAACGGGAAATAAATAATAGCTCCGGCAATAGACTGGGAGATGTAGTTCGTCAGACTCATCTTACCATAAAACCGCAAATCGGCTGTCAGCTTCCTGAATTTCTCCGTTTGATATAGCAGCACGAACGAAGCGACCAATACTATTGTGAAAGCAAACTTTTGCCACATATCCATCACTACCCCTACCGTCTGGCGTATCATATCCGGCTGTCCGGCATCCATCAATTGCACTTTCAACTGATAGAGAGGACCAAACAGAACGGCACTCCAGATCAGGGCTTTCACCCAAAAGCGGATCGTGGCCTCCGAAGCAACGAAGAGTTGCTTTCGTCCGATCAACATTCCCAGCAGAAACAGTCCGGCTGTCTGCAGGAAGCGTCCTGCACCTATTGCCCAGAACAGGCTCGCTTTTTGTCCCAAGGTTACATTTCCCCAGATAAACTTCCAGAAATCTCCTTCCTTGGTATATTCGGCTACTTCGCCATACATCTGACCGACTCCCAGGTCGGGCAAAGAATGGGCGGGATTGAAAGATTCATCACGTAATGATACCATTCCACCGGTTGCAGCAGCAGGAAAATGGCCAGGATAAATACCGTACGGTCACTCCACTTACGGACAATAAACAGGAAAATACCTACCACACAGAATAGCAGCAACACATCTCCTGCGGGGAAGAATGCCGCATTCAAAGTGGCAAAACCACCCAACAGGAGCAGACGCCAAAGAAAACGGTAACCAAAATCCTTGCCTTTCTTCTGTTGGTTGGTATACTGTATGTAGAACGTCAACCCGAAAAGCAAAGCAAAAATAGCATACGCTTTCCCGGCAAATAAAGAAAATGTCACACTGAATACCCCTTCGTCAAGGATATTGAGCCATCCCGGTTGGGAGGCTGCGTCGGGATATACAGGAAAGATAAAGTGCTCAAGGTTATGAACCAGCAGGATCGCCATCACGGCAAAACCGCGCAATGCGTCCACTACCTCGATACGGGGAGTTTTTGAAGCAATTGTTTGTCGCATGTTTTTGTTGTTTTTATAATGTGATTATTAAATTAGGGACAAAAGTAACAAAATGAATCTGAACCGGGAAAATAAAGTCAATAAAGTAGATAACCTTGCAGCACTCCTTACAGAAACAAACTCAGCCTCAACTCCCGGCCTGCTTCATGCTATCCTTCTTCGTCCTGAGAAACAGTACCGGAACGACACACAGCAACGTGACGATAAAGGCGATAAAGAAATCGTCGTTAATGGCACTGATGTATCCCTCCAGATCGATACGCTTCAATATCAGCATCTCCGCCACTTCTTGGGCTGTATCGGGCGTTCTGCCCCCTGTATGTTCTATAAACCGGCTCAAGGAATGAAGGGTCTGCCGGTATACGTCTCCTGTATAGTTGAGTGCTTCGCCATATCGCTGCGTGTGAAAAGCCGTACGCTGTGTCAGCAGATGACTGAAGATGGCTACTCCGAAACTTCCTCCCATCTGCCGGACAATGTTCGTGATACTGGAAGCCTGTGCCATATCACTGTTACGGATATTCACCAGCGACAGGGTCAGCAAAGGGGTGAAGAGCAATCCCATACCCAGCCCGCGCAGATAAAGACTCAGCATGATGTACCACTTCTCGGTCAGAAAAGATAGATAATAGTTCATATAGAAACTCAAAGCCATCAACAGGATTCCCGATACGATAAAGACCTTGGGGTTGATCCGTTGCATCAGTTGCCGGACAAAGGAGAAGCCACTCCCTGGATAATCCCCACTGGCATGAAAAACATACCGGCCTGCAAAGCCGAATAGCCCAGATTGTCCTGTAAATAGAGCGGAATCAAAAACGTACTGCCGAACATGCCGATACCAAAAACAAACAGAATCAGGTTGGACAACGCAAAGTCCCTGTCGACAAACAGGCGCAGATTGATCAGCGGTGTCTTGACGGTAAACTCGAAATAAAGGAAAAGAATAAAAGTGACCACTGCAATCCACATGGCACCAAGTACTACGGGACTGCTCCATCCCATGGAATTGGTTGACGAATTGACTTCGGAAAGCCCGTACATGAAGACAGGCAAGAAGATGGCTGAAGTGATGAAACCCGGGATATCGAAAGGAACTCCGGTTCCTTTCACATGCTCCTTTTGCACAATGGCAGTGACGATCAGGGCCAGGATTCCTATCGGGATGTTGACATAAAAGATATAGTTCCAGTCCATATAATCTACCAGGTATCCACCGATAGCAGGCCCGAAAGAGACCGAAGCGGCAGAAGCGATGGACCAGAACCCCAATGCCGTCCCCCGTTGTTCGGGAGGGAATACATCGCTCACAATAGCCATGCCGACAGGAAGGAGCATGCCGCATCCGAAACCTTCGATCACCCGCCAGAAGATCAGCTCTTCGATGGTAGATGAACTGCCACACATGAAGGAACCGGCCGTAAATACGAGTAGGGACAAGAAATATATCTTTTTATAACCGAAGCGTTCGGACAGCCATCCGGCAGCAGGAAGAATACTCGCCATCGAAAGCATGTATCCGGTCAGCACCCATTCGGCCACATTGATATCCGCACCGAGCTACCCATAATCACAGGCAGCCCGGTATTGACGACTGTAGAATCGAGCACCGCCATAAAGGTGCCTATCATGATGTTGCCCAATACGATCCATTTATAAGAAGAACTTTCTTTCATTCTTTGACGATCTTCACGTTAGCAGACATCCCCGAAAGCAGTCGGAGATTGGCTTTCAGTTTCTCTTTACCTTCTACCCGGTCGATTGATATCTTCAGGGGAATCCGCTGGGCCACCTTTGTATAGTTGCCCGATGCGTTATCAGGGGGAATCAGAGAAAACTCGGATGCAGTATTGGCACCGATATAGAAGATTTTGCCGTAAAACGTCAGTCCGGGATAGGCGTCGAGGGTGAAAAGAGCCTGTTGTCCCATACGGACTTCATCAAACTTAGTCTCCTGCAAGTAGACAGTCACCCAAAGTTTCTTGCCCTCGTTCAAGGTAAAGATGTTCTCGCCCGGCTGCAACAGATCGCCGGGAACCACCCACTGCTTGGCTATCAAGCCATCGACAGGTGAAACAATCCGGTAATCCTCAGTCATCGTGCTGTCGAGCACAGCCAGCAGTTCACCTCTCTTCACGCTGTCACCCTCCTGCTTGAAGACAGCAGACAAAGGGGCCATCGCACGGACGGACACATTCACACGACTGCCATCCAGGTTTGCATCTATGGTAGATACGTATTTTCGATAGTTCCACCACCAGACAACGGCTACGACAATAGCGATGATAAGCAATATCACCAGCCAGATAAACTTTTTCTTATCAGAGGGATTCGATGTATTTGCAGCGTCCATAATTCTTGAGATTAGTTAACAAGGGTGTAAACAAAATCCGCAAGAAAAGGTTTGATGGCTGTGGGAAAGGAATCGCTGCCGGCTATAGAAGACACGGAGGCACAGAGCGCTATTCCTAAGAATAGTTATGCTCTGTGCCCTCCGCAGTATCTTTTTATGGTCAGCCGGCTTAGTACACCACTGTCGCAATCACCTGTATAAACAGGATCAGGAATACCATTGCAATCGGATATACCGTCGCATAGGCTACACTCGGATATTGCTGTCTACCATCGAGTCGGCAGCCGCAAGTCCCGGCGTACTGGTCATACCGCCGGTAATGGTACCCAGCAAATCGAGCAAGCTGATCTTAAACACCAGACGTCCGACGAACGCAGCAATCAGCATCGGCACTAAAGTAATGGCGGCACCTACTCCGAACAGCAGCAGACCGCTCTCCTGGAAAGTAGCGACCAGATTCTTACCTGCCGACGTACCTACTCGGCAAGGAAAAGCAACAGTCCCAACTGACGAAGCAATTGGTTGGCAGGTCCGGACATAGACCAAAGGATAGGCCCGGTCTTGCCTATCGCGCTCAGCAACAAAGCCACCATCAGCACACCACCTGTCAATCCCGGTGAAAAGGATAATCCGCCCGGGAACGAGATATTGAGTTTGCCGAACAGAACTCCCAGCACAATACCCATAGCAATGGGGAAGAAATCCGTGTCGGAAAGCTTCTTGGCATTATTACCCAGCAGACGGGCTACTCCCTTGATACCTTCTTTCTCACCAACGACCATCAGTTTATCGCCAAACTTCAATGCCAGGTCGGGTGACGGAGAGAGGTCGATACCGCTTCGACGGACACGTGTCACGGTACAACCGAAATTCTTCATCAGGTTCAGGTCGCCCAACTGCTTATTGATCATATCCTTCTTGGTCAACAGCAATGATTCGATTTCTTGCGTGTTTTCCAACGGAAGTTCACCTTCTTCACGTTCACCTACCAACACGGCAAGTTGTGTCAGAGCTTCTTCGCTACCCACTGCCTGAATGTAGTCCCCTTCATGGAGTACCGTATGGCTGTCGGAATGGATATCTCTTCCTGATGCTTCAGGCGTGAGATAACGGCTCCTGTCATGGCACGTGCATTGATCTGCATCAGGCTACGGCCGAATACACTCGGATTCGTGATACGATAAATGCAGGTTCCCAGTTCCGGAAACTGTCCGCGACGCTCTATCTCAAGACGACGGGCCTCTTTGTCAAGGTCGATACGCATTATCTTCGGCAGCAACTTCACAAACAGGATGACACCAATCACGCCAAACGGATAGGCAATACCATAAGCGATAGAAGCCAACGGAGAGTTGGTGCTGTCGATGGCAACGGCCAAACCCGGTGTACTGGTCAGCGCTCCGGCTACCAGCCCCACCACACTCGGTGTATCGATGCCAAACGCATACTTTAACCCGACAGCAGTCAGACAGGCAGAACTGATGATAAGCATGGTAATAATGATCAGCGTCTTCCCCTTACTGCGGAAAGAATCGAAGAATCCCGCCCCGCCTGGATACCGATGGTAAAGATAAAAAGTACCAATCCGAAGTTCCCCAGTTCCTTGGGAATAATCACACCGAAATGCCCGAAAAGAAGGGCAATGAAGATAACCGCCGACACGTCGAGCGATAGCCCCTTAATCTTGATTCTTCCCAACATGAAGCCCAACGCAACAATAAGGAAGAGAGAGAAATAAGAGGAGTGCAATAAATCAGTAAACATAAATAAAAAGGTTAATTTTAGTTGTTATGTGCGCAAAGGTACGTAAAAAACTGTTTTCGACTATAGCAAAAGAAGAAGTTATTTTCTTCGCCAAACCCCAAAGCCTTCACATAAGGAAAGCGGAACGGATATTTCACAATCAAAAAGACAGAAATTAAAAGATTCTGACTAACGCACCCTACTATTTAAAACGGCATATAGGCAACCGGAAGACTTAGCAGCCAACTTCACCCCTTCCAGAAGTCCTGAAAACGGGGTTCTGTTTTTCACTTTTACGGAAAAACAATAAGGATAGACAAAAAAGGGAGTAACCATCCGGCCAGTATGCCGTAACCATACTTACCGGATGAAGTAATCATCCGGTCAAAATGGTATAACCTAACCGGAAAAAGGCTTTGAAAAAGACTGTTTTACTCTACTTCGTCCACGCTTCCGAACGGCGACCAAGTGTCAGAAAGCAACGATATAGGTAATAAGAGATCCATATTTCACATATTACAACCGAATCAGCGACAGATAGCAGTTCATGCGGCACATTAAGTATCCGAACACAAAATCGCCAACGGCATTTCCCGGTGTTTTTCCGAACAACTCCCAACGAGGGATACAAATACGGGATTCTACAAGATTTTAAATATCAATTTGACAAATTGCTCTTTTCTTCGAAAATATACTTTAAGAAATACAATCCTCCCCTTCGCAACATGCTCCTTTATACTCAAATTCTAAAGTGGCATGAGTGATCCCGACATGTTCCAGTTCATGCTTAACCTCGCGCTTTACCTCTTCCATACGGCGGAGATCGCCTATCACGATATGGGCAGTCAATGCTGTTTCGGTAGTGCTCAATGCCCAGATATGCAGATGGTGATAACTCTCCACACCGGGTTGCTCCAGGATAACCCGCCCGATCTTTTCACTATCTATTCCCACCGGGACTCCGTCGAGCGAAAGGCGGAGGCTGTCGTGCAGTAAGCTCCAGGTTGAGATGACAATGATGACGGCAATCACCAGGCCGATGATCGGATCGACAAGTGTCCAACCGGTGTACATGATGATAATACCCGAAATGACCACTCCCACCGATACCAACGTATCGGCAGCCATATGCAGATAAGCTCCTTTCACGTTGAGGTCTTTTTCCTTATCTTTCATAAAAAGCCAGGCTGTAACGGCATTGATAACCACTCCCACACCTGCCGTCCAGGCAATGGCAGCACCTTCAACCGGAACGGGATGGAACAACTTCTCTATACTCTCGGTGATGATAATGCCGACGGCAACCAGAAGAATAACGGCATTGAGCAGAGATACCAGTACCGTACTCTTTTTATAACCGTATGTATAACGACTGTTGGGATGCACCTTTGCCAACCGGAAAGCAAGCATGGCAAGCACAAGGCTTGCCACATCTCCCAAGTTGTGCCCGGCATCGGAAAGCAACCCCAAAGAATCATAATAGAAACCGATGCCGAACTCAACGAGGACAAACAGAATATTCAGCGTAATGCCAATTATAAAAGATTTATTGAGCGACGTCAGTTCGTGGACGTGCTCGTGATGATGTTCGTGAGAATGTGCCATGCTCGATTAAGATATTTATCTATTCTAAAAACAGACAAACCGGCAGATTAGTTCAATGAAATATCATGCATAAAAGGTATCAAGCCATCCGTTTCTTCAACGGCCGGCGACTGCAGCAAGACCAGAGACTTCAGTTCTTCAAGTTCGGCCGTACAGACACAGAAATAGACATTCTGGGCCGGCAATTTCAGAAAGATCTTCCGGTTGGCATTCATTTTCCTGTTCGACCTCTCACAGTAAGGTCCGTTAATCGATACAATATAATTGCGTAGACACTCAAATCCGGCTTCGGACAGACGAAAGAAAAGGTTGCCAAATTCCAGATGATACACTTTACAATGGGCACAGTAAGTGATCATTCCATTGCGGGTTCTGCTGATTAGTTCCATCATAACTTTAACGTTTTGGTGATGGCACAAAAGTACGCAGATCACCAAGTGAAGGCAATACCTACTAATATCTAATTATCAGACAACCGATAGCCACATATGGGGAGACAAGTCTGCCGTACGATCATAGTATGAAGAAATCTCAATGTTCAGAAACGGTCGGATACCCCATCAACCTTACTGCAGTCATCACCAAAACTCCCGCTACGACCATCCGCAATACTACTCCTAGGTCTTACAAGAGATATTATTGTCTTCAAAAACTGAATTGTTTTCGGACAATAGCATAACACTTGGATCACTTTTCAGAAAAGCCATAACTATCACATGCTATTTCAATTCTTTGCCACATATATGATAACAATATACAAAATGAATAGCTAAGTAAAGTTGTTTTTCCTTGCTTGTATATACCATATTTTTACAGATCATGGCACAGGCCACTCTTTCGTTCCCTATTCGCCAGCACATCTACTTATTAATAGGTACTGAGTTCAGTCTTTTTCATTCTGTTTAGGTATTGTAACACCTTTTTAGTCCACCTACCTTTGCAAACAGTTATAAATTAAACAATATAGGAATGAAAAGAGAAGAAAATTTCATATAAGAATTATTCCAAACTATTGATCAAACTAAGTCTTTTGGGAATTAGTTTCATTATAGTATCATGCAATAAAACAGATCTGATCACAGATAATCCTAATAATGAATTGGGGCAATTACCACAAGAAAATGGAATCACAATTAAGACTATCACATATTCTCCTCAAATAACCCGTTCTTCGGGAGATGGAGCCAATGATTTAATAGGCTATGGATATAACTGTTTATATGCAACAGGAGATAATCCTAACGGAGCGGCTAATAAAGTTATCGATTTAAAAAGATTTGAGTCAGGCGTGGGAATAGATCCAATGACAGGTGAAAAAAAAATATTTCCAAAAGGTATTATAGAAGAATCCATTATGCATGGAGATGTCACGGCGACTGAAATATTTGAAAAATCCAAAAAAGAGTTTAAGAAATCTATTTCCGCAAAAGGTAAACTAAAACTAGGTTTTCTTCCGTGGGGAGGAATACAGTTTTCTGCAGAGTACGACAGTAATTTTGAAACAAAAGATGAATATTCTTTTTATAAGATGGATATTATTCGAAATGTCCGTAGATTATACTTAAGTTCCTCAAGTATAGAACGTCTAAAATACTTCTTAACTGATGAATTTAGATACGCATTAAAACATGCCAGTGGAACAGAAATCATAAATGATTACGGTACGCATGTACTTGTAGACTTCGTTTTAGGAGGAAAATTAAGTGTAGTAACATCAGCTATAGATCATTCTGACAATAAAGATGAACTCTTTAAGTTTTCAACTAAAATTTTTAAAATAATCAGTGCATCTGCATCCTCTTCAATAAGCAAAAGTAACTATTTAAAGAACACATCATTAACTATTCTCCAAGCAGGAGGGTCAGAAATTCAGGCTGTAAAAAGATACATAGAAGAAGATGGAACAATCAACTCAGATATTTTCAATTACAAGGAATGGATAAAAAGCATCAATAAAGAGACATCTGTTTTAGTAGCTAGTGACACAAAAAAAATGATTGGCATTTGGGAACTTACAGATGATCCTAAAATAAAAACCAAAATACTTGCTGAATTAGAAAAGAGAGGAAATAATTTAGGTATCATAGGTAGTAAAAGTGGAGAGATAGTTACAGGCAAAAGTACACCTATGTATAAATTACAAAATGAAAAAACCGGAGAATTAGCAAAAGCTCCCAATGATCGAGGTTATAAATTTCCTCTCTATTGTCAAGGTGAATATGGAAAAGAAATGACAGGAATAGGATTTATGAATTATCTTCTATCATATCGTGATTTTCAACCATATCAATCTGCCCAGCCAGTAATGATGAAAGAGTTGGAGTATAAAATTCAACTCCATGATGGTTATA
>ENA-OQIG01000032-OQIG01000032.1-human-gut-metagenome-genome-assembly--contig:-NODE-32-length-77739-cov-15.503891_pt1 | contig 77739 bp, 80 predicted proteins | sample MGYA00242576_ERZ504741 | MGnify/ENA primary metagenome ERZ504741 (study PRJEB26092, sample SAMD00036436) | human gut metagenome | host: Homo sapiens | study: EMG produced TPA metagenomics assembly of... | reverse complement strand
AGATTGATTATTCTAGACGGACTTAATGATAAGTAGAAGAAAAAGAAAAAGCTTGTAAAGAGGCGATTGCTTTTGTAGGCTGGAGGACTACCAAAAGACAAGACCAAAGAAGCTCTCCGGCGGACTCTTAAGAAGGCTAAATATTGCCTGTGGCATTGCACACAAGCCCAGATTGATTATTCTGGATGAACCTACAGTGGCTGTGGATCCGCAGAGCAGAAACCGGATTCTGGAAGGAATTCAGGAGCTGAACAGACAGGGAGCAACCATTGTTTATACCTCTCATTATATGGAAGAGGTGGAGCAGATCTGCAGCAGGATTGCGATCATGGATCATGGAAGGAGTATTGCTGTTGGCACCAAAGAACAGCTTACCGGGATGATCAAAACAGGGGAAAAGGTGACGATCGAGGCGGTCGTACTAAGTGAGGAGCAGCTTGCAGGAATCAGAGAGCTGCCGCATGTATTCGCTGTTGATTATCAAAATGACATTCTTACTGTACAGTGTACAAAAGCCAGACATAACCTTGTGCGGATCCTTCACTGTCTGGAGGAGCAGGGGACTGCTTTTGGAAGAGTCTACTCAGAGCTGCCGACTCTGAATGATGTATTTCTTGAGATTACAGGAAAGCAGCTTCGCGATTAGAGGGGGGGAGAGAGATGTTTCATTTGATAAAATACAGTGTGATCAGAAAAGTAAAGAATTTCAGTATGTTATTTTGGCCCTGCATGTTTCCGCTGATTCTCGGAACGCTGTTTTATTTTGCATTCGGGAACATTTCAGAGTCAGATTTTGAAACTGTTCAGGCTGCTTTTGTGGAAGAGAATCCGGGAGATTCAGTATTTCCGTCATTCCTGGAAGAAGTCAGCAAAGAAGAAACTTTGATCCATGTGGAAACAATGACAGAAAAAGAAGCGTTGCAGAAGCTTGAGGATCAGAAAATCTCCGGAATTTTTTATGGAACAGAAACGCCTTATCTGAAGGTGGGAAAAAACGGACTTGCTCAGAGTATTATGCAAAGTCTTCTGGAGAGCTATCTAAATGGAAAGGATACGCTGGAAACAGTGGCAGATGTACATCCTGAAAATATGAAAAAGGCGGTTGCCGCGATGTCGGACTATCAGGAACTGGTAGAGAATGTTTCCGCAGGCGGCAGAACGACCAACGGGAACATGGGATTCTTTTATGCGCTGGCTGCGATGGCGTGCATGTACGGCTGTTTTATCGGTCTTGGTTCTGCGATGTGGCTGCAGGCAAACCTGAGTACTTTGGCTGCGAGACAATGTGTATCTCCGGTACACAGACTGAAGATGATACTTACGGAGCTGATCTCTTCTTTTATACTTCATTTTTTAAATGTGGTGATTTTAATTGTTTACTGCAAATATGTACTTCAGATGGAATTTCAGGGAAGTATGGGAAAAATGCTGCTGATTGTGGCGGCAGGCTGTGTAATCGGAGTGAGTATGGGAATTCTGGTGTGCAGTATCGGCAAGTTCAGCGAGGGGATCAAGGTTGGAATCATGCTTGGGATTTCTATGACAACCAGTGTGCTGGCTGGTCTTGTGAATGTACAGATAAAACATGCCGTTGACCGTGCATTGCCCCTTGTAAACAAACTGAATCCGGCGGCAGTAATCTCAGATGCTTTTTACTGTATTAATGTGTATGACGATCCGGTACGGTTCAGAAATGACATTCTTACACTATTTATCATGTGCGCAGTAATTCTTGCAGTTTCATTTGTGGTTGTCAGGAGGGAACGTTATGACAGTATTTAAAGGATACATGAAGATTATCGGTCAGAACAGAATGTTGATACTGCTATATGTTGCTATTTTTTTCGGATGTACGCTTCTGTTTCAGTCCACAGCGGGAAAGTCAGAAACAAGTTATCAGGCGGAAAAGCTGAATATTGGAATTGTCGATGAGGATGGAGGAAGTCTTGCAGAGTCTCTGACAGAGTATCTTGGAAATCTGCATCATCTGATTCCTGTAGAAAATGACGTTTCTGAGATACAGGAAAAGCTGTATTACAGAGAAGTGTATTATGTGGTCAGAATTCCGGAGAATTTTTATGAGAAATGTATCAAGGGAGACGAAAAACTTTCTGTGACAAAAATTCCGGATACATATTCGGGCAGTTATGTGGATCAGCAGATCAACAGCTTTCTGAATAATGCCAGAACGTATCAGGCAGCAGGATTTACGGAGGCGGAAGCAGCGAGTGCTCTTGAGAGGACACAAAGCGTGAAGGTAACCTTTTTAAAGGATGGGAAAAACACAGAAGATGCTCCGTATGTATATTATTTTCGGTATATGCCGTATCTGTTTCTGGCATTATCTGGATTTGTGATGGGTAATATTCTGATTGTTTTTCATAATCCAGATCTGAAAAAAAGGATGGCGGCATCTCCTGTTTCCGGAAGAAGACAAAGTCTGGAGGGGATTTTGTGCATGAGCCTGGCGGGGATTGCGCTGTGGATCTTTGTAATTGTAATTGCGATTGTATTTTTTGGAAAAGATTTTTATACATCAGGAAATTTTGCATATTACCTGTTGAATTCGGTATTCATGCTTTTCGTAGCGATTGCGCTGGCATATCTGATGGGAACAATTGCACCGAACAGAGACGCGTTGACCGGAATTGCGAATATCATTCTCTGGGAATGTGCTTTCTGGGAGGTGCGTTTGTGCCTCTTGAGTTCATGGGAAATGATGTAAAAGCTGTGAGTCAGTTCCTTCCGGTATACTGGTATGAGAAAGCAAATGATATTCTTGCTGATTTCGGACATCTGACAGCTTCTGCAAAAGGACAGTTCTTGCAGGCGATTATGATACAGCTTGTTTTCGCAGCAGCATTTGTCTGCCTGGTACTGGTGTTGAAAAATATAAAAGAGTGGATTCATAGCAGGATGCGGACTGTGACTGTGGTGGAGCGACTGCGGGAAGTGGAGAATTAGGAAAAAACCAACTTGACAAACAGGAATTGTCAGTGTAAAATGCAAAACATATCAGACAAAGGCGTCTTTTACGTATATTTTTACGTGAAGGGGGCCTTTTTTTGTTGTGATAAGAGAATCTGATTACAGGAGGGGCTTGATTATGTGTTCAATTATAGGATATTGCGGTATTTGCGATGATCTGGATGAGTTTCAGAAAGGATTTGATAAAACGATTTCCAGAGGACCGGATGACAGCAGGATTGTAGATACCGGAAATGGTCTGCTTGGATTCCACAGACTTGCGATCATGGGGCTTACGGCATCCGGGATGCAGCCGTTTTCACTGGGTGGCAGTTATGTGGTATGCAATGGAGAGATTTTCGGATTTGAGCGTTTGAGAGAAAGCCTTTCCGACAGATATACGTTTCAGAGTGATTCGGACTGCGAAGTGCTTCTGCCGCTCTATGAGACATATGGCACAGAAATGTTTCGTATGCTGGATGCGGAGTTTGCCTGCATCATCTATGACGGAAAAACACAGGAATATATTGCGGCAAGAGATCCGATCGGTATCCGCCCGCTCTATTATGGATATGATAAGAAGGGAATCATCGTATTTGCAAGTGAAGCCAAAAATCTGATCGGGCTGTGTGAAAAAATCCGTCCGTTTCCGCCGGGGCATTATTATAAAGACGGAGAATTTGTCTGCTACTGCGATATTACAAAGGTGGATGAGATCTGTCAGGATGATCTGGAGCAGGTGTGTGCCAATATTCGGGAGAAACTGGTGACCGGGATCGAAAAGCGGCTGGTGGCAGATGCGAAAGTCGGATTTCTTCTCTCCGGAGGGCTGGATTCGTCGCTTGTGTGCGCAGTGGCAGCGAGAAAGAGTAAAACTCCGATCCGTACATTTGCAATTGGGATGCAAAAAGATGCCATCGATTTGAAATACGCAAAAGAGGTGGCAGATTACATCGGAAGTGAGCATACAGAAGTAATCATTACAAAAGAGGATGTGCTCTCGGCACTGGAGGATGTGATCGGACTTTTGGGAACGTTCGATATTACAACGATCCGTGCCAGCATAGGGATGTATCTTGTCTGCAAAGCCATTCATGAGCAGACGGATATCCGGGTTCTTCTGACCGGAGAAATTTCAGATGAACTGTTTGGATACAAATATACGGATTTTGCACCGTCGGCGCAGGCATTTCAGAAAGAATCAGAAAAGCGGGTCAGAGAGCTGCATATGTACGATGTCCTTCGGGCAGACCGGTGTATTTCCGTAAATTCTCTGGAAGCCAGAGTGCCATTTGGAGATCTGGACTTTGTCCGGTATGTGATGGCAATCGATCCGGAGAAAAAGCAGAATGTGTATCGGAAAGGAAAATATTTGCTCCGCCATGCGTTTGAGAAAGGGGACTATCTGCCGGAACATATTCTCTGGAGAGAAAAGGCAGCATTTTCGGATGCGGTGGGACATTCTATGGTAGACGACCTGAAAGAGTACGCTGATACCTGCTACACAGAGGAAGCGTTTGAAAAGGAACGTCAAAAATATACTTATGCACAGCCGTTTACAAAAGAGTCTCTTTTGTATCGGGAGATTTTTGAAAAATATTATCCGGGACAGGCGGAAATGATCGCAGGCTTCTGGATGCCGAATCAGGAGTGGGAGGGCTGTGATGTGACAGATCCATCTGCACGCGTACTGGCGAACTATGGCGCCAGCGGAGAGTAAAAGGTGTGAACAGAAAAATAAACAGAGAGGAATAGGATAGAATGAAAAATTACATGGAACAAGAGACAAAAAGTCTGTATCGGGAACAATTTGAGCATGATAACTGTGGAATCGGCGCGGTAGTAAACAGCAAAGGGATCAAAAGTCACAAAACCGTGGAAAACGCGCTGAAGATTGTAGAAAACCTGGAACACAGAGCGGGAAAGGATGCCGAAGGGAAAACCGGAGATGGTGTCGGAATTCTGCTTCAGATCTCTCATAAGTTTTTTCAGAAGGTCTGTAAAGAGCTGGGGATCAGCCTGGGAGAAGAAAGAGAGTACGGGATCGCGCAGTTTTTCTTCCCGCAGGAAGAATTACAGCGCAATCAGGCAAAGAAGATGTTTGAGATCATTGTAGAAAAAGAAGGGCTGGAACTTCTTGGATTTCGTGAGGTTCCGGTGCATCCGGAGGTGCTGGGAGAAAAGGCAAGAAGTTGTATGCCGCACATTGTTCAGGCATTCATCAAAAAGCCGGAGCATGTGGAGAAAGGACTGGAGTTCGAGAGGAAGCTTTATATTGCCCGCCGGGTGTTTGAGCAGAGTAATGACAACACCTATGTGGTATCCATGTCCAGCAGAACGATCGTATACAAAGGAATGTTTTTAGTGGGACAGCTTCGGACATTTTTTGCGGATCTTCAGGATCCGGATTATGAGTCTGCGATCGCACTGGTACATTCCCGTTTCAGTACGAATACAAATCCAAGCTGGGAGAGAGCGCATCCGAACCGTTTTATGGTACACAATGGAGAGATCAATACGATCCGCGGAAATGCAGACAAGATGCTGGCAAGAGAGGAAACTATGGATCCGGTGCCTTGAAAGGAGAGCTTCACAAGATTCTTCCGGTTGTAGATACCAGAGGATCTGACTCTTCCATGCTGGATAACACGCTGGAATTCCTGGTGATGAGCGGAATGGAGCTTCCGCTGGCGATGATGATCGCAATTCCGGAGCCATGGAGCAAAAATGCCACACTTTCTCAGGATGTCAGGGATTTTTATCAGTACTATGCGACTATGATGGAGCCATGGGACGGTCCTGCTTCCATCGTGTTCTCAGACGGAGATATCATGGGAGCGGTTCTGGATCGAAACGGTCTGCGTCCGTCCCGTTATTATGTGATGAAAAACGGAGATTTGATCCTGGCTTCCGAAGTCGGAGTTCTGGATGTGCCGGAGGAAGAGGTCGTGTTAAAAGAACGTCTCCATCCGGGAAAAATGCTGTTGGTCGATACAGTAAAAGGCAAAATATATCAGGACGAAGAGCTGAAGGAAATGTATACAACAAAGCAGCCTTACGGAGAATGGCTGGACAGCAATCTGGTGGAACTCAAAGACTTGAAAATTCCGAATATGCGTGTAGAAGAGTACGAGCCGGTAAAGAGAAAACAGCTTCAGAAAGCATTTGGATACACATACGAAGAATATCGCAATTCAATTCGGAACATGGCATTAAACGGAGGCGAATCCATTGCGGCAATGGGTGTGGACACACCGCTTGCAGTGCTTTCTGATAAGAGACGTCCGTTGTTTGATTATTTTAAACAGCTCTTTGCGCAGGTGACCAATCCGCCGATCGATGCGATCCGTGAGGAAATCGTGACCTGTACGACTGTCTATGCAGGAAAACAGGGAAATCTTCTGGAAGAAAAAGAAGAAAACTGCCGGGTATTAAAGATCAACAATCCGATCCTGACAAATACAGATATGTTGAAGATCAAAAAAATGAAAAAAGAAGGATTCCGGGTTGCAGTTGTTCCGATTACTTATTATAAAAGCACGAAGCTGGAGAGAGCTCTGGAGCGCCTGTTCGTGGAAGTTGACAAGGCATATAAAGACGGAGCAGACATTCTGGTACTGTCTGACCGGGATGTGGATGAAAACCATATGGCGATCCCGTCTCTTCTGGCAGTTTCTGCAGTGCATCAGCATCTGGTGGCAACGAAGAAACAGACCTCACTTTCTCTGATCCTGGAGTCGGGAGAACCAAGGGAGGTTCATCACTTTGCGACACTGCTCGGATATGGAGCGTGCGCAGTGAATCCGTATCTTGCATTGGATACGATCCATGAGCTGATCGAAGAGGAGATGCTGGACAAGGACTACTATGCGGCAGTGGAGGATTATACACTGGCGATCCTGCACGGAATCGTGAAGATTTCATCCAAGATGGGAATTTCCACGATCCAGTCTTATCAGGGAGCGAAGATCTTTGAAGCGATTGGAATTTCAAAAGAAGTGACAGACAAATATTTCGCAGGTACAGTCAGCCGTGTGGGCGGTATCACCATGGAGGATATCGAGAAGCAGGTAGATGAATACCATACAAAAGCATTTGATCCGCTGGGACTGACAACGAATCTGGCGCTGGAGAGTATGGGAAAACACAAGAGACGTGCAGATGGTGAAGAACACCGCTATAATCCGGAGACGATCCATTTGCTGCAGCAGGCGACCTGGACCGGGAATTATGAATTGTTTAAAGAGTATACGAAAAAGATCGATGCAGAGGAGACGGGATATCTGAGAAGCCTCATGGATTTTGCCTATGCAGAAAAAGAGATTCCGCTGGATGAAGTGGAGAGTGTGGAAGATATTGTGAAGCGATTTAAGACAGGAGCCATGTCCTACGGATCCATTTCACAGGAAGCGCATGAGACACTGGCAATCGCGATGAATCATCTGCATGGAAAATCCAACTCCGGAGAAGGCGGAGAGAGTGACGAGCGCCTGGATTCCGCAAATACAGAAACAGACAGATGTTCTGCCATCAAACAGGTTGCATCCGGAAGATTTGGTGTGACAAGCCGTTATCTGGTCAGCGCAAAGGAAATCCAGATTAAACTGGCACAGGGCGCGAAACCGGGTGAAGGAGGTCATCTGCCGGGGAAAAAGGTGTATCCGTGGGTGGCAAAGACAAGACATTCCACACCGGGAGTGAGTCTGATTTCTCCGCCGCCGCATCACGACATTTATTCGATCGAAGATCTGGCACAGTTGATCTATGATTTGAAAAATGCAAATAAATACTCCAGAATCTCTGTGAAACTGGTATCAGAAGCAGGCGTCGGAACCGTAGCAGCAGGTGTGGCAAAAGCAGGAGCACAGGTAATTCTGATTTCCGGTTACGACGGCGGTACCGGTGCTGCTCCGGAAAGTTCCATCCACAATGCGGGACTTCCGTGGGAACTTGGTCTGGCTGAGACTCATCAGACACTGATCCAGAACGGACTGCGTGAACGTGTGAAGATCGAAACAGACGGAAAACTGATGAGCGGAAGAGATGTGGCGATCGCGGCACTTCTGGGAGCGGAAGAATTCGGATTTGCGACAGCTCCGCTTGTAACGCTTGGCTGTGTGATGATGCGCGTATGTAATTTGGATACCTGTCCGGTGGGAATTGCTACACAGAATCCGGAACTTCGCAAACGTTTCCAGGGAAAACCGGAGTATGTAGAGAACTTCATGCGGTTTGTTGCCCAGGAGCTCAGAGAATATATGGCGAAACTCGGAGTTCGTACGGTAGATGAGATGGTAGGAAGAACAGACCTCTTAAAGAGAAATGAAACGAAGCATTCCCGGATGGCAGACAAGATGGATCTGGGTGAGATTCTGTATCATCCGGCAAAAGAAAATGTGACATTTAAAGAAGGAAAAGCCTATGACTTCCAGCTGGAAAAACACTGGATGAGAGAGTTCTGTTAAAGAAACTGAAAACTGCGGTAGAAAAAGGAAACAAAGCAGTTCTGGAAACAGAGGTGAAAAATATCGACCGTTCTGCAGGTACGATCCTCGGCGCGGAGATACCCGTTTCCACAAAGAAGGACTGCCGGAAGATACCATTGTTGTAAACTGCAAGGGAGTCGGCGGACAGAGCTTCGGAGCATTTATTCCGAAGGGACTGACCATGACACTCTGCGGAGATACCAACGACTATTATGGAAAAGGACTTTCCGGTGGAAAACTGGTTGTATATCCGCCGAAGAACAGAGGATATAAAGCCGAGGAAAATATCATTGTCGGAAACGTGGCGCTTTACGGTGCAACGGCAGGAAAAGTGTTCATCAACGGTGTTGCAGGAGAGCGTTTCGCAGTCCGCAATTCCGGAGCGTATGCCGTTGTAGAAGGGGTAGGTGAGCACGGATGTGAATATATGACCGGCGGACGTGTGGCAGTGCTTGGAAAAACAGGAAAGAACTTTGCTGCGGGAATGAGCGGAGGAATCGCCTACGTTCTGGATGAAAACAGTCATCTTTACCGCAATCTGAACAAGGCCATGATCGCAATTGAAAAAGTGGAGAACAAATATGACATCCAGGAGCTTCGCGCAATGATCGAGGAGCATGTGGAAAATACAGGTTCTGCGCGCGGAAAAGAGATTCTTGCCGACTTTGATGCGTATCTGCAGAAATTTAAAAAGATTATTCCTCATGATTATAAGAAGATGATCGCACTGGCTTCCAAGTGGGAAGAACGGGGAATGAGCAGCGAACAGGCACAGATGGAAGCCTTTAATGAGAGTTTTCAGATGAAAGAAAGTGAGGTATAGAAACAATGGGAAAACCAACAGGATTTTTAGATTACGAAAGAAAAAATACAAAGGCAGAAACACCGCTTCAGAGAATCCGTCATTTTCATGAGTTTAAAACTTCACTGCCTGTAAAAGAACAACAGAAACAGGGCGGACGCTGCATGGACTGCGGCGTGCCGTTCTGCCAGAACGGCAGCCTGCTCGCAGGCATGACATCCGGATGTCCGCTTCACAATCTGGTGCCGGAGACCAATGATCTGATCTATCGCGGGAACTGGAAACAGGCATATGAGCGTCTCGAAAAGACACATTGTTTTCCGGAATTTACCGGAAGAGTCTGCCCGGCGCTCTGTGAGGCGGCATGTACCTGTGCCTTGAACGGAGATCCGGTGGCAATTAAGGACAACGAGAAAATGATCATTGAACATGCATTCCAGAACGGATGGGTGACAGCACAGCCGCCGAAGGTGCGTACCGGAAAGACGGTGGCAGTGATCGGAAGTGGACCGGCAGGTCTTGCTGCGGCATTACTGCTCAACCGAAGAGGGCATCAGGTGACTGTATTTGAGCGAAGCGACAGAATCGGAGGACTTCTGTGCTATGGAATTCCGAATATGAAACTGGAAAAAGACATTGTAGAGAGAAGAGTCCGGCTGATGAAAGAAGAAGGCGTTCTTTTTAAAACCGGAGTGAATGTAGGAAAAGATGTGACTGCAGCAGAGCTTCAAAAACAGTTCGACCGGGTGATCTTAGCCTGCGGAGCATCGAATCCGAGAGATATCGAGGTGCCGGGAAGAGACAGTAAAAATATTTATTTTGCTGTGGATTTCCTGTCTTCGGTAACAAAGAGTCTCCTGGATCAGGATCTGAAAGAGGGCACTTTTATCCCGGCAAAAGGGAAACATGTGCTGGTGATTGGAGGCGGTGATACAGGAAATGACTGCGTGGGGACCGCGATCCGACTGGGGGCCAAATCGGTTACACAGCTGGAGATGATGCCCAAGCCTTCCAAAGAGAGAACAAAGTCCAATCCATGGCCGCAGTGGCCGCGCACGGAGAAGACGGACTATGGTCAGGAAGAGGCCATTGCAGTCTTTGGAAAAGATCCGAGAATGTATCAGACAACGGTAAAGGAATTCCAGAAGGACAAAAACGGAAATGTCAAAAAAGCAGTTCTGGTCAGCCTGGAGCCTCAAAAAGATAAAAAGACAGGCAGAATGCAGATGGTTCCCGTTCCGGGCAGTGAAAAAGTGGTGGATGCTAATCTGGTACTGATCGCCGCAGGGTTTACGGGCAGCCAGAAATATGTAACAGATGCATTTGGGGTATCTGTAGATGCAAGAACAAATGTAGCGACAAAAGAAGAAACGTATGAGACCAATGTACCGGGGGTATTTGCAGCAGGAGATGTGCGCAGAGGTCAGTCGCTGGTCGTATGGGCGATCCAGGAAGGAAAACAGGCTGCAAAAGCAGTCGATTATTCTTTGATGGGGTATACAAATCTGTAAGAGAGAAATATAATAGGATCATAGTGTAAGACAAGGAGAGGATGTTATGGAGAAGTATAGAAAAACAGAAATTCTGCAGATCGTGGAGGAAGAAGGCGTTGAGTTTATCCGTCTGCAGTTTACGGATATGTTCGGAACCTTGAAAAATGTCGCAGTTCCGGTCAGCTGCCTGGAAAAAGCAATGGATGACCGCTGCACGATCGACCTGGCTTCTTTGAACGGATTTGCAAAAGAAGAGGAGACAGAGTTGTATCTCAAGCCGGATTTTTCTACGTTTACCATACTGCCATGCGTCCTCAGAATGGAAAAGTTGCCCGTTTTCTGTGTGATGTATGCACAGAGGATGGCAGCGAATACGAACTGAGCCCGCGGCTGATCCTGAAACGGGCACTGGAAAAAGCAGAAAAACAGGGCTATACACTGGAAGTGAATCCGGAGTGTGAATTTTTCCTGTTCCATACAGATGACGATGGAATGCCGACTACCGTTTCGCACGAAAGAGCAGGGTATCTGGATACGTCGCCGATCGATCTGGGCGAGAATACAAGAAGGGACATTATTCTGACACTGGAGGAGATGGGATATCAGATTACATCTTCTCATCATGAGATTGCGCCGGCACAGCATGAGATCGACTTTGCGTTTGAAGATGCGCTTTCCACTGCAGATAAGGTGATGACATTTAAAATGGCAGTCCGTACGATTGCAAAGCGCTACGGTCTTCATGCCACATTTATGCCGAAACCACGGCAGGATGTAAATGGTTCCGGTCTGCATCTGCACATGCGGCTTCTTAAGAACGGCAGAAATGTGTTTACCGGTGAAAACGGTGAATTGAGCACAGACGGCGAAGCATTTCTGGCGGGAATTCTGGGACATGTTGTGGGGATGACAGCAGTGTTTAATCCATTGGTCAATTCTTATAAGCGTCTGGTTCCGGGATTTGAGGCACCTTCCGATGTGACCTGGTCCAGAACACAGAGAAATGCGCTGCTCCATGTCAGAAAACGCAGAGGAGAAGGCGTGGATCTGGAACTGAGAAGTCCGGATTGTGCGGCAAATCCATATCTGCTTCTGGCACTTTGTCTGGAAGCAGGACTGGATGGAATCAGGAAACAGCAGAAAGCGCCAAAGGAACTGACAGAAGATATCTGCAGACTGTCCGATGAGGAGAAAAAGCAACGAAAAATTCAGAGCCTTCCGGAAAATCTGGGAGTGGCACTGGATGCAATGGGGCAGGATCTGTTGGTGCGGGAAGTGCTTGGAGAATCCTATGTTGCGGAATATCAGAAAATGAAACGCCGAGAATGGAAAAACTATCTGGAACAGGTAACAAAGTGGGAACTGGAGCAGTATCTGTATCTGGTTTAAGAAAATCAATGGAGGCCGCAGATGGGAGTCATCGTTGTCGTATTACCAAAGCTTGAGAATGCGAAAAAAGTGAAGAAAATACTGCTTGAACACGGATTTCAGACGGTGTTTGCGTGTTCTTCTGCCTCTTCGGCTCTTCAGATGGTTGGTGAATATTCGTATGGTCTTGTCATCAGCGGGTACCGGATGCCGGATATGTATTATCTGGATCTGGTAGATTGCCTGCCGCGGGATTTTGAATCCATTCTGTTAGGATCCGAGGAGACGGTGGCACAAGTCGGTGCAGGGATTTTATCCCTGACCATGCCGATCAAAGCCTATGATCTGGTCAATACCGCAGATATGGTGCTTCGTCAGCTGGAGCGGCGGATCAAAAAGAAAACCCGGACACCCAAAAAACGGAGTGAGAAGGAACAGAATTATATCCGTAATGCAAAATTTCTGTTGATGGAGAGAAACTATCTGACAGAGGAGGAAGCTCACAAATATCTGCAGAAATGCAGTATGGATAATGGAACCAATATGGTGGAGACAGCACAGATGATCCTGACGCTGCTGTTTGATGAGACATAACTGGAAAATAGTGAGGAAAATAGAATGCCGAATTTAAATGAAAATTATTTGAAACTGCAGGAAAATTATCTTTTTTCGGAGATTGCACACCGTGTTGCTGCGTATACGAAGCAGCATCCGGAAAAAAATGTGATACGTCTGGGAATCGGAGATGTCACACGTCCTCTGTGTCAGTGTGCCGGAGAGGCACTTCTTGAAGGGGCAAAAGAGATGATGTCTGCGGATACGTTTAAAGGATATGGCCCGGAGCAAGGGTATGAAGATATCAGAAAAGCCATTGTGGACTATTACAAAAGAAGTGGTGTAGAGATCGATGCGTCTGCCGTATTTGTGTCAGACGGGGCAAAGAGTGATACAGGAAATATCACGGATCTGTTTGCACACGACAATGTGATCCTGATCCCGACACCGGTTTATCCTGTCTATGTGGACTCCAATGTTATGTGCGGAAATAAAGTGGAGTATATTGAGGGAAATGCAGACAATGACTTCCTTCCGATGCCGGACTGGGATCAGCATGCGGATATCATTTATATCTGTTCGCCAAACAATCCGACCGGCGCATGCTATAACAAAAGCCAGTTAAAAGAGTGGGTGGATTATGCGCTGAAGAATCAGGCAGTGATCCTTTTTGATGCGGCTTATGAGGCGTTTGTGTCTGATCCGGAACTTCCGAGAAGTATCTATGCCGTAGAAGGGGCAAAACAGTGCGCGATTGAGTTCTGTTCACTTTCCAAAACAGCGGGATTTACCGGAACCAGATGTGGATATACGATCGTTCCGCAGGAACTGGTATTTACAGCGTCCGCAGGAGAAGAGATGTCACTGAATGCCATGTGGAACAGACGTCAGTGCACAAAATACAATGGTACTTCCTATATTGTACAGAAAGCGGCAGCGGCAGTGTTCAGTGAGGAAGGTATCCATCAGTGTCAGGAGAATCTGGAATACTACAGGGAGAATGCGCGTGTCATTACAGATACACTTTCAGATCTTGGCATCCGGTTTTATGGAGGGTACATTCCCCGTATGTCTGGTTTGAATGCCCGAAGGACATGGATTCCTGGACGTTTTTTGACTATCTGCTGCATGAGATCCAGGTAGTCGGAACGCCCGGAGCCGGATTTGGAGAGAATGGAAAACGCTATTTCCGTCTGACTTCATTTGGTACTTACGAGAATACAGTAGAGGCAATGACGCGCTTCCAGGATCTTCTGGAAACAAAATAAAAAACGGAAGTTAGTATTCTCTGATAGGAAAAGTTTTCTTTCTTAAAAAAACATGAAGTTTATGACAGTAAGAGCCAAATATGGTATACTAATAGAGACTAAGTGAGAAGGGAGATTTTCCAAGTTGAGAGGAGAACACCAGATGGAAGACGCGATCAAGAATTATGAAGACGTGGACAGTTGGAAGACCGTCATTTTCTTATATAATGCAGCAATGAAAGAGGTAGGGACGAAGCTGGAAATCCTCAATGATGAGTTTCAGCACGTACATAAATATAACCCGATTGAGCATATCAAGACAAGGATCAAGACGCCGGAGAGTATCGTAAAAAAGCTCAAACGATACGGCTATGAGACTTCAATTGAGAATATGCTCCGCTATATCAATGACATTGCAGGCGTACGGCTGATCTGTTCATTTACTTCCGATATTTACCGCCTGGCGGAGATGATCGGGAATCAAAGTGACTTAAAAGTGCTGGCAATTAAGGATTACATCAAAAAGCCGAAAGAGAGCGGATATAAGAGTTACCATATGCTGGTTTCCGTGCCGATCTTTCTGTCGGACAGTGTGGTAGATACCAAGGTAGAGATTCAGATCCGCACCATTGCGATGGATTTCTGGGCCAGTCTTGAGCACAAGATCTATTATAAGTTTGAAGGTGACGCACCGGATTATATCAGTCGTGAGCTGCAGGAGTGTGCGCAGATGGTGTCCGAGCTGGATGATAAGATGCTCTCTCTGAATGAGGCAATACAGGCATGTCTGGAAGTGGAGAATACGCCGGTACCTGTTGAGCTGGTAAAGGAGAATCAGGAACAGGAGAAGAAGCAGGAAGATATCGTAGAGCATATTTTGGGAAAAGAATCGTGATAGAAAAACAGCCGTGGCTGCCATGAAAAGTGGTAGCTACGGCTGTTTTTTTTGAGTCTGCTTTAAGATTTTTTCGTGCATTACGAACATAAGAACCAAGATGAAAAGCAGATATACCGGGAATAAGGCTGGGCTGATCGTATTTACGATCCATCCGAATACAGGCGGCATAAGGCAGGTTCCGATATAGCAGACGCCATTTGTACGCCGATCATTGCCTGGGATCGATGTGCACCGAAATGCTCCGGTGTGGAGTGGATGATGCACGGATAAACCGGGGCGCATCCAAGTCCGATAAAAAGCAGTCCTAAAAGGGCAGTTACTTCTCCGATCGGTAATAGCAACAATATGATACCTGATAATATCACACATTGTCCCAGCCGTATCATCTGAGTGTCATTGAGTTTTAGGGTTAAAAATCCGCTGAGTGCCCTTCCTGCAGTGATTCCAATGAAAAACAGGCTGGCAAATCCGGCGGCAGTTTCAGAAGTCAGCCCCCAGTGTAAAACCAGATAGCTGCTGCCCCAAAGTCCGGTTGTCTGTTCCAGAGCACAGTAACAGAAAAACGTGATCATAATTTCTTTTGCACCTGAAATCCGAACAATCTGAGAGAGAGAAAGCGCCTGTTCGTGATATGACGCAGCAGTATGACTGCTTTTGGTAGGAACAGTTGGCTTTTTCCAAAGGGGTAGGCTGAACAGCAGTACGGCCGTCAGCAGGATCTGAAGAATGGAAATATAGCGGTATCCCATATTCCAGCTGTGTCCGTTTGATAATGCGTATCCCATAATATAGGGACCAAGGGAAGCTCCGACTCCCCACATACAATGCAGCCAGCTCATATGGCGGCTTGTATAATGAAGCGCAACATAATTGTTGAGTGCCGCATCTACGCATCCGGCACCGAGACCATAAGGAACGGCCCACAGACAAAGCGCGATAAATGTATGGCTTGTGGAAAATCCGAATAGTGCAGCTGCAGTCATGAAAACACTGACAGCGGTGATCTTTCCTGCACCGAAACGTTTAGTCAGACGGTCGCTTAGCAGGCTGGAGATGATGGTTCCGACTGCAATGATCATGGAAATCCCGCCGGCATAGGAAACAGGTACAGAAAATTCACGATACATCGTGGGCCAGGCTGAGCCTAAAAGAGAATCCGGCAATCCAAGACTAATAAATGCCAGATAAATAACAGCTAACAATAGTTGAAACATATATAACCTCCTGCTTGAATGTTCTTGTGTAATAATATCGACATAGCAAGCTTGATACAACTTAATTTCCGACATATAATATAAAAAAAACGCCAAGTTTGAAAAGGAGATGTGAATATGGCACTGCAGGAGTGCAGATTGAATCTGAATCAGAAATTAAAAGAACTCCGGCCGCATGGAACGCTGGAATTTCCATGTGCGGGGTATTCTTCATACTATACAGGGCGGCAGGAGGACAGCATTCCGTGGCACTGGCATGAAGAGATTGAGATGGTATATGTTGCAGAAGGCAGGTTGGAATTAAAAATACCATCGGAATCGTTTTATGTTGAAACAGGAGATGCGTTTGTAATCAATTCCAATGTGCTCCACTATGCGATCGCTGCGGATTATTGTAAACTACATTCTCTGGTGTTTCATCCTACGCTTATTTTAGGAAATGAAGATTCGGTTTTTGCAAAAAGTATGTACGTCCGCTCGTATCCTGTCACGCATTTTCCGGCTGTGCGGTTTCCCGGTTTGAGAATGCACATGTGATTCAGTGGTTTTGCAGTGCGTTTGACGCGATCGTACAGGAACCTCCGGGATTTGAATTTGTCGTTAGGGAGAATTTATCTAGAGTTTGTTTTTTCCTGACAGAAAAATTTAAAGATGAGCTGGAGGTACCGGAGACACTTCAAAGTCAGGACAATTTGCGGATACGAAAAATGTTGGAGTATATCCAGAGATATTATTTTGATGATATTAAGCTGGCGGATATTGCGAAGGCGGCAGACATCGGAGAAAGAGAATGTTTGCGCTGTTTTCAGAAGACAATACAGCTTTCGCCCATCCAGTATGTTTTGAAGTACAGGATCATACGGGGAGCGGAAATGCTTTTGCATAATCCGGAAAACAGCATTTCTGAAATAGCAACTGCCTGTGGTTTTGAAAGTCCCAGTAATTTTTCTAAGATATTCAAACGGTTTTATAAGTGTACGCCGAGAGAGTATCGGAAAAAAGAAATTTCTGCCTGAGATGGAACAAACCTCTTTTCTCATTTTGGAATCTATAATTTTTTCTTCCCCGCTCTGTTCAGACCAGAGGCAGATTCCCGCCACGCTTTTGGAGTCATGCCACTGATTCGCTTGAACAGTCGGGTAAAGTAGTGGACGTCTCCGATTCCGCAGCGCAGTGCGATATCTTTGATCGGAACATCGGTATTGGCAAGCAGTGTTTTGGCATGGTCGATGCGGTAATGATTGACATAGTCTGTCAGAGAAGTTCCCATTTCTTTGGTGAACAATGTGGACAGATAACTTGCATTGACACCAAGATGCTGTGCCAGCGTGTTCAGAGTCAGATCGGCAGACAGATCCGTTTCCAGGTAGGCGACAACTTTCCGGATGATCGAGGAATGAATCTTGTGCTGATGTTCTTTGACGATCCGGCAGTATCCGAGTGCGATGGTCTGTTGTGCACGCAGGCATTGAGTTGCGGAAGTCAGACTTTCCAACATGGTTACATTGCAGTTGGAATAGGCGTCAATATGGATCGGATGTACACCAGCCTGCTCGGCTGCTTTTCGAAGTAATGTGTTCAGTGTGATGGTATAATTTTTCATATCTCTTAAATTATTGCTGATCCGTTGTGGAAGAAGCCGGGATTCAAATTTTGAAGTTATTTCCAGAGCCTGGCTTTCTCTGCCGGAAGTGACGGCATTGATCAGCATATTTTCTGCTTCATATCGTTTTTCAATCACATCGATATTTGAAAACGGATGTTCTTCATCCCGCAGACAATTCTTATAGGCGTTATTCCAATGATCAAAAAATCAGTATTGGAATAGACGACTTCACAGGAATCCCCATAGAGCTTTTTTCCGAATTCCAGAAACAGGCTTTCGAACATGGCATAGGAGCCTAAAAAAGGAAGTTTCTGATAATAGGCCTGAATCGAGTTATGATAAGTATCTTTCAAAGGAAGGCTTGAAAACAATTCTTCAAAGCGGTTTCCCTGTATCTTTTCAAATACGACAGGACCGCAGTAAAATACTGTTTTTGTGCCGGGAAGCAGCAGAAAGACAAAGGTACACTGGAACAGGTCTGTATTGAAATAAATTTTTCTCGGTTTTAGTTTTTCAAACAGATCATTGAAAAATCTGGAAGTATTTTTTGCGCCCAGAATATGGCGGCGCAGTCCTGATCCAGATGATCCAGATCCTCACAGGGCAGTTCAAAGCGATAAACCGGGAGATAATTTGCCTCCAGTATCTTTTGTGTAAAATCGATCAATTCTTCGTATTTCATAAAGTCTCCTTTTTAAATCTGAAAATTGTGCAAAAAACTACAAAAATCATCACTGTTATTTTTCTCAAAACTTACATACAATAATCATACAACAAATATGTGAAAAAGCTAAGAAAAATGGAAAACAAAGGAGAATGGTTATGCGTAATGTGATAAGTTTAAACAAAAACTGGGCATTTATTCAGGAGAATGCAGGGCTTCCGGGAGAAATGCCGACAGACTGGCATAAGGTGGATCTTCCGCATACATGGAATGCAGTAGACGGACATGATGGGAACGGTAGTTATGACAGAGGTACTTACTGGTATGCGAAAACATTTGAAACACCAAAACAGCCCCTGGGAGGCGGAAAGGTCTATGTAGAAATTCTGGCAGCAGGTCAGCAGGCAACCGTGTATGTAAATGGAAAAGAAGTGACATATCACGAAGGCGGATATTCTACATTCCGTGCGGACATTACAGATGTGTGTCACGAAAAAGGGGACAATCTTCTGGTCATTGCATGCAGCAATGAAATGAAAGACAGTGTGTATCCGCAGTCTGCAGACTTTACATTTTATGGCGGGCTGTACAGAGGGGTAAATTTGATCAGTGTTCCGGATGCGCATTTTGATCTGGAGTATTACGGAGGACCGGAAATTCAGGTAACACCAAAACCGTGTGAATGTGGAGGCGCTGCATTTGAGATTGTTTCTTATGTGAAAGAGACAGATGAAAACTTTACCGTATTGTACGCTATCTGTGATGCAGAGGGAAATGAAGTGGCAAGTGCCTGCCGCCCGGCTGATGAAACTACAGTAACAGTGTATGTTCCGGATGCAAAACTCTGGGAGATTGATGCTCCGTACCTGTATACAGTAACTGCGAAGCTGCAGAGAAGAAATGAAACGTATGATGAGATTTCCGCACGTGTGGGTGTGCGCAGTTTTTCCTGTGATCCGAACAAAGGCTTTATCATCAATGGGGCAGAAACTCCGCTGCGCGGAGTGAGCCGCCATCAGGATATGCTCTATAAAGGAAATGCTCTTACAAAAGAGGATCATTACGAAGATGCAAGGCTCATCAAGGAGCTGGGGGCAAACACGATTCGTCTGGCACATTATCAGCATTCTCAGGATTTTTATGATGCCTGCGATGAGATGGGATTTGTAGTGTGGGCAGAGATTCCGTTTATCAGCGTGATGAACCAGGATCCGGATGCACATCAGAACTGTATCATCCAGTTGAAAGAGCTGATCATTCAGAATTACAATCATCCGTCAATTTGTTTCTGGGGTATTTCCAATGAGATTCTGATCGGAGGAATTTCAGAACAGTTAGTGGAAAATCACAAAGACTGAATGCTCTTGCGAAAGAAATGGATCCAACCCGTCTGACGACGATCGCGCATGTGTCCATGACACCGATCGAAGGACCAATGCATGGATTACAGATGTGGAAAGCTACAACCATTATTTCGGATGGTATGGCGGGAAAATGGAAGACAATGGTCCGTGGATGGACAACTTCCATAAAATTCATCCGGAAATCTGCCTTGGATTGTCGGAGTATGGATGTGAAGGAATCATCACGTATCACGGTCCGAACCCGGCATGCAAGGACTACAGTGAGGAATATCAGGCGCTGTACCATGAGCATATGGCAAAAATGCTGGAAGAACGTCCATGGATCTGGTCCAGCCATGTCTGGAACATGTTTGATTTCGGATGTGCAGCCAGAAACGAAGGCGGCGTAGCAGGACGAAACAATAAAGGTCTTATGACCATTGACAGAAAAGTGAAAAAAGACAGCTACTATATTTATCAGGCATACTGGAATAAAAAACCGATGGTACATCTCTGCGGAAAACGGTATGCACAGCGTGCGGGAGAAATGACACAGATTCGTGTATATTCCAACCAGCCGTCTGTTATACTATTCCTGAATGGAGAAAAAGTAGAAGAACTTTCCGCAGACAAAGTGTTTGTATTTACAGTGGCATTAAAAGACGGATTTAATATCATCACAGCACAGGCAGGTGAGGTTCAGGATACGATGACACTGGAAAAAGTAGAAAAAGAACCGGAAATCTATGTACTTCCGGAAGTGAATGAACGTGCTGAGGGTGTTGCCAACTGGTTCCAGACAGTCGGAGATATGGATTTAAAAGCGCCGATGGAATTCCCGGAGGGAAGATACAGTATCAAAGATACAATGGAAGAACTGGCAAAAATCCGGAAGCAATGGAAATTGCTTCAAAAGCAGTAAAACTGATGGCAAATATGATCGTATCACCGGGGGAAGGCATGTGGGATATGATGAAGAGTATGTCTTTTGAAAGACTCAGTGAGATGCTGGTGATCTGCGCGGAGGGATTTGTGGAAAGTGTCAATGCGAAATTGATTCAGATTAAAAAAGCATAACAATCTGGAAGGAGAAGAATGCCATGGCAAAAACAAATCAATCTTCAGTTCCTGCATTTGGAATGAAAGATAAATTAGGATATATGTTTGGGGACTTCGGAAATGATTTTACCTTCATTTTGTCCTCGACGTTTATGATGAAATTTTACACAGATGTGATGGGACTTTCCGCTGGGGTCGTAGGTATGCTGATGATGGCGGCGCGGTTTGTGGATGCGTTTTCAGATGTGACAATGGGCAGATCGTCGATCGTTCCAAACCTACAAAGGATGGAAAATTCCGTCCATGGATCAAGCGTATGTGCGGTCCGGTAGCAATTGCAAGTTTTCTGATCTTTCAGGCAGGATTTGCAGATATGTCCTATGGATTTAAGGTGGCGTGGATGGTGATCACATACCTTCTATGGGGCTCTGTCTTTTACACAGCAATCAATATTCCGTACGGTTCTATGGCTTCCGCTATTTCAGCGGAGCCAAATGACAGAGCATCGCTCTCAACATGGCGTACGATTGGATCCACGCTGGCAAGTCTGGTGATTGGAGTGGGAACCCCTCTTGTTGCTTATGTGACTGTAGATGGCAATCCAGTACTTTCCGGAAGCCGTATGACGATTATTGCAGGGATTTTTTCTGTATGTGCAGTCATCTGTTATGTGCTTTGTTTCAAACTGGTCAGGGAGCGTGTTCCGGTTCCGGCAAATAATCAGAAATTTGATCTGGCGGCACTGGGAAAGAATCTGATTACAAACCGGGCGCTGGTTGGAATTATTGTGGCAGCACTGCTTCTGCTCCTTGCAATGCTTGGAATGCAGGGGATGGCAGGATATGTATTTCCGAACTATTACAGAAGTGCGGGAGCACAGTCTGCAGTTTCTCTTTTGAGCAACATTGCGGTGCTTGTAATCTGTGCGCCTCTGGCTGGAAAACTGGCAGCCAGATTTGGAAAGAAAGAACTCTCTGCTGCAGCATGTCTGATCGGTGCGGTCAGTTATCTTTTGTGTCTGATCATTCATCCGGATAATGTGTGGGTCTACATTGCATTTTATGTTCTTGCATTTATCGGACTTGGATTGTTTAACATGGTAATCTGGGCAATGATCACAGACGTGATTGATGATGCGGAAGTGAAAAACGGAGTGCGGGAAGATGGTACGATTTATTCCGTGTATTCCTTTGCAAGAAAGCTGGGACAGGCATTTTCGTCCGGAATGGTGGGAGGTCTTCTTTCCCTGATCGGATATTCGCAGGCAACAGCATTCGATCCTGTAGTGACAGAAGGAATTTTCAAAATTTCCTGTATTGTGCCGATCATCGGGCTCACAGCAGTGGCACTTGCATTGATTTTTCTATATCCGCTGAATAAAAAGCGAGTAGAAGAAAACAGTAAGGAACTTGCAAGACGCAGGGGAGAAAAATAGAGAAAATGTACGAGAGACTGTCTGAAAACAGATCGTCGTAAACAGGGAAAGCAGCGATTCATCTGAGTCGCTGCTTTGTTACGTCATAACAAACCGGAATGTAAGAAAAATTTAAGATTTACATTGAGTTTTTTTTTAGCCGCCGATATTATAGTTTACATAGAGTAAAGGAATACAGGAGGGCAGCATGAACGGTGAAACGATACTTGTTGTGGACGACAATAAAGAAATTGTCTATTCGATCAGTGAATTACTGAAATATGAAGGATATCAGGTTGTAAAGGCTTATGATGGGATGGAAGCGCTGAAAGCTCTGGAGACAAACCAGATCGATCTGATCCTGCTGGATGTGATGATGCCGAAACTGAACGGATTATCTGCACTGATGAAATTAAGGGAAAACTACCGTATTCCGGTTATTATTCTGTCAGCGAAGACGGAGGAGAGTGACAAGGTGTCAGGTCTTGTTCTGGGAGCAGATGACTACGTGGAAAAGCCGTATAATCCGTCGGAACTCATTGCCCGTGTGAAAGCACATCTCAGGCGTTATCACGCGTGGGGAGGCGCAGCGCCGAAAACAGACAGTGACACGCTTGTAAACGGCGGTCTTGTACTTGATAAAAAGCGGCGTCTGATCCTTGTGGAAGGGGAAGAAGTCAGGCTGACGGCTACAGAATATAAGATACTGGAATTGCTGATGGGACATCTGGGGCAGGTGTTTTCAGCAGAACAGATTTATGAAAATGTATGGAAAGAATCGGCAAATTATACAGTGGAAAATACAGTGATGGTGCATATTCGGCATATCCGGGAAAAGATTGAGATTGATACAAAAAAGCCAAGATATGTAAAGGTGGTGTGGGGCATTGGCTACAAAATGGAAAAATATAATTGAGACAGGAAAACGTTTGTTAAAGCAACAGTGGCAGGTATTAGTAAGTGTCATGTTGGCAGGATGTGGAATTTTTACCTTTTATATCCTGATCGCTTATCGAACCTATTATCCAACAGAAAAAATCCTGTATTTTGGGATACTTGGGAATATTCTGTTAGGAAGCGGGACTGCATATCTGTTAGAAAAGGGACTGAACCGAAAATATCAGAACTGGATCCCAAAAGAAGATGTTTATTACCGGGAGTGGAGAGCAGAAATGAAAAAAATGGAGCATCTTCTTCAAGTGATTGGTATTCTGGCATTTGCAGCAGCAGGTATCTTCTTTGTGCTGCAGAGTAAATTTCGAGAGTACTGGAGCTGGTATTACAATTATGCTGCCGGTTATGTGATGCTTTTTACAGCATTGCTCCAGTATATGGTGTGGCAGTTTGTGCGCCGACGGTTTGATGAGAAGAAACGAGAAGTGCTGATGGGCAAACTGGAGGAAATCAATCAAAAACGGATTGCAGAAGCGCTGGAGAACGAGAAAAAGAGCCTTGCAAAAGTTTCACGCAGTGACCAGCTTCGAATCGATCTGATCACCAATGTGTCGCATGATCTGAAAACGCCTCTGACTTCCATGGTGGGTTATATTGAACTCATTAAAAAGGAAGAATTGAGCGACCTTGTCAGAGATTATGTGGATGTGCTGTCTGAAAGAGCAGAAAAATTAAAAGAAATGATAAACAGCTTGTTTTCTCTTGCAAAAGCAAGCAGCGGAAATATCGAACTGCATCCGGAAAAGTTTGAACTGAATCGTCTGGTAGAACAGATCTTTGCAGATATGCATGATCATGTGAAAGAGAGTGAGCTGCAGTTTGTAAAACAGTTTACAGAGGAAAATACAGAAATCATTTCTGATAATATGTATTTTTACAGGATCTGCCAGAATCTGATTGAGAATGCGCTGAAGTATTCGGCAAAACATACGAGAGTATTCGTGAAAACTTATCAAAAAGAGTCTTCAAATCATCTGTGTCTGGAAATCACGAACACCGCAGGATATCCAATGGATTTTACAAAGGAAGAGATTATCGAGCGGTTTTTTCGTGGGGATAAGCAGAGGTCCAGTGAGGGAAATGGACTGGGACTTGCGATCGTAAGTACGTATGTAAAAGCGCTTGGCGGAGAGTTTGATATTAAAATCGACTGTGATCAGTTTAAGGCCTGTGTGGAGATGCCGCTTTCGGCAATCACGATTACATAAAAATCAAAGAATTACGAAATAAGCACACGGGGAATTTTCCCCATGTGTTTATTTATCTGTATTCTCCTTAAATTTTTCTTTAGACACAAGAATTTCTTCGATAGCATGTTTTACAGCCATTTTAACTGTGAAATATAAGATAGGGATCAATACTAATAAAAGCAGTATGAGGTCTAAAATAATAACATCCAATAGAATCACCCCCTACATTGTCTGAAATCATTGCCAAATCTACTAAAATAATTATAAGACACACTCTATAAAATAGCAATAAAAGTTAAATGATATCTGCCTTTTTCAATAGAAGAGGTAGGTCATAAACGGGAGTTTGACAGTCGAATAATAGAAAAATACCTTGACAAATCCCTTACATTGTGATTACATGAACATATGAACAGTTATTCATATGTTATGTATGGAGGGAAAGGATATGGCAAAAGAAGTATTGACAGAAGAAAGACATAAAAATGATCATCACCACCATGAAGAATTATGTGGATGTGGACACGATCACCATCACGAAGATGCATGCGGCTGCGGACACAATCACCATCACGAGGATGCATGCGGCTGCGGACACGATCACCATCATGAGGAGCACAAAGAGGCAGATCATACTTTTGAGCATGCAGAGAAGCAAGTGTATATTCTGGAAAACCTGGGATGTGCACATTGCGCGTCTAAGATGGAAGAAAAGATTCAGGCACTGCCGCAGGTAGAGTTTGCTGCAATTACCTTCGCGACAAAACAACTGCAGGTTGTGACAAATACGGATGCGGAGCTGTTAGAGGAGTTTCAGAAAATCTGTGCATCCATCGAGAGTGAAGTGGTTGTGCGAAAAAGAGACGGAGGATCAACCGGAAAACGGGAGTCTGCAAAAGGCAGATTTTCAGAAAATAAAAAGGACCTGTGGGAGATCGGAATCGGAGCTGTTCTGTTTGTTCTGGGTCTGGCTACACAGGAGATGAATGGATGGATTTCCTTTTTCGCACTGATCATAGGATATCTGATCCTTGGAAAGGATGTTCTCATCACTGCGGCAAAGAATATTGGAAAAGGCCATGTATTTGATGAGAATTTCCTGATGGGAGTTGCTACAATTGCAGCGATCGTAATCGGAGATTACAAAGAAGCAGTGGGTGTAATGCTCTTCTATCGTGTAGGGGAGTTATTTGAAGATATCGCAGTTGCAAGAAGCAGAAGTCAGATCATGGAGGCAGTTGATCTGCGTCCTGAGGTTGTGAATCTTGTAGAGCAGGATGGAACTATACGGGAGATTCCGGCAGAGGAGGCAAAAGTTGGAGATGTGCTTCTGGTCCGTGCAGGAGACCGGATTCCACTGGAAGGTGTTGTACTGGAGGGGGAGAGCCGTCTGGATACTTCACCGGTAACGGGGGAACCGGTTCCGGTTGCCGTTGTACCGGGCAGCAGTGTGACTTCTGGATGTGTGAATCTTTCCGGTGTGCTGAAAATGCGTGCAGAGAAGGTTCTGGAAGATTCCATGGTTACAAGAATTTTGAATTCAGTAGAAAATGCAGCAGCCAGCAAGCCAAAAATCGACCGTTTTATTACAAGGTTTTCAAAAGTATACACACCGGTCGTGGTAGCACTGGCAGGGGCAACAGCAATTATCCCGTCGATCCTGACCGGGGACTGGAACTACTGGATTTACACAGCCATTACCTTCCTGGTAATCAGCTGTCCATGTGCGCTTGTGCTGAGTGTTCCGCTGGCATTTTTCTCAGGAATCGGAGCAGGTTCTAAAAAAGGAATTCTGTTTAAGGGTGGAGTTGCGATCGAGGCACTTCAGAATGTAAAAGCAGTTGTAATGGATAAGACGGGAACGATCACAAAAGGAAATTTTGTCGTACAGGAGATTGTTCCGGCAGGATCATACAGTCAGGATGAACTCCTAAAGACAGCAGCATCCTGTGAAGAAGCATCTTCTCACCCGATCGCAGTCAGTATTATGGCAGCGGCAAACGAGAGAAGACTTTCTGTTGAGCATGCAAAACAGGTAAAAGAAATTTCCGGAAATGGAATTTTAGCAGAACTCTCAGAAGGAACTGTACTTTGTGGAAACAGAAGGCTTTTGGAGCAGAATCAGGTAGATCTGTCTGCATATCAGCCGAAAGCGTATGGAACAGAAGTATTACTGGCAGTAGACGGTGTCTATGCAGGATATCTTGTGATTTCAGATACTGTCAAAGAGGATGCATCGCAGGCAGTGGCAGCCATGAAGCAGCAGAATATCCGGACAGTCATGCTGACCGGAGATGCAAAAGAGAATGCGCAGGCAGTGGCAGAGAAGATCGGAATTGATGAAGTGCATGCAAAGCTTCTGCCTCAGGATAAGGTAACAGAATTACAGAAGATCCGACAGAAACAGGGAAGCGTGATGTTTGTCGGAGACGGAATCAATGATGCGCCGGTTCTCGCAGGCGCAGATGTGGGAGCTGCGATGGGAAGCGGAGCGGATGCAGCGATTGAAGCTGCAGACGTGGTATTTATGACCTCTTCTATGGAAGCAATCCCGCAGTCTTTGAAGATTGCAAGAGCAACGGGAAGAATTGCAAAACAAAATGTTGCATTTGCGCTGGTGATCAAAGCACTGGTCATGGTATTTGGTCTGCTTGGTCTGGCCAATATGTGGATGGCTGTGTTTGCGGATACCGGCGTGGCGGTGATCTGTATTCTGAATGCAATCCGCATTCTGTATAAGAAACTGTAAATCCAAAATCAATGATATTACCGCAGGGCGGCACAGTCGAAAGGCTCTGCCGCTCTGTTTTCTTATGGAAACAGATAAGACGTTGACCGGCACCTGTTTTTTTCGTATAATAAAAGTCAATCGGTGTCTCAAAAACAAGAGCGGGATTACGGGTTTTGGGGAACCGGAAGGGAGAAAGAACATGAGAAAATTAGAAGTGGAGCATTGTGATCTGATACATTCTCATAGTGATACAGTCAGACAGATACAGGAAAAGATTCCGGAAGAGCAGGAGATCAGAGGACTGGCAGATTTTTTTAAGGTATTTGCGGACGCCACCAGAATCCGGATTCTGTGTGTGCTGTCCTGTTCCGAGATGTGTGTGTGTGATCTGGCACAGACACTGGATATGACGCAGTCGGCAATTTCTCATCAGCTCCGGCTGTTGAAACAGATGAAACTGGTAGTGAATCGAAGAGAGGGGAAGACGGTGTTTTATTCACTGGCGGACAGTCATATTAAGACGATCATGAATCAGGGGATGGAACATATCAGGGAATAGGTATGAAGAAAGAAGTAAAGCGAAGAGCCATAGAATGTGCGGCGGCTGCCGTTTTGTATATTGTTGCGATCGTGGGAAGCTCGTATGCAGAGCTAGAAAGAGAGATGCGTCTGCTGATTTTTCTGCTTCCGTATCTGATCATGCTTTTGCGACGGTCAGGCTGCTCTGGAACAATCTGAAGAAAAGAAAGTTGTTTGACGAGAATCTGCTGATCCTGCTTGCACAGCAGGTGCATTTGCAGTCCATCGCTATTCGGAGGCAGTGGGAGCGATGCTGTTTTTCCAGATTGGAAAGTTGCTGGAACTTATCTCCATGAGCAGGACGAGAAAATCCATTGAGAAATTTATGGATATCCGTCCGCAGTATGCCAATTTAAAGATCAGCGGCGGGGAGATGCAGGTACCGCCGGAAGATCTGAATCCGCGGCAGGTTATTATTATCAAGCCGGGGGAGAGGATCCCCGTGGATGCGATCGTGACACAGGGGAGCAGTACGTTAGATACCAAGGCGCTGACAGGAGAATCGGAGCCGAGGCATGTGAAGATCGGCAGTCATATTTACAGCGGAAGTATCAACTTAAGTGGTGTGCTGGAAGCACGGGTATTGAAGGCGTCTGCAGATTCGACAGCATCCAGAATCATTGATATGATATTCAATGCGGACAACAGACGGGCGCAGACAGAGAATTTTGCAGAAAAATTTACCCGGTATTATACACCGCTTGTAACGCTTTTCGGAATCCTGGTGATGATCCTTCCGCCGATGATGTTTGAAGGGGCACAGCAGGGGGCGTGGATCTATCGCGGACTGATCGTGCTGGTGGCAGCATGCCCGTGCGGACTTCTGGTATCCGTGCCGCTGGCATTCTTAGGCGGGATCGGAGCAGCTTCCAGACAGGGTGTCCTCATCAAGGGAAGCAATTTTTTGGAAGCATTGTCAAAGGCAGAGACTTTTGTATTTGATAAGACCGGTACTCTGACAGAGGGAGTATTCCGGGTAAAAGAAGTGTGTCCGAAGTCGATGACACCGGAAGAACTTCTGGAACTGACAGCATATGGGGAAGCATACTCCAGTCATCCGATCTCCGGATCTTTAAGGGAGGCTTACGGCAGGCCGATTGACAAAGCAAGGATCGGGGCAGTCAAAGAATTTCCGGGATTTGGTCTTGAGGCTGTTGTGGACGGAAAACAACTGGAGATTGGAAATTCCAAGTTTATGAACCAGCAGGGATATTTTTATCAACGGGTGGCTGATATCGGAACAGCAGTTACGTAGCTGTGGACGGAGAGTATGCGGGCTATATCCTGATCACGGATGTGGTAAGAAAAGAGGCCGGCAGACTTCTGAAATGGCTGAAAAAACAACAGATCGAAGCGGTGATGATCACCGGAGATAATGAACGGGTGGCAGAAGATGTGGCCCGGCAGTTAAAGCTGGATTATGTATATGCAGCCTGATGCCGGAGGAAAAGGTAGAGCAGGTCAGAGAATTTATGGAAAGCCATATGGAGGATGAGAAGCTGGCGTTTGTAGGGGATGGAATCAATGACGCGCCGGTTCTTGCACATGCGGATATCGGGATTGCCATGGGGGGACTGGGCTCGGATGCAGCTCTGGAGGCAGCGGATATCATTTTGATGGAGGATGATCTTTCCAGGATCGTGAATGCGATCCGGATTTCCAGAGGAACGATTCGTGCGGTGAAGCAGAATCTGATCTTTGCCATTGGGATGAAAGTTCTTCTTCTGGTGCTGGCATCCTTTGGCTATGTAACAATGAAAAACGCAATTTTAGCGGATATGGCAGTGATGATGATCAACTTATTGAATTCATTCTGGGTGCTGAAATATCCGGAATAAGGGGTGTACAACATGAAAAGAGCAACATTGCTTGCATTGACAGTATCTGCCTGTCTTTTGACAGGATGTACCAATGCACTCAAAGACGGAACAGGGTATCTGGAAGACGGAAATTATAAAGAAGCAGTGACCGCATTTCAGAAAGCGGTGGACGAAGGCAAGAAGACGGCGGAGGCATACCGCGGTCTGGGAATGGCGTATTATGAGCAGGAAGACTACGCATCTGCAAAAGATGCTTTTGAAAAAGCGTTGGCAGCAGGGGGAGAGAAGAATCAGGTCATTTATAATCTTCTCGGAATCTGCGGGATGAAGCTGAATGATTACAATTATGCACTGGAGCAGTTTAATCAGGGAATCAGCCTGTCTCAGAACAGCGGTACGTCCATTGAAAATGCAGAAAGCTTCAGCGAAGTGCTTCAGGAGATGCGGTTCAATCAGATCGTATGTTATGAAAAGCTGGGTGACTGGGAGAATGCAAAAACCAAGATCGCAGAATATATCCAGGTCTATCCGGACGATGCAGATGCCCAGAGAGAAGCAAAATTTCTGGAGACCAGATAAAGAATACAAGGGAAGAAGAGGATACGCTGACTGCGGAGAAGATTCTGCGGTCAGCGTCCTTTATTCCCGGGGATGAGAAAGGAGAGCGTATGCCGGGATATCAGATTACAGAGTATTGTCATCGGATGATAAAGGAGCATATCAAAGAAGGAGACTGCTGTGTGGACGCAACGGCCGGCAATGGAAATGATACAGAATTTCTCTGTCGTCTGACAGGGGCAGACGGAAAGGTCTACGCATTTGATATTCAAAAAGCAGCAGTAGAACACACCAAAAAGCGTCTGGAAGAGGCGGGACTTACAGAGCGTGCCAAGGTGATTCTAGATGGGCATGAGCATATGGAGAACTATGTCCGGGAAACCGTGTCAGCGATCACCTTTAATTTCGGTTATCTGCCGGGCGGTGATCATCAGATCGCGACACAGCTGATACAAGCATTCAGGCAATTGAGGCAGGGCTTCGCCTGCTGAAAAAAGGCGGGATCATGAGCCTTTGTATCTATAGTGGAGGAGACAGTGGATTCGCAGAGAAAGAGGCACTGTTGTCTTATCTTGAGACACTGGATTCCAGAACATTTTTAGTGATTGTAAGTACTTATTATAACCGCCAAAATCACCCGCCGATTCCGGCGTTTGTGATCCGGATCAAAGAAGAAAGGGGAGAATAAATGGGATTTTCAATGGATGTGGGAGTTCCTGTAGTGACCGTGTTTTTACAGGGGCTTTTAAGTTTTTTTTCACCGTGTGTCCTTCCGCTTGTACCGCTTTATCTGGGATATCTCTCAGGAGGCGCAGAGCAGGGAGAACTGTACGGAAAACGGGGGCGGCTGTTTGTCAATACGATTTGTTTTGTGATAGGGATCAGCTCCGCATTTTTTATGATGGGACTTGGTGTGTCGGCAGCCGGAAGTTTTCTTAACAAGAATCAGGCAATGGTATCGAGGATCGGCGGGATTCTGGTGATTTTATTCGGTTTGTACCAGCTTGGGATTTTTGGAAAATCAAAGCTTCTGGGTACAGAGCACCGTTTCTGGTTAAAGCTCGACAAGTTGAAGATGTCACCGGTTGTGGCGCTTGTGTTTGGATTTACCTTTAGCTTTGCCTGGACGCCGTGCGTGGGACCGGCTCTTGCGAGTGTGCTTTTGATGGCGGGAAGTGCAGGAACAAAGCTGACAGGATTCCTTTTGATCGGTGTGTATACACTTGGATTTATCCTGCCGTTTCTTGCAGTGGGACTGTTCACGGCAAAAGTGCTCGGGTTTTTCAAAAAGTACAATTATGTTGTCAAGTATACGGTGAAGATCGGAGGAATCCTGATGATCTTTATGGGACTTCTGATGTTTACAGGCAAGATGAACGCGATCACCGGATATTTATCGGGAACAGCAGGAACACAGACTTCATCAAAAGAGACAACGAAAAAGGAAATAAAAGAAGAAAAGCAGGATACGTACCCGGCCACAGATTTTGTGCTGCAGGATCAGTATGGAAAGGAGCACAGTCTGGCAGACTATAAGGGAAAGACAATCTTTTTGAATTTCTGGGCAACCTGGTGTGGTCCGTGCAGAAATGAGATGCCGGAGATTCAGAAGATTTATGAAGAAACACAGCAGGAAGAAGACAGTGATCTGGTGATCCTGGGAATTGCCGCGCCGGGATTCGGACAGGAAGGAAGCCAGGAGGAGATCGAGGCATTTCTTGAGGAAAACGGATACACCTATCCGGTGCTGATGGATACGACAGGAGAGGTATTTATGCAGTATGGAATCAGCGCTTACCCGACAACTTTTATGGTAGACAAAGACGGAAATCTGTTCGGATATGTGCAGGGGCAGTTAAACGAAGATATGATGCGCAGCATTATCCGGCAGACGATGGAAGGCAAGAGAGAGTAGGAGAAAAGCAATGGCGTTATATGAAATGGAAGATGCGAAAGAACGCGTCATTTTAGTAGGCGTTCAGGAAAATGATGCGGAGCCGGAGGAAGAATCCCTGGATGAGCTGGCAGAACTGGCACGCACGGCCGGTGCAGAGGTAGCCGGCCGTCTGATCCAGAAACGAGAGGCGATGCATCCGGTGACGTATATCGGGAAAGGAAAGATCCTGGAGCTGAAGGAACTTTTGTGGGAGACAGACGCTACGGGAATCATCTGTGACGATGAACTGACTTCCGTGCAGCTGAATCATCTGGAGGAAGAGCTGGAATGTAAGATCGTGGATCGGACACTTCTGATCCTGGATATTTTTGCAGGAAGGGCAGTCAGCAGAGAAGGTAAGATCCAGGTGGAACTGGCACAGTTAAAATACCGTGCGGCGAGACTTGTCGGACTTCGAAATTCTCTTTCCCGTCTGGGAGGCGGAATCGGAACAAGAGGACCGGGAGAGAAAAAACTGGAGATGGACCGCCGTTTGATCCGGGAGAGGATCAGCCGCCTGAAAAAAGAACTCCGGGAAGTGGAAGAACACAGAGAGAGGCTTCGTACTCAGAGAAAACGCTCCAATCTGAAGGTGGCGGCGCTGGTGGGATATACGTCAGCAGGAAAGAGCAGCCTGGAAAATGCGCTCACCGGAGCAGGTGTTTTAGAGGATGCGATGCTGTTTTCCACGCTGGATACGACGACACGTTCTCTGAGACTGGCAGATACACAGGAAATCCTGCTCAGTGATACGGTCGGATTTATCCGGAAACTTCCGCATCATCTGGTAGAGGCATTTAAGAGCACACTGGAAGAAGCGAAATACGCGGATATCATCATCCATGTGGTCGATGCTTCCAATCCGCATCAGGATACCCAGATGTTTGTTGTCTATGAGACACTGCGTCAGCTCGGTGCGGAGGGAAAACCGGTCATTACCGTATTCAACAAACAGGATAAACTGGAAACACCGGGATATTTCCGGGATTTTCATGCAGAGTACTCAATCCCGGTTTCCGCAAAGACAGGGCAGGGGCTGGAAGAATTAAAAGAAGCGCTGCTTGAGATTCTGCGAAGAGATCAGGTATATATCGAGCGATTGTATTCCTTCGCAGAAGCGGGAAAGATCCAGCTGATCCGCACCCAGGGACAGCTGCTGTCAGAGGAATATGTACCGGATGGCATTGAAGTGAAGGCATATGTGCCGAAAGAAATCTGGGGAAAAGTGTAAGAGATAAGAAAAGAATCCAGAAAGCCGGAGAGATGACCGGAATCTGGATTCTTTTGTTTATTGGGTCTTTTGTTTGTATTCCGTTCCCCACATAGCCATTGCATCCAGAACAGTCTTTAAGCTGTATCCGGTCTCAGTCAGCGTATATTCCACCCGGGGAGGCACTTCGGCATAGACTTTGCGGGTGAGCAGTCCGCTTTCTTCCATTGAACGCAGATTGGAAGTCAGTACCTTTTGAGATACCGTTCCGATCGACTTTTTTAATTCTCCAAAGCGCTTTGTACCACCTAAAAGATCCCGGATGATCAATACTTTCCAGCGGTCACTGATGAGCATTAAAGTTGTCTCTACCGGACATGCCGGTAATTCTTTTTTCATAAAAATCCCTCATTTCTTCACAATAGTTTCTTTTGATGAGCACATTTAGAGTTGATTACACGATTTCGGAAAAAAAGAGATCGGAAATTGAATAACTTTAAAGATATTACGGATTATGCGGGATTATCAAAATCAGTCTTGAATTATATGGATGTTTTAAAAATTCTTAAAATATTTGGCGAAATTCGTGATATTAAAAAAGAGATTGCTATTTTTTATTTGAAAATGTGTATGAAAGGACGGAAATCAATCGCGGATAAAATCCTGTCAAAGATGGGCAGAAAAAATATTGGGGATTGGTTGAAATTATAGTCAACAAAAATAGAAAGTAGTTGCATTCTTTTAGCTATATCTGTATAATAATATTATGGTAAAGCTAGTGAAAGAAAGCTAGTGGCCATGTATTTGGCATAGAGACATCCATTGTGGATGTCTCTATTTTTATTCTAGCAGGATAAGGAATTGTTTTTTTGATAAAAAAGAAGAATATTTTTTCTTACCCCCACACTTCTTTGGCAATTTCTTTCACCAGTGCAAGCTTCGCCCACTGTTCTTCTTCCGTCAGTTTATTGCCAATCTCACAGGATGCGAATCCACACTGCGGACTTAAGTAAAGCCGGTCCAGAGGAATGTATTTTGCAGCTTTTGCAATTCTTTTCTTTATCACTTCTTTTTCTTCTAAAATCGGTGACTTGCTGGTCACAAGACCAAGTACGACTTTTTTATCATCGGAAACAAAGCGGAGTGGTTCAAATCCTCCGGAGCGTTCATCATCAAATTCCAGATAATAGGCAGATACATTTTCATTGGCAAAAAGAAACGGCGCGATCGGTTCATATCCGCCGGAGGATGCCCAGGTGGAATGATAATTTCCGCGGCATACGTGGGTTGTGATCACAAGATCTTCAGGTGCATTTTCCAGAGCGAGGTTATTCAGCCGCAGATATTTTTCAGCTTCTTCTTCCAGACTGACGGAATCTTCTTGTCTTGCCTCCCAGTAATTTTTGTCGCAGAACATTCCCCATGTACAGTCATCAAACTGGATATTTCTGCATCCTGCATCGTAGAGATCCCGGATGACAGTCCGGTATGCCTGTGCAATGTCCTGAATCAGTTCTTCCAGATCTGGATATACGGCCAGAGTCTGTGTTCCATTGTCTTCCCGGAAGAGTTCTGCAAGAAGCTGGCAGGTGCGGGAATGGTCTGTCTTGCAATGGTATGCTCATCTTCAAACTGTTTGACAAATTTGAAATGTTCCACAAAAGGATGCTGTTTTCCGCTGATTTTTCCTGTCACGTGGACAGAGCCGTGAGTGGTTTCTTCCCCATGGAAAAAATAGCCGTGATCCAGTTCAATGTGTTTGATTCCCTCAAGTCCCCACATAAAATCCAGATGCCAGTAGCTTCTGCGGAATTCTCCGTCTGTGATGACAGGGTATCCGGCAGCTTTCTGCTTTTTGATCAGATTTGTAATTGCTTCATTTTCAATGGATTCTAGCTCAGCTTTTGTGATCTGTCCGGCTTCAAAATCAGCTCTTGCCTGTTTTAAGTGTACAGGTCTTAAAAAACTTCCAACATAATCAAAACGAAACGGTGCGTTAAAATTTCCCATAGTAATTCTCCTGTTCTGTAAATTCGTGATTCTATGGGATTTATTGTAGAAGAGAAGAGGTGTTTTGTAAAATACCGGAAATAAATAGCTTGCTATAGAATTAAACTATAGCAAGCTTGTTGCATTTTATGAAAATCGTGTTTTATAAATAAGGGGTTCCGGGAACTTCCGGGTAGCTTCCCATAGAGATCAGAAGCTGAAGTCCCACTTCTCTTGCGGTAAGGACTGCATTTTTTACGGCACTGGCATCTCCGGTTACGGCAGCGATGATCTCATTGGAATGACTGGTTCCGCGGTTTGGGGTCATGTATTTGATGATCTCTACCGGGGAAGATTTCAGCGCAAGGTCTGCCATGACAAGACCGATTGCAGCAGGGGAACCGCAGAAGAATCCAAACGGTTTTCCAATCGGGGCGTCAAATGCCATGTTCAACGCCTGAGAAGCGCTGGCAGAATAGGTGAATTCCAGATGTCCTGCTTCACTGATATAAAGCTCACCGGCGTACTTTTCCGTATATTCCAGAGCAATCTCTACGGCACGGCGCACATCGGATACACTGTAGCCGCCGATGATGATAAAGTTTCCGTGACCGCCCCATCCTTTGGTATCCCTCGGAAGTTCGATGGAAATGATCTCGGTGTTGGTAGATTTTACGGCTTCGTCAGCTGCATTGATCTGTCCGGCTGCACCGGTACGGGAGCTTAACAGCCCCAGACTTTTGTAAGGCTTGTCAATCTGCATCTGCTGAAGCAGTGCGTCATTGACGCCCGGAATGACAAGTCCGATGGTATCCAGAACGGTTGTCCCGACAAATTCTGTCATGGAACAGTCCATGGATATTTTTTGAATTTCGTTGATATCTAACATAATGAAAACTCCTTTATGACATACTTCCAAATTAAATATAACCGCCGTCCAGGCCAATGATCTGTCCGGTCAGGTAAGAATGACCGGATGCAAGGGTGAGCGCCAGCGCAGCCACTTCCTCGCTGTCGGCAAAGCGTCCGGCGGGGATTTCTTCTCTTAAAGCTTCGCGTTCTTCTTCCGAAAACTGTGCGTTCATAGCAGTGTCGATCACTCCGCACGCAATGGCATTGACTTGTACATTACTTGGTGCCAGTTCTTTCGCAAGAGCCTTTGTCAGTCCGTTCATACCGGACTTAGTCGCAGAATAAGCAGCCTCGCAGGAGGCACCGACGGTTCCCCACATGGAGGAAATGTTGATGATCTTTCCGCTTTTCTGAGAGACCATGTGACTGATGGCGCTGCGGCAGCAGTAAAATACAGAAGAAAGATTGGTATTTAAAATCTCGGACCACTGGGCATCACTCATATCCTGCAAAAGGCCGACAAAGGAAATCCCGGCGTTGTTGACCAGCACATCCAGCCCCGGGCAGATAGATTCGATGATGGCAAACATCTTTCTCACATCATCGGGATTACCTGCATTTCCTGGGAGCAGTGTGCAGGAACCGTGTTCGTCAAGGATTTCTTTTTCTACCTGCTGCAGGGCATCCAGAGAATGCCGGCAGTTGAGAAATACATGAAAATGATTTCTGGCAAATGCAAGTGCGCAGGCTCTGCCGATCCCGCGGGATGCACCGGTGATCAGTACATATTTCTGGTTCATAACATACTCCATTTCCAGAAGGAGAACAGCTGTAAAATGCTGCTCCTTCAGCTCTCAATTCTGTAGTTATTATACAGGAAGCAGAAACGTTTGTATACCATATTTCCAGAAAATCCGAATGGGGAAAGCGGGTTGCGGTTGTGATTCACAGGCCCTTGTGCTATTATTTTGATAGAGAACCGGTGTGTGCACATAGTAGGAGGAACGGATATGTAGAGGAAGCCCGAAGCTTTGCAGAAAAAGCACATGAGGGACAGTTTCGAAAGGGAACGAAGCGCCCGTATATTGTACATCCGCTGGAGGTGGCGAAGATTGTGTCAACGATGACGGATGATGAGGAGATTATCAGTGCAGCCTTGCTTCACGATACACTTGAAGACTGCAGGCAGGTGACAAAAGAGCAGATCAAAGAGGCGTTCGGCGAGCGTGTGCTTGAGATGGTCAGGCAGGAGAGTGAGGACAAGTCCAAAACCTGGGTGGAGAGAAAAAGTACGACAATCCGACATTTGAAAACAGCGCCGAGAGCGGTGCAGATGATCGCGCTTGCGGACAAGCTGTCTAATATCCGGGACATTGACCGGGAGTATCCGAAGGTTGGAGAAGAATTCTGGAACCGCTTTCGAATGAAGAGTAAAGCTGCAATGGGCTGGTATTATATTGGGGTGAAAGACGCATTGCAGGAAGATTTTGCAGGAATTCCTGCATATGAAGAATATAAGATGCTGGTAGAAAAAATTTTCGGCAGTACATCAGACTGGCAAAGGAGAGAACAAAATGAAGAAGACAAAGACCATATGTTTTGCGAATAATAAGGGAGGAAGCGGAAAGTCCACGACTTGTTCCAATGTCGGATACGGACTGCGGGAGCTGGGATATAAGGTGCTTCTGATTGATGGAGACATGCAGCTGAACTTGTCTTTATCTCTGTTTGATGAGGATCAGGTGCTTGCGTTTGCGCAGAGTGAAAAGAACCTGTATGAGGGATTGAAGCGCCAGGATGATCTGTCCGGTTATATTGTACATTCGGAATATGAAGGGCTGGATCTGATCCCGTCTTCCACATTAATGAGTTCGATAGAGTATGAATTGTTTACAAAATGGCAGAGGGAGTTTATTCTCCGAAAATGTCTGACACAGATCAAAGAATCGGGAGCGTATGATTACATTCTGATCGACGCGCCTCCGACGTTGGGCGGATGGGTTATGAACATTTTGTGTGCGTCGGATGAGATCATCATTCCGGTAGAATCTACACCATGGGGATTGTTCGGTCTGGGAAATATGTTTGAATTTCTGGAGGAAGTCCGGCAGATCACACCGGATCTGAAACTGGGAGGAATTGTGATCACGAAGGTGGATACCAGAAAGAGTTATTTCAAACAGACATTGGAGACTTTAAAGAGTCTGGAAGATGTGCCCGTATTTGATACCTATATCCGGGTGGACAGCGGGATCGAGTGGTCACAGGATAATAATGCACCGATCATGGCATATAAAAAAAGCAGCCGCAGTGCCACAGAGTATATGGAACTGACAAAAGAAATTGCCAAAATGGAGTAGGTGAGTCATGCACAGGGAATTGTTGGACGCCTTGTCTGTCATTACAGAGGAAGAGCAGCGGATACTGGATGAACAAAGAGGAATTGATCCACAGCTTTATACAGAGAAAAAGGAACTGATCGTAGACAGCGAAAAATTGTTGAAAAAGGGGAAGCTGATACAGGTGCGTCCCCATACGAGATTTGTTAATTTTCCGAAGCATAAGCACAATTATGTAGAAGTGATCTATATGTGTCAGGGAACAACCACTCACATTCTGAATGGAAGTAAGGTCATTCTGGAGGCGGGGGATCTTCTGTTTTTGAATCAGAATGCAGAACAGGAGATCCTGCCGGCTGGCGAGCAGGATATTGCCGTCAATTTTATTGTGCTTCCGGAGTTTTTTGACACGGCATTTTCCATGATGGATATGGAAGAGGAAAATGCATTGAAAGAATTTCTGGTAGGTGCACTGTGTGGGAAGAATGACAATACTTCCTATCTTTATTTTCATGTGGCAGAGATCCTTCCCATCCAGAATCTGGTGGAAAATATGGTGTGGACCATTTTCTATGATCAGCCAAACAAGAGGCGGTGTAATCAGATCACTATGGGGCTTCTGCTTTTACAGCTTTTAAATCATGTGGATCGAATGGAGACCGGAACTGCAGCATTTGACCGGGAATTGACCGGAACAGTGTTTAACTATATCGAAGAACATTATAAAAACGGCAGTCTTTCCGAGTTAGCGGAGATTATGGGATATGATGTGTATTGGTTAAGCAGGGAGATCAAAAAACGGACCGGAAAAACGTACAAGGAGCTTCTGCAGTCAAGAAGGATGCGGCAGGCAGCATATCTGTTGAAGAACAGCAGGCTTCCGGTGGCAGATATTATAGAGTCAGTGGGATATGATAACACCAGTTATTTTTTTCGGAAATTTAAGGAGTGTTATGGAGTCAGTCCGAAGATGTATCGGGATAGTTGAGAGAGGATGAAAAAAGCAGTCAATCCTAAGACTAACTGCTTTGCATAACATTGATTAGTTTAATTTTTCAGAGCTTTTTCAGCATATCCCGTACATAAAACCATTCCAACAAAAGCACATATGACAGAATTAAGAAAATAATATCCAACTAATGAACCAATAATAAATCCGATAAACATACTCGCACTATTTTTACTTTTTATTCCATAGTTCTTGATTGTTCTTATACCCAATAACACCATAGCAAATACAATCAGAATAGTAATTACAGTCTGTATTTCATTGCTCATTTTCCTTATCCTCCATAAATGCTAAGATTTCTCGATAAGTCTGAATATCATTGTTCCTTTTTTGTTTGTTCAGTCGCATTGCATAATATATCATAACTCCTGCAATTAAAAGCCATAATACAATCCCTGACAATTCTAAATAGAGGAACAGCGGGACAGCTGATACAACAGTTAAAATGATTAAAACTGTAAAAATAACAGTATCTCGCTTAAATCTCCTTACATCATCTTGTTCAACTTGTTTTTCCATTTCGATAACATCTCCTTTTACTAGAATATCAAGAGAAGTATTGAAAAGTTGACTTAGCATGACAAGACTATTCACATCTGGATAATTCTTCCCATTCTCCCAATTTGAAATTGTCTGTCGAGTTACAAAAATCTTGCTTGCCAATTCCTCTTGAGAAAGTTTTAAATCTTGTCTGAATTTTTTTATTTGTTTTCCCACGTCCACTGTTAATACTCCTCCTGCCTCTATCCTATATTATGAGATGTTTTCTCGCTATCAAATGCCTTTTACATGCCTATAATAAGCCTGCAAAAAATGTTTTACATACGCTAAAATTAAGTATTTTAAAGAGTTCTAAACAATATTCTACCTCTATGCAGTATCGCCTATAATGAAAATATGCTTTGCCGATTACTTTTTCTGCTGTCCCTGTGGTGCATGGTTCTGTGGATTGCCAGTTTGACCGCCTGTATTCTTTAAGATAATATCGTTAGCCTTTACATACCAGTTTATGTCTATGTATCAGTAATTGAGTTTTTGCTGTTCTTTCAACAGGATTGAAATAATCCTGCTCGGGTATTCCATTCCCTTATTTCCTCTTGATTACCCACCACAGAAAAGAAAAAGCCCTGTCAAGAGCCTTGCCACCATTGGTGGTGATTTGTAATCTGCAATTTTACGAGAAAGTGAAAATAGAATTTCCTGATGTCTTCGATTTAGAGGTGCCATGAAATAAATTGCTCCATCAATCAGTTCGGCTCGTTGTCCGTCAGGTAAATTATAGATATCTTCTAATGTATACATTTTTTGCTCTGCGATTTCCATTATGAATTAAACTGTGCATATTTTTTCGGAGAAATCCCCACGGCCTTGGTAAAAGCCTTCAGGTAGTTGCTGTAATCGTTAAACCCGCACGCTTCACAGGCTTCATTGACGGAGTACCCCTGACTGAGCAGAGACTTAGAGATCGTAATGCGCTTTGCGGTGATGTATTTGTTGATGGTCGTCCCGGTAGTGGCTTTGAAAATGCGGCACAGGTAGGAGCTGCTCAAAAAGAAATGGGCAGAGAGTTCTTCCAGTGTCAGATTTTCACTGATGTGGGTATTAATATAAGAAAGAATCTCATCTACCTGGCATGATAGCCGGGGTTTTTTGGTTCCTCTTCTGCGGAAGAGCGGCATCGTTTATCAAATGCATTGTTGAGAAATACCATCAGTTCCAGAAATGTGGCACGATCCAGGACGTCTTCTCCGAATCCGGAATTGGAGCGCAGTTTATGAATAAAATAGATAAACCGGGTCTGTTCTTCTGCGGAGAGATGGAGCTGATGCGGCATATCGGTCCCGCGGAACTGAAAACAGTGATTCAGATCCGTCTTCTCTGTAGAAATTTGTTTTAAATACTCCGGATCAATGGACAGAATGATCCGTTCATGTTTCTGCTGATCAATCTGTGTCAGATAATGGCTCTCAAACTGGTTGATCAGAAAAATGTCTCCATCACTGATATCATAAAAATAGTTATCGATCAGAAACTGTTTTCCGCCGGAAATCGAGTAGTAGATTTCATAGCAGTCATGGATATGCATATCCATCGCTTTCTCATCATTATATAAGTGCGCAAAAGCAAATGTGTGTGTATCCATGCACTGCCGCATGGATTCTTTGCAGGATATACATTCTTTCATGAAGAATCGCTCCTTTCGTTTGTTCAAAATCGTCCTGTTTTGCTCATATTATAGTTCAGAAGTTCAAAATTTTCAATATTTACAGCAAGAAAACACAAGAAATAGGGGAATAATGAATGCTATACTAAGTGCAAGAAATGACACAGATCAGTCAGTCAAAATAAGGGAAATCAAAAAACAGGAGGATTATCATGGAAGTAAGAACAGCAGCATCACCAAGAGATGTGAAACACTACACAACAGACAGATTAAGAGAGGAATTTCTGATCCAGGATTTATTCCAGGCAGACAAGATCAATCTGGTATACAGCCACATTGACCGTATTATTACAGGAGCAGCAGTTCCGGTCAATGAAAAACTGGTTCTGACAGCAGGGGATGAGCTTCGTGCAGAGTACTTCCTTCAGAGAAGAGAACTTGGAATCATCAATATCGGTGGAGATGGAATCATCACAATCGATGGACGTGTTTATGAAGTAAATGCAAGAGACGGAATGTATGTTGGAAGAGGAGCAAAAGATATTTCATTTGAAAGCAAAGATGCTTCCTGCCCGGCAAAATTCTATATGAACAGTGCACCGGCACACGTATCTTACCCGACAGTACATATCAAACTTGAGGGAGAAGCTGAAGAAGGCGTTGTGATCGTAAAAGATGAGAACAAAGTAGAACTTGGAACACTGGAAGATTCCAACCACAGAATCATCAATAAATATATCGTAACAGGACAGGTAGAAAGCTGTCAGCTGGCGATGGGACTGACAAAACTTCTTCCGGGAAGCGTATGGAATACAATGCCATCTCATACACATGACAGACGTATGGAAGTATATCTGTACTTTGATATGGATGATGATTCATTCGTAATGCACTACATGGGAGAACCACAGGAGACAAGACATATCATCATGCACAATGAAGAAGCAGTGATATCTCCAAGCTGGTCTATCCACTCCGGATGTGGATCCAAAGCGTATACATTCATCTGGGGAATGTGCGGAGAAAACCAGGATTACGGCGATATGGACACAATTGCAAACAAAGATCTCAGATAATAGATTTTAGAATTTAGAAGAGAAGGAGAAACAGTTATGGTAAATTTTTCACTGGAAGGTAAAATTGCACTGGTCACAGGTGCATCTTACGGAATCGGATTTGGAATCGCTTCTGCATACGCAGAGGCAGGAGCAACAATCTGCTTTAACGATATTACACAGGAAAAAGTAGATTTAGGACTTGCTGCATACAAAGAGGCCGGAATCGAAGCTCACGGATATGTATGTGACGTAACAGATGAAGCACAGGTAAAAGCAATGGTTGCAAAGATCAACGAAGAAGTTGGAATCATTGACATCCTTGTAAACAATGCCGGAATCATCATGAGAAAACCAATGCTGGAAATGGAAGCTGATGAGTTCAGAAAAGTCATCGATGTAGACTTGAATGCACCGTTCATCGTTTCTAAAGCAGTGATTCCGGGAATGAAAGAAAAAGGACACGGAAAGATCATCAACATCTGCTCTATGATGAGTGAACTTGGACGTGAGACTGTATCTGCATATGCAGCTGCAAAAGGTGGACTGAAAATGCTCACAAAGAACATTTGTTCAGAATACGGTGAGTACAACATCCAGTGTAATGGTATCGGACCTGGATACATTGCAACACCACAGACAGCACCACTGCGTGAAATTCAGGCAGACGGAAGCAGACATCCATTCGATCAGTTTATCATTTCCAAAACACCTGCTGCAAGATGGGGAACACCGGAAGATCTTCAGGGACCAGCAGTATTCCTTGCATCCGATGCATCTGATTTTGTAAATGGACACATTCTGTACGTAGATGGTGGAATCCTGGCATACATTGGAAAACAGCCATAAGAAATTGAAATATAAATAATCAAGAGGAGATCAATATGTTAGTAGCAGCGAGAACACACGACTATGGAAAACAGCCGGTGGATCACCTGGCAAAACTGTTGAAATCCGAAGGCATTGAGGCAGCACAGCTTGTGCTGCCAAAAGCATTTTCGGAGATCAATTCTTATGAGGAAGTAACGCCGCAGCTGGTGGAACAGATTCGTAAAAATTTTGAAGAAGAAAACATCAAAATCCAGATTTTGGGATGTTATATGGATCTTGGAAATCCAGACGATGAAGTGCGGAAAAATGCCGTAGATACATTTAAAAAATGTCTGAAATTCAATCAGATCCTGGGAGCGTCCATTGTTGGAACAGAAACTGCGTATCCGCGTCTGAGCCTGGAGGAAAAGAAGATCTGGCATCCTTATATGATGGACAGTGTTGCCAGACTGGTAGAAGAGGCAGAGCGGCTTGATGTTGATATGGCATTGGAACCGGTCTACTGGCATCCGTTGGAGGATCTGGAGACAACGGTAGAAGTGTTTGAAAAGATGAACAGCAATCGTCTGAAAATGATCTTTGATCCGGCAAACGTGTTGGAATTCCCGGAGATTGATCAGAATGCTTACTGGAAAGAATGGCTGGGAGCACTGGGACACAAGATCGAAGCAATCCATATGAAAGATTTTGTAGAAGGTCCGAACAAAGAGTATTGTCCGGTCTGTCTTGGTGAAGGTGTGATCCGATACGGGGAAATCGTAAAATGGATGAAGCAGCACAAACCGGATATTGTCGTTGTCAGAGAGGAACTGGATCCAAAGACGGCGCAGAAGGATATTGCGTATATGAGAAGGTTGTGGATGGAGAGTGTTTGAAAGAGAATATCTAAACATAAGAAGAAAAAAGATGGTTGGTGTCAGCCATCTTTTTGATGGAATCAGAAAAATTGAAAAAATATTGCGGTTTAATATGTTTTGTTTCATAAAAAACAAAGAAAAATGCAGAAAAACAATCAGCATAACGTCAAAATGGAATTCGGCAATATGCATAAAAATGGAGTGTTAAATTTGTATATAATACACAAAAGGATTGGGAATGATAAAAATAATATGGAAAATTGATAAAATGAGCAGATTTGCTGTTTGAATAAAAATGAAATTGGTAAAATTGATAAAAACAACAAGATAATTTGAAAAAATGAGTTTGCGGACAAGATAGTATGAGAATCAGCTCCCTTCATGTGATACTATTTCACATAAAAACAAGGGCCCGAAAAAATAAAAACTGAATCTAATGAACAGGAGAGGAAACATGAAGGGAATGAAAAAAACAATAGGATCGTACTCGTGATCGCATTGATCGCAGTAGGAATTTATACCTTTGTGGCAGTAAAAAGCGAGACAAGCAGTGAAAAGGTGCAGCTTAGAATGGCACATGGACAGGCGGCAGATTCTGAGATCGGAGAGACGATCGAGTATTTATCAGATCTGGCAGCAGAAGACAGTTCCAAGAATCTGGAAGTGGATATTTATCCGAGTGGTGTACTTGGAGCAGAACCTTCTACGGTAGAGATGGTACAGGCAGGCGTATTGGATATGGCGAAAGTAAGCGCCAATACACTGGGACAGTTTGATGAGAGATATTCTATTTTCTCACTGCCATATTTGTTCCGCGATCAGGAACACTATTACAATGCAATGGCAAACAGTGAAGGAATTCAGGAACTGTTTGAATCTACAAGGGACAAAGGATACATTGCAATTGGTTATTATGCAAATGGTGCAAGAAATTATTATCTCAAAGAAGATAAGGCAGTGACAGATCCTTCTGTTCTGAAAGGAAAGAAAATACGTGCCATGGTCAGCAGTACTTCCATGGAGATGATCGAACTGATGGGCGGCTCACCGGTACCGATGGCATCCAGTGAAACGTACACGTCTCTTCAGCAGGGCATCGTAGATGGTGCGGAAAATACAGAGCTGGCACTGACAGTTGACAAACATGAAGAGATTGTAAAATCTTATACATACACAGAGCATCAGTATTCACCGGATATTTACATTATCAGTACGAAAGTCTGGGACAGCTTAAGCAAAGAACAGCAGGAATATTTAAAAGAGTGTCTTGTGAAATTGAATGAGAATTTTGTTTCAAAATATCAGCAGATGATGGATGATGCCATTGAAGAAGCACAGGAGCATGGTGTGACTGTTTACAGAGATATTGATAAGAGTAAATTTATCGAGCAGTTCAGCCAATGCATGAGGCGTTTGAAAGTAAAGGGGACGCTTACAAGAGCCTCTACGAAGATATTCAAAAATATGCCGTTGCAGAAGAGGAGGAGAAGTAATGAAGATCATAAATAAAATTCTGGGAACAGTGATCTCCGTACTTGTTGCGGTCATGGTTCTTGCCTGTTGCTGGCAGGTTATCACACGATTTCTGTTAAATGATCCAAGTCAGTGGACGGAGGAATTTTTGAGATACGCACTGATCTGGATGACGATGCTTGGGGCACCGTACGCTTATGGAAAAGATCAGCATTTGTCGATTCGTGTGCTGGTGGATAAATTTCAGTCAAAGAATCAGATCCGAACAAAGATCGCAGTCGAGATCATCGTATTGATCTTAAGTATTGCAGTATTTATTGTAGGTGGAATCATGGTAACTGCAAACTCAGCAGGACAGATTTCAGCCGCACTGAAACTTCCGATGCAGGTTTACTATGTATGTATTCCAATCAGTGGATGTCTGATGGTGCTGTATTGTTTGGAGCGTTTGAAAAGATGGTTCACAGAATTAAAGGAGGGAAAATAAATGGAAATTCAGGCAGCAATCTTACTTGTAATTGTATTTTTCCTGATGCTGGCATTTAGTGTGCCGGTGTCGTATAGCATCATTGTTTCCGCGTTGGTAACAATCGTTGCATTTTTGACACCTGGATTTGGTGTGTTTGTTTCTGCGCAGAAGATGGTCAGTGGAATTGACAGCTTTTCCCTGATCGCAGTACCATTTTTTATTCTGGCAGGTCTTTTGATGAACAGCGGTGGTATTGCCAAGAGATTGATCAATCTCGCACTGTTGGTTCTTGGAAAAGTACCGGGATCTTTGGCACTGACAAACATTGCGGGAAATGCGATGTTCGGTTCAATTTCCGGTTCCGGTATTGCAGCGGCAACTGCAATCGGTGGAGTTATGCTCCCGTTGGAAAAAGAGCAGAAGTATGATGAGGGATTTGCGGCAGCAGTCAATATCGCAACGGCTCCCGTTGGACAGCTGATTCCTCCGACAACAGCGTTTATCGTATTCTCGGCAGCAGGTGGTGGTGCTTCGGTAGCGGCACTGTTTATGGCTGGATGGATTCCGGGACTTCTGTGGGCTGCATGTTGCATGGTAGTTGCATTCTTCTATGCAAGAAAGCAGGGATATGTAATTAAAAGAGACAAACTGACTGCAAAAATCGTAGGGAAGACAATATGGGATGCAATCCCGAGTTTATTTCTGGTCGTGATTATCATCGGTGGTATTTTATCTGGAAAATTTACGCCGACAGAGGCATCCGGTGTTGCGGTTGCATACGCCTTTATCCTCTCCGTGTTTATTTACAGAACGATCAAACTGAGTGAAATTCCGAAGCTGCTGGTGGATGCAGCAGTTATGACAACAATCGTTATGCTGATCATCGGAGCATCTTCTGTATTGTCATTTGTAATGTCCTTTACAGGGCTGCCGGCAGCAATCAGTAAACTGGTTCTTGGAATTTCAAGTAATAAATATGTGATCCTGCTGATCCTCAATATTTTCCTTCTGATCGTGGGAACATTTATGGATATGGCGCCGGCACTTTTGATCTTCACACCGATCTTCCTTCCAATCGTACAGAGCTTTGGAATGAGCCCGATCCACTTTGGTGTCATGATGGTTATGAACCTTTCTGTAGGAACGATCACACCGCCGGTTGGAAACGTACTGTTTGTGGGATGCAGTGTGGCAAAACTGCGGGTTGAGCAGGTTATGAAACATTTGATCCCGCTCTTTGTGGCAATCTTTGCAGCATTGATGATGGTAACCTACATTCCGGCACTCAGCGAATGGCTCCCTACTGTTTTGGGGCTTCTGGAGTAATCTTGTTTTTGTAAGTAATTCCGTTTAGGGTTTTGCGATACTTTAACGGTGAAATACTCATGTAGGTTTTGAATACTTTTTCAAAATAAGTAATACTTTCATAGCCGACCGTACCGGCAATCTCGGAGACGCTAAGAGTGGTCTCCTCAAGGAGCTGTTTGGCTCTCTTTGTACGCAGGATATTGACATACTCGTTGACGCCGTAGCCGGTGACTTCTTTAAATGAGCGGCTTAAATAGAACTTGCTCAGATAGAAGACTCCGGCGAGGCCGTCTAAAGAGATGGATTCTGCGTAGTGATCAGAAATGTAGTCGGCAATGTTATAGATTGTCTGATACTTGCTGCTCTTATGAATGGCAGTTTCATCTTTGATCGGAGTCAGCTCCGGGTTGTCTCTGATAAAGTCAATAAAATAGTGGATGATTTCCATCTCGATCAAGGCTTTGTAGCTGCGGCTGCGGTTGGAAAATTCAGTCTTTAGTACTTCATACATATGTAAAAATTTTTCCTGCTGCTTCTGCGTCAGATTATAAACTCCATAGTGTTCGCGAAAAAAAGGAACAAGATTGAGGTGCGGAAATTTTTCATCAAACTGCTGCATTTTGAATTTATCAATATACAGAATGATTCGCGTGTATCCGGTTGTGTCATCCTCCGGAGCATGTGTCATATGGATCAGATTTGTATCCACCAGGATCAGGCTGCCTTTTTTCACCTGATAGGCACGGTTGTTGAAGAAAAAGAGGCGCTCTCCTTCTGTGAGAAAGTAAATCTCGTATTCATTATGAAAATGATTGGAACGCATATCATAACCACTGGAACGTTTTAAATGTTCCAGAGAAATTCCTTCCATTTCTGAATAATAAATGATAGTATCCATACAGTATCTCCTTTGTTGTGAGCAGCGTGTGCTTTGTTAAAACTATTATAAGATAGAAACCGTAAAAAAGCTATATGAAAGGATTGGCATAAAATGCCGGAAAAGAAAATGAAGAATATAAAAAGAGAATTGATCGAACAAAAACTGAATCTGGTCGTAGAAAAACTAATGAACCTTGGCGGTCCGGAAAATGAAGCTGAATTAAAAGACGGCGGAGAGGCAATCGGCTTTTTTAAGCGTGACTTTGGGATTGCAGAGTGGGACTGGCCGCAGGGAGTGGGGCTGTACGGACTTCTCAAAATGATGAAAATACAGGGAAATGATGATTATAAAACATTTCTGCACCAGTGGTTCAAAGGAAATATCGCAGATGGACTTCCGTCCAGAAATATCAATACAACAACCCCGCTTCTGACACTGGCAGAGTTAAATGAACAATATCAGGATAAAGAATTTGAAAATCTGTGTCTGGACTGGGCTTCCTGGCTGATGAACTGCATTCCGAGAACAAAAGAGGGCGGATTCCAGCATGTCACAAGTGCCAACGGTGACAGACAGGGTGTACGCTTAAATGAAAGCGAGATGTGGATCGATACTCTGTTCATGACCGTATTATTTTTGAATAAAATGGGGCAGAAATATCAGAAACAGGAGTGGATCGACGAGTCCATCCATCAGGTGCTGATGCATATCAAATATCTGTATGATACATATACCGGATTATTCTATCACGGATGGTCCTTTAACCGTATGGATAACTTCGGTGGTATTTTCTGGTGCAGAGGAAACAGCTGGTTCACACTGGGAATTCTGGACTATGTGGATATGTTCAAAGGAACACTCAATGCAGGTGTGAAAACCATCATTGTGGATACATACAAAGCACAGGTGAGAAAGCTGAAGGAACTGCAGAGTAAGAGCGGATTGTGGCATACAGTTCTGACAGACCCGGACAGCTACGAAGAAGTTTCCGGTTCTGCGGCCATCGTGGCAGGAATTCTCAAAGGAATCAAAATGGGGATCCTGGACGATTCATATCTGGAATGTGCATGGAAGGGTGTGCAGGCGATTCTGAAAAATATCGATAAAGACGGAACGGTATTAAACGTATCCGGTGGAACAGGTATGGGATATGATGCAGATCATTACAAAAACATTCTGATCGCGCCGATGGCGTATGGTCAGTCTTTGACAATTCTGGCGCTGGTAGAAGCACTGCAGCTGGCGGAGTAGAGTGCAAATAAGGACGCTGTTTTATATAAATAGCGTCCTTTTTTTACACTTTTTTATTTCATATAATAGAGTTAAATAAAGTGCGAAAGGGAGGCAGAAAATGGATAAATATTATTTGGCTGTTGACATTGGCGCATCCAGTGGCCGTCATATGCTGGCAAGTATGAAAGACGGGAAAATGCAGCTGGAAGAGGTATACCGTTTCCCGAATGGAATGACAGAAAAAAACGGGACTCTCTGCTGGGATGTAGAGCGTCTGTTTACAGAAATCAAAAACGGATTGAAAGTATGTAAAGAGCTTGGGAAAATTCCGGTATCTATGGCAATCGATACCTGGGCGGTAGACTATGTACTGCTGGATGAAAATGACAAGATTCTGGGGGATACAGCAGGTTACAGAGACAGCCGTACAAATGGAATGGATGAAAAGGTGTATGAAAAGATTCCGCTGGGAGCTCTGTATGCAAGAACCGGAATCCAGAAACAGATTTTCAACACGATCTATCAGCTGATGGCGGTAAAGGAAAATTATCCGGAGCAGCTGGAACAGGCAGAATCCATGCTGATGATCCCGGATTACTTCCAGTTTTTGTTGACCGGAGTCAAGAAGATGGAATACACCAATGCGACAACGACCCAGCTTGTAAGTCCTCAGACAAAAGACTGGGATTACGAACTGATCGATCTGCTTGGGTTTAACAGGAAGATTTTCAAAGAGATTTCCATGCCGGGAACGGTTGTAGGAAACTTTACAAAAGAAATTCAGGAGGAAGTTGGATTTGATTGTACGGTTGTACTTCCGGCAACGCATGATACCGGATCTGCAGTGCTTGCAGTTCCGACGAATGATGACAATGCGATCTACATCAGTTCCGGTACCTGGTCTTTGATGGGAATTGAGAGAAAAGATGCGGATTGTTCCATGGAAAGTATGCGGGCAAACTTCACAAATGAGGGAGGATATGATTACCGCTTCCGTTTTCTGAAGAACATCATGGGGCTGTGGATGATCCAGTCTGTCAAGAAAGAATGGAAAGAAGAGCTTTCCTTTGCGCAGATATGTGAACAGGCATCCAAAGAGGAGATTACTTCTTTAGTGGACTGCAATGATGATTGTTTCCTTGCTCCAAAGAGCATGATAGAAGCAGTACAGACGTTTTGCAGAGAGAGTAATCAGCAGATTCCGGAGACAATCGGGGAGATTGCGGCAGTGATCTACAACAGTCTTGCAAAATGTTATGGAGAGACGATTCGGGAGATCGAGGAAATTACAGGGAATACATACGATACGATTTATGTAGTCGGTGGTGGTGCGAACGCAGGTTATCTCAACGAACTGACTGCAAAATATACAAAGAAAAAAGTGTCGGCAGGACCGACAGAGGCGACTGCAATTGGAAATATCACGGTTCAGATGCTTCATGATGGAGTGTTTACATCATTGCCTGAGGCAAGAACCTGCATCGGCAAGTCATTTGACATCCGTCACTATGATGAAAACGGAAATGAAAATCAGGAGGTATAAAGCGATGACAAGATATGAATCAGCAAAAGAAATCTATGCAAAATTAGGAGTAGACACAGACGCGGCAATTGAAAAATGTATGCAGGTACCTGTTTCTCTGCACTGCTGGCAGGGAGACGATGTGACAGGATTTGATCACGATGGCCCTCTGACAGGTGGAATCCAGACAACAGGAAACTATCCTGGAAAAGCAAGAACACCGGAAGAATTGATGGCGGATATGGACAAGGCAATGAGCCTGATGCCGGGAGCAAAGAAGATCAATGTGCATGCGTGCTACGCAATTTTTGAAGAGGGAGAATTTGTTGACCGTGATAAACTGGAGCCTAAACACTTCCAGAAATGGGTAGATTTTGCAAAAGAAAGAGGAATGGGACTGGACTTCAATCCAACATTCTTCTCTCATGAGAAAGTAAAAGACGGACTGACACTTTCAAGCCCGGACGAAGAGACAAGGAAATTCTGGATTGAGCATGGAAAAGCATGTATCCGTATTTCCAAGTATTTTGCAGAGCAGACAGGAATCCCATGTGTGATGAATATCTGGACAGGAGACGGATTCAAAGATGTGCCTGCAGACCGTATGGGACCAAGAGTTCGCTACAAAGAATCCATCGATGAGATCCTTTCTGAGCCATATGATCCGAAGATGGTAAAACCTTGTGTAGAATCTAAGGTATTCGGAATCGGAGTTGAGGCATACACAGTTGGTTCTGCAGAATTTGCGCTGAGCTATGCGGCAATGAACAAAGAGAAATGCCTGCCGCTGATGGATAACGGACATTATCATCCGACAGAAGTTGTTTCCGATAAGATCCCGGCGCTTTTGACCTTCTTCCCGGAAATCGCACTGCATGTGACACGTCCGATTCGTTGGGATTCTGACCATGTAGTTCTGTTTGATGATGAGACAAAGGAAATCGCACAGGAAATCGTTCGCTGCGAAGGCGGTCTTGACCGCACTTATATTGCCTTGGATTATTTCGATGCATCCATTAACCGTATCTCTGCATGGGTAACAGGATTTCGAAGTTTCCAGAAAGCGCTGCTGAATGCACTTTGTACACCAAGTGCGCTCTTAAAAGAACTTCAGGATACCAATCAGATGTCAAAGAAAATGGTGGTAATGGAAGAGTGCAAGACACTTCCAATCGGAGATATCTGGGAGGAGTACTGCAGAAGATGCAATGTTCCGGCAGAAAGCTGGTTTGAAGAAATCGAAAAATATGAGACAGAAGTGCTCGTAAAAAGAGCATAAATGAAAAAGGATGGAACTATCGTTTTTTACGATCAGATCGTGAAGCGGCAGTTCCATCTTTTTTATTTTTGATATAATTTCTTTTTTTCACGAGGAGCGACACCTGTAATTTTTTTGAAAGTCCGATTGAAATGAGTCAGGTTGGAAAATCCTACTTCTCTACTGATTTGAGTGATATTATAGTCGGTTTCTAACATCAGCCTCTGTGCATGGAGAATGCGTGTGGTATTCAAATACTGAATAATCGTTTTCCCGGTTGCATTCTTGAATTCATGGCACAGATGGTAGGGACTTACATAGAGCATTTCTGCCAGTTGATTCACAGAGATATCTTCCATGTAGTGATTGTGAATATAGTCTACAGCTTTTGCAGAACGAGTTTTTGGGATGCTTTTTACGGCTTCAAAATCCAGACGCAGCATATTTAACAGGAGTCCGTTCAGTTGATTACAGATATAGGCATCGTGGTATTTGCCTGGAACATCTATTTCATGAGTGAGAGACAAAAGAAGAGAAAGAATCTGGTTTGGAATATATCCTTCGTTCACAAAAAGAAGTTCTTTTTCTGAAAGCAGTTGACAAATGGTGTCATTTGCGATCAGGTCAGGAGAAAAATATAACACGATTCGTTTAAAAGGCATGTCCTTTTCACCATAGGAGTGATGCATGATATGAGGGGGAAACAAAACAAAATCATTCGCAGTAAGATGATAAATTTCACCTTCTATCATATGCATCCGCTCACCTTCCAGAAGATAGTATAACTCGAAAAAGTCGTGAAAATGGGACTGGGTCATATTATCATTCACTCCTTCAGCATAAGCGTAAGTAATTTTTTTTCCTTGCGAAATAATAATCGCAGCAGTATCTAACATAATCCATCTCCTTTCTGCACAAAATAGAGGTGTAAAAATTGTGCATATCTAACAAAAAGTAAAATATATAAATCCTATAAGAAGAAGATTAGCATAAAAAAGAAAGATGGGCAAGAAGAAAAATAGCAAGAAAGGTAAAATAATGGCTGGAATATCACAAAATGTGTCTACCTTTAGGTACTCTGTTTTTTTATAATATTTTTAGAAATTGAAAGGAAAATGATTTCCGGGAAAAGAAAACAGGAGGAGAAAAGGGATGAAGATATGTTTACAGGCAGGAGCTGTAAAACAGATAGAAAATTATTTTTCGATATCTACGGATGGCGTGGAGATTCGTATCTGGTTTTTAACGGATTCTGTTGTTCGGATTCGTGCAGGTTTTGACGGAGATTTTGTGGAAGAATCTTACAGTCTGGTGACAACTGCATGGGAAGATCGTATGGATATGTTTATGAAACATTATCGGAAACGGATTCAGACAGCAGAAGCCCAGTTGACAGATGGGTTAGAAAAAGCGGTAATCCAGGGAAAAGTTTTGAGAGTAGAAGTGGAAAAAAATCCATTTCGTATTTGTGTTTATGATGCAGAGAATACACAGATCCATGCGGATATTGTAGATTTAGCCTACATGGAGGACAGCAATAACCGTCGCATTCACACAAGTGAGATTACAGAAGATGATTGTTTTTATGGATTTGGTGAGAAAAGCGGAGAGTTTAACAAAGCTCAGAAATTTATGAACATGAGCCCGAAAGACGCTATGGGATATAATCCGAAGGAGACAGATTCTCTTTATAAGCATATTCCATTTTATATCAAACTGAATAAGAAAACCAAGAAGGCAGTGGGATATTTTTATCACAATACGTATGAGTGTGATTTCAATATGGGACGTGAGAAAAGTAATTATTGGAAGCCTCACAGCACGTATCGTGTAGATGGAGGAGATATTGACCTCTTTCTGATCACAGGACCACAGGTGCGGGATGTGGTAGAGCGTTATACTGATTTGACAGGGAAATCCGCATTGCTTCCGCGTTACGCATTGGGCTATCTGGGATCGTCTATGTACTATCCGGAGTTAGAGAAAGATTGTGATGATGCAATCCTGGAATTTATTGACACAACGAAAGAAGAAGAAATTCCAGTGGATGGCTTCCAGCTTTCCTCAGGATATTGTGCGATTGAGACAGAAGAAGGAATCAAACGCTGCGTTTTTACATGGAATAAAAAACGTTTCAAAGATCCAAAAGATTTTTTCAAACAGATGAAAGACCGTGGGATTTGCGTATCACCAAATGTGAAACCGGGAATCTTGCTGTTGCATCCAAAGAAGGAAGAGATGCAGGCGAAAGGAATGTTTGTAAGAGCAAGCAGATCAGAGGAGCCGGGAATTGGAACATGGTGGGGCGGAAAAGGTGTTTTTGTTGATTTTACAAAGCAGGAAACGCGAGATAACTGGAAAGCTATGTTAAAAGAGAATGTTCTGGAGTATGGGACCAGTTCTGTATGGAATGACAACTGCGAATATGACAGCATGATCGATAAAGACTGTCGTTGTGATTTTGAAGGAAAGGGAGCAACGATTGGTCAGCTGAAGTCTGTGATGTCGAATATTATGTGTCACATCACAGATGAAGCTGTGCATGAGATATTTGAAAATCAAAGACCATATATTGTTTGTCGTTCCGGTCATTGTGGAATCCAGAAATATGCACAAACATGGGCTGGTGACAATCTGACATGTTGGGAAGCATTAAAATATAATATTGCAACAATTCTGGGAATGGGACTTTCCGGAGTCGCAAACCAGGGATGTGATATCGGAGGATTTTATGGTCCGGCTCCTGAGGCGGAACTACTGGTGAGATGGATCCAGAACGGGATATTTCAGCCAAGATTTTCCATTCATTCCACAAATACGGATAATACGGTAACAGAACCATGGATGTACAGCGGCTGCAAAGAATATATCAAGAAAGCGATTGAATTCCGTTATCAGTTGATCCCATATCTGTATTCTTTGATGGAGCGTGCTCATGAAACAGGGCTGCCGATCATGGAACCTCTTTGCAGTGCATTTCAGAATGATGAGAAATGTTATGATGAAGGCGTGGATTTTATGTTTGGAGATGCGCTTCTAGTGGCAAACGTGGTAGAAAAGGGAGCAAAAACCCGCAAGGTATATCTGCCGGATGGAGAAGTATTTTACGATTTCTACACAAGAGCGCGTTATGAAGGCGGACAGACAATCGAATTCCCGGTTGATTTGAGCAGTATCCCACTTTTTGTCAGAAGTGGAGCAATCGTGCCGATGGCGTTGAATCAGATGAATAATCTGATGACGCAGGAAGCAACAGGATTGAAGATCCTTTGTGCACCGGATAAAGACAGTTCTTTCGTGATCTATGAGGATGACGGAGAGACAATGGACTATGCAAACGGCGGGTATTTAAAAACTGTTCTGGATATCAAGGCAGGAGAGCAGACGGTACTTAGCTTCCGGAATGAAGGGGAGTATGAGACTGCGGTCGAGGATATTTATCTGGATGTCATTCATCGGGAAAAAGCTCCGTACTGGGTAAAGGCAGACGGACATGAACTTCCTCATTTCCTGCACAGAAAGAAATTTGAAGCAGCACAAGAAGGTTGGTATTACAGCCAGAGTCTGAAATCTGTGCAGATCAAATATAAGAATCCGAAGAAGGATTATGAAGTGATTGTGTCATTTGAACAGTTTGACATGATCGGAATGTAAAAAGAAAGGAATGAGACGAGATGAAAAAAGCAATTTCGATGCTGCTTGTAATGGGATTGAGCGCAGGCCTTCTGGCAGGATGCGGAGCTAAGAGTGTGTCAGGCAGTGAAGAAGCAACGGCAGAGAATCCGATGGTACTGACACTGTCACATGGATTGAGTGAGACTCATACGGTACATATTGCAATGGAAGAATTTGCAGAAAAAGTAGAAGAACGTACAGACGGCAGAATCAAAGTGGAAATTTTTCCGAACGCCCAGTTGGGAAGTGAGACAGAATCTATGGAACAACTGACAGCAGGTGTCATTGCCATGACAAAGGTTGCGTCTCCGATTTTGGCAACTTATGAAGAAGGGTATAATACATTCGGACTTCCGTATATTTTTGACGATACCGAGGACTTCTATCATGTAATGGATTCTGATGAGATGCATGATTTCTTCCTTTCTACAGAGGATGAGGGATTTGTGACACTGACGTATTATACATCTGGAGCACGTTCTTTTTATACAAAAGACAAAGCAATCCGTACACCGGAAGATTTAAAAGGATTAAAAATCCGTGTACAGGATATGGAGTCCCAGACAGATATGTTGGATGTTATGGGGGGAACGCCGGTTGCAATGTCTTATGGTGATGTGTATACCTCTCTTCAGACGGGGATCATTGATGGAACAGAGAACAATGAGACGGCGCTGACAACGGGAAAACATGGAGAGATCTGTAAAGTATATTCCAAAGATGAACATGCGATGATTCCAGATGTTATGGTGATGAGCGCAAAGATATGGAATACCATCAGCCCGGAGGATCAGCAGATTATTTTGGAAGCGGCACAGGAGTCTACAGACAGCCATAAGATATTATGGGAAGAAGCGATTAATGATGCGGTCGAGGAAGCGAAGAACGAAATGGGTGTGGAATTTGTAGAGGATGTAGATAAGGATGCATTCCGTGAAGCGACCAAAGGAATGATAGAAGATTATTGCGAGCGCTATCCGGGTGTTGCAGAGCTTCTGGATATCATTGAGTCTGTAAAGTAAGGAGGGGAAACCATGCAGGCAACGTTGACAAAGATAAAAAAAGGAATGAATTTTCTGTTATCCAGAATTGCGGCAGTGCTTTTGTCTGCCATGACGCTTCTGGTATTGTATCAGGTATTTACCCGTTATGTGCTGAACAGCCCGGCGGCATTTACCGAGGAAATCGTGAGGTATCTGTTGATCTGGACTGGATTTATCGGTGCAGCTTATGCGTTCAGTACAAGACAGCATATGGCATTGGTACTTGTAAGAGACAGGTTGTCTCCAAATCGAAAGAAAGTACTGATGACAGCGATTGATGTATTGATTCTTGTATTTGCATTGTTTGTTATTATTATTGGAGGAACTAAACTGGCGCTGAGCGCGGTGAAAGAATATTCTGCACTTCTGGGAATTTCCAGAGGGCTTGTATACAGTATGGCTCCGATTTCTGGAGTGTTCATCATTCTCGCGCAGATTATTAACATCTATGAAGATGTTACCGGAAACGTGATTGAAGAAGGAGGAGTAGAGTAATGGATATTGCCGTAACGACTATACTTTTGTTCGCTGTATTTGGAATTCTTTTGTTCGTGGGATGTCCAATTTCTGTCAGTATCGTAGTTTCATCAATTGTAACGGCCTTGTCTTCTCTGTCGTGGGATCAGATTACATTTATCACCATGCAGAAAATGAACGGAGGAGTGGAGAGTTTCTCACTGTTGGCTGTACCGCTGTTTATTTTGGCAGGAAATATTATGAACAATGGTGGTATTGCACGCAGACTTGTAAACTTTGCAAAATTATTCTGCGGATGGATACCAGGATCTCTTGCCCAGGCAAATGTACTTGGAAACATGCTGTTCGGAGCTCTTTCTGGTTCCGCAGTAGCAGCTTCTTCTGCAATGGGAGGATGTATCTACCCAATTCAGAAAGAAGAAGGTTATGATCCGGCATTTGCAACGGCAGTCAATATTGCTTCTGCACCGACAGGGCTTCTCATTCCGCCGACAAGTGCATTTATCGTATATTCAACCGTAGCGGGAGGTGTATCCATTTCCGCTCTGTTTATGGCTGGTTATATTCCGGGAATTCTGATGGGGCTGGGAACAATGATTGTTGCCTTTATTTATGCGAAGAAACACAAATATCCGACAACGGGATTTGTACCGATGAAAGAAGCATTAAAGGTGACATTTGAAGCAATTCCAAGTCTGCTTCTGATTGTGATCGTAATCGGAGGTATTGTAGGCGGGATCTTTACTGCAACAGAAGGAGCCGGTGTCTGCGTACTGTACTGTTTGATTCTGTCTATTATCTATAAAAGCATTGATATGAAGTTGTTTATGAAGATTTTGCTGAACAGCGCTGCGACAAGCGGTATCATCCTGTTCCTGATCTCTGCTTCTTCTGCAATGTCATGGGTCATGGCATACTCTGGAATTCCGGCAGCGATCAGCAGTGGTTTAATGTCCATTACCGACAATAAATACATACTTCTTCTTTTAATGAATATCATTTTGTTAATTGTTGGTATGTTTATGGACATCACACCGGCAATCCTGATTTTTACACCAATCTTTTTGCCGATTGCAGAGAGTCTTGGGATGTCCTCTATCCAGTTCGGCGTAATGTTGATATTCAACATGTGTATGGGAAGTATGACACCGCCGGTAGGTTCGGTATTGTTCGTATCTTGTGGTATTAGTAAGATTACCATTGAGCAGGTGACGAAGACGTTGCTTCCGTATTTTGCAGTATTGCTTGGAATCCTGCTGGCAGTGACGTATGTTCCGGCATTGTCAATGGGAATTCCGACCTTACTGGGACTTGTATAAACTGATGAGTGAAAAAGCCTGATTACCAATCGGGCTTTTTTAAAAGTGAAAGGAGTGAAATTATGTTACTGAGAAAATTTTGCGGAATAGAGAAAACAGATAACGGATATTTGATTCATGGAGATGCAGGGATATCAAGTTGGTATTTATGACCGATGATATCATCCGGATCCGGGTATCTTTTGATCGCAAATTCAAGGAGGCTTCTTATGCACTTGTTACAACTGCGTGGGAGGATGAGCTGGATGAACTGTTTCAAGAGGAACGCACCCGGATTCAGGCGAAAGATGTTGTATGCGAAGAAAAGGAAGATGCGCTGATATTTCATACAACTGCATTGAAACTTGTTATGAAAAAGCAGCCGATTCAGTTTCTTTTGTATGATGCGGAAGGAAAGCTGATCTATAATGATCTGAAGGAGCGCGCATTTGATCAGGATCAGCTTGGAAGGGTGACACATTATTCAGAGATTCATGCGGACACAGATCATTTCTATGGATTCGGAGAAAAGACTGGGCATCTGGATAAGAAAGGACGTCATTTGAGAATGTCACCGAAGGATGCCATTGGGGCAGATCCGGAATTTGGGGAGCCGTTGTACAAACATGTTCCATTTTATATTCGTGTCAATGAAGAAAATCTTCATGCGCTGGGATTGTTTTACAATAATTCCTATGACGCTGTATTTGATATGGGAAATGAGCGAAGCGGATATTGGGACAGTTACTGTTATTATCAGGCGGATGGCGGAGATATCGACTTGTTTCTGATCAACGGTCCGAAGATGGCTTCCGTTTTGGAACGTTATACCTATCTGACCGGGCGGCAGGCAATGCCGACGAAGCAGTCTCTCGGATACACAGCTTCTACGATGTATTACGCAGAGTTGGAACAGAATTGTGACGAAGAGATTTACAAAGTCATTCAGAAACATTTTGATGAGAAGATTTATATTGATAATTTCTGGCTGGCAAGCGGATACTCTTCAGGAGAAGAAGACAACCTGCGTTACGTATTTAACTGGAATAAGAAGAGATTCCCGGACCCGGAAGGATTCTTTGAGAAGATGGAGCAGGAGATGGGCATCAATGTGATTCCGAACATGAAGCCGGGGATCCTGAAAAACCATCCTTACAGAAAAGTGTTTGAACAGTATGATGCATTTGTGAAGACACCAGACAAAGCGGAAGATTATGTAGGACGATGGTGGGGTGGTGAAGGACGATTTGTAGACTTCACGAAGAAAGCCGGACGTGATGCCTGGAAAGAATTGCTGAAGAAGAATCTGATGGCGAAAGGAATGCGGACTGTCTGGAACGATAACTGTGAGTATGATGGAGTAGAAGACAGAAATGCCTACTGCGATCATGAAGGTATGGGCGGTACTATGGCGGAATTGAAGATCATTCAGTCTAATATGATGGCATATACCGGAAAAGAGGCATTAAAAGAAGTATATCCAAAAGCGAGACCTTACATTATCAATCGTGCCGGTTATGCCGGAATCCAGCGTTACGCGCAAGTTTGGGCAGGAGACAACTTAACAGACTGGAGAACCGTGAAATTCAACATTGCTACCATTATGGGCATGGGATTGTCCGGAATGTCCAATGCAGGATGTGATATCGGTGGGTTTGCAGGACCGGCGCCGGGAGGGGAATTATTGCTTCGCTGGATCCAGAACGGTATCTTCCAGCCTAGGTTCTGTATTAATTCTGCCAACAATGACAATACCGTAACCCAGCCGTGGATGTATGAAGAAAATCTGCCGTATGTACAGGCTGCATATGCACAGCGTTATCGTATGATTCCGTATCTTTATTCCGTAATGAGAGAGTCTCATGAGAATGGAATGCCGGTGATGCGTCCGTTGTTCCTGGAGTTTCCAGAGGATGTGAAGTGTTATCGTGATCAGAATCTGACCTTTATGTTTGGACCGTCTGTGCTGGTTGCAAATGTGGTTGAAAAAGGCGCGATTACAAGGACGATTTATCTGCCAAAGGGAACGACATGGTATGATATGAATGACAACTTCAAAGCATACGAAGGAGGTCAGACAATTGAACTTCCGGTAGATTTAAGCTCAATTCCGATGTTCTTAAGAGGTTCCGCTGTCTATATGACAACGGAAGATATCCATCATATCGCAAAAGATACGATGAAAGCACTGGATTTGTTCGTAAGCTGCGAAGAGGATGCAGAATTTACATATTATGATGATGATGGATGGTCAAAAGAGTACGAGGAAGGCAATTTTGCAGAGACAAAGATAAGTGTCAAGGCAGGCGACAGAAAGCAGATCCATTTTCATAAGAATGGTTTTTATCAGGAAAGCTGGGAGAATTTGAATTTAAATGTGGTAAGTAAGGAAAAAGGCGCTTACTGGGTAAGTGTGGACGGAGAGAAGATTCCGCGCTTCTTGATCCGTGATGCCTTTGATGAAGCAGAGACAGGCTGGTATTATGATATGTCAGACCGGATTGTCAAAGTGAAGTGTAAAAAGCCGCAGAAGGATGATTTTGAAATTGTCGTAAGCTGCGAGAAGTTTGACCTGATTGGAATGGAAAATGAAATATAAGTAATGCTGCTTAAAGTTGCATAAGATGAGGGTATGGCTTGATCATTTAACTTGGGGATCGAGCGATGCCCTGTTTATATATGAAGAAAATTTAGACGGATTCTTTTGTCTTGGTGTATCAAAACTTATTCAGATTCTTTTAGTTCTGGATGTAATTTTGCAAAAATGGCATCCTCATTGTAATCAGGTGCAGATTGAACTGCAATGTTGTAGACCGGCTGAATGACAGAGATATCCTCCTCCAACATTTCTGCAATTTCAGCTAAGGGAATCTGTTTTTGTATTTTTTACTAGACCTGAGTGATTAACCGCAGCGTGGATCCTTCTTCTTTACTTATCCTCCGTGTTTCTTGTACATCATATGCTTCAAAGCTGTCAAATAACATATCAAAATCCCTCCGTTTTATTTGATCTGTAAAGTGTTCCATTTTTCAAGCCAGCTCAAAAATTCGCCGGACGAGCGGTTTAAGATCAGTTCCTCCGGAAATTCAGCGATGCGGATCAGTTCCATTGCATGATCAAAATTTCCGATATGTCCGGTTCCGTGACTGTCACTGGACAACAGGATTGGATAGTGGAAATGTTTGCACAGGTTGAGCAGCATCATATCGTTAAAACGGGTATCGCCCCGGTAGCCGTCCGGGCGCAGTGAGCTGTCATTGAGTTCCAGAATGACATGATATTCCATTGCAGCTTCTACCAGTGCAAGGTAGTCTACTGGGAATTTTACATCATCACAATGTCCGATGATTCGTACATATGGTTTTTTCATTGCTTCTATATAAGAACGTGTATTTTCTTCCTTTGATCCGGGGCGCTTAGCAGGGCGGTGCAGGCTGGCGATCACATAATCCAGGTGCTTTAAAATTTCATCCTCAAGATCCAGTTTTCCGTGATTGTCTAAAATACTGACCTCGGCACCGTACAGCATGCGGATTCCCATCCGGTTTTTAGGTGCATAAGTAAGATTTCGGAAATATGCAGGTTTTCCGCCGCCAAGTGTGGCAGGACCATGGTCCGAAATTCCGAGCATATTTAAATGCTGTGTACGTGCAGTTTTGACCATATCTGTGATCGTGGCAGCTGAACCATGTCCGCTGGCGATTGTATGAGTATGGATATCAAATTCAAAATGTGACATGAAAAGTCCCACCTTTCCAGATTTCTGTTTCCAGTATGATGGATTTCTGCAGTTTTGTCAATGCGCTGAGGTGTGGTTTTTTAATAAAAACAACAAAAACCACATAAAATAAATTCTGATTTATTTTGACTTAAAGGATAAAGACGGGAAATGATATTGTAGTTTTGTTGACTTCTGCTGTTGTGTAAAGTATAATGACGTTAACTGGATAGAGAGAGGGTTTCTTTAGAAAGTTAATACGAATATGAGAAAGGAGCAACAAGGCAGATGGGATTGTATAATTATGACAGCACTGAGATTCCAAAGTCAGACAGAATTCCGAAGCTGGTAGAAAATTTGTATGCAAAGATGCCTGAGATTGAGTCTGCAAGAGCAATTTTGATCACGGAATCTTACAGACAAACAGAGAATGAGCCGATGGTGATCCGCAGAGCAAAAGCATTTGCACACATTCTTGAGAATATTCCGATCGTCATCCGTGACCTGGAACTGATTGTGGGAAGCACAACAATCGCACCGAGAGGATGTCAGACCTATCCGGAATTTTCTTATGAATGGCTGGAAGCAGAGTTTGATACTGTGGAGACAAGAAGTGCGGATCCGTTCTATATTTCAGAAAAGACAAAGCAGGAGTTAAAAGAAGCCAATGCTTACTGGAAAGGAAAAACGACCAGCGAACTGGCCACTTCTTACATGGAACCGGAGACACTGCTGGCAATGGAACACAATATCTTCACCCCCGGAAATTATTTCTACAATGGTGTGGGACATGTGACCGTAAAATACGGCGAGGTGCTTGCAATCGGATTTTCCGGAATCAAGGCAAAAGCACAGGCAGAGCTTGATAAGCTGTGTCTGGCAGATGGAGATTATCAAAAGAAGTCCCGTTTTCTGGAGGCAGTGATGATCAGCTGTGATGCAGCCATCGAATATGCCAGAAGATATGCAAGACTGGCTTTGAAAGAAGCAGAAGAATGCACAGATCCTGTTCGGAAAAGAGAATTGCTTCAGATTGCTCAGAATTGTGCAAATGTTCCGGAAAAAGGTGCCACAGGATTTTATGAAGCCTGCCAGTCTTTCTGGTTTGTGCAGCAGCTTCTGCAGATTGAGTCCAGCGGACATTCGATCTCACCGGGAAGATTTGACCAGTACATGTATCCTTATTATCAGAAGGACATGGAGAGCGGCAAGATCACAAGAGAGTTTGCGCAGGAACTGATGGATTGTATCTGGGTAAAACTCAATGATCTGAACAAGTGCAGAGATGCAGCGTCAGCGGAAGGGTTTGCAGGTTACAGTCTGTTCCAGAACCTGATTGCCGGAGGACAGAATGAAGAAGGAATTGATGTGACGAATGACCTTTCCTTTATGAGCATTCAGGCATCCATGCATGTATTTCTTCCGCAGCCGTCACTTTCTGTGCGGGTATGGAACGGAACACCACACGAATTCCTGATCAGGGCAGCAGAGTTGACAAGAACCGGAATCGGACTTCCGGCATATTACAATGATGAAGTGATCATACCGTCTCTGATGAGCAGAGGACTGACTCTGCGGGATGCAAGAGATTATAACATCATTGGATGTGTGGAACCACAGAAGTCCGGTAAGACAGAAGGATGGCATGATGCGGCGTTTTTCAATATGTGCCGTCCGCTGGAGCTGGTATTTTCTAATGGAATGGACAAAGGTGTCCGCATCGGTCCGGCAACAGGTAATGTGGAGGACATGACGACATTTGAACAGTTCTATGATGCATATAAAAAGCAGATGGATTATGCGATCCAGCTTTTGGTCAATGCTGATAATGCCATAGATATGGCGCATGCAGAGCGATGTCCGCTTCCGTTTTTATCGTCCATGGTGGATGACTGTATGAAAGTCGGAAAGACAGTACAGGAAGGTGGAGCTGTCTACAACTTTACCGGTCCGCAGGGATTTGGGGTTGCCAATATGGCAGATTCCCTCTATTCGGTAAAAACACTTGTCTATGATGAGAAGAAGATCACGATGGGAGAACTCAAAGAAGCGCTTGCAACAAATTATGGCAAGGGACTTGGAGCGGAAGATGTGGCCGCCATGACGGCTAAGATTGCGAATGAGCTTAAAGAAGCCGGAAAGACGATCGGTGAAAAAGAGGTCGCTGCAATTTTAAATACTGTAGTTGCGGCATCCGAAGCACCGGAAGTAAAGGCAAACGGGGAAAGAATCCTGAAGCTGATCGAAGAAGTGCCGAAATTCGGAAATGATATTCCGGAAGTAGATGCATTTGCAAGAGATGTTGCCTACACCTATACAGAACCTCTTCAGAATTACAAAAATCCGAGAGGCGGTTCCTTCCAGGCGGGGCTTTATCCGGTATCCGCCAATGTACCGCTCGGTGCACAGACGGGAGCGACTCCGGATGGACGTCTGGCATATCAGCCGGTGGCCGATGGTGTGTCTCCGTCTGCAGGAAAAGATGTCAATGGTCCGACAGCGGCTGCGAACTCTGTTTCCAGACTGGATCATTACATTGCATCAAACGGTACCTTATTTAATCAGAAATTCCATCCTTCTGCACTCAGCGGAAGAAATGGACTGGAGAACTTTGTAGGGCTGATCCGTTCTTACTTTGATCAGAAGGGAAGCCATATGCAGTTTAATGTTGTCAGCAGAGAGACACTTCTGGATGCGCAGAAACATCCGGAACAGTACAAGCACCTGGTCGTACGTGTGGCAGGCTACAGCGCATTGTTCACAACACTGTCCAAGTCACTGCAGGATGACATCATCCGCAGAACAGAGCAGGGATTTTAGGATACAGGCAGAAAGGTGTGCGACATGGAAGATTACTTAAAAACAAAAGGACGGATTTTCGATATCCAGAGATATTCGATCCATGATGGTAACGGAATCCGTACGATCGTCTTTTTAAAAGGCTGTGTGCTTCACTGCAGATGGTGCTGTAATCCGGAATCTCAGTCATATGAAATCGAGACTATGATGGTACAGGGAGAGCCGAAGATCATCGGAGAGGATACCACAGTCGGCGAAGTGATGAAGACGGTGGAAAAGGACAGAACATACTACAGAAGAACCGGCGGGGGGCTGACTCTGTCCGGAGGAGAGAGCCTTTGTCAGCCGAAATTTGCAAGAGATATGCTGCGGGCTGCTCATGAGCCGGGATCACGACAGCGATGGAAAGTATGGGATGTGCAGATTACAGTGTGATCGAGGAGATTCTTCCATATCTGGATCAGTATCTGCTGGATATCAAGCATATGAATTCGAAAAAGCATGAAGAATTTACAGGACGCGGCAATGAACTGATGCTGGAAAATGCAAAAAAAATTGCCGCTTCCGGGATGACAGAGCTCAGTATCCGGATTCCGGTCATTCCGGGATTCAATGATACACCGGAAGAAATCAGGGATATTGCAGTATTTACGAGAGAGCTTGGTCATGTAAAACGACTGCACCTGCTCCCTTATCACAGGTTGGGACAGGACAAATATGACGGTCTGAACAGACCTTATCTTATGGGTGAGGTTAAGCCGCCGGCCAATGAGAAAATGCAGATGCTCCTAAAAGTGGCAGAAGAGTTTTCAGGGGTTGAGTGTCAGATCGGAGGATAAACAGAAAAACAACAAAAACAACACCTTAAAAAGTTGACTGTTGTGGGTTTGTGTGGTAATATAAGACAAGAACCAACAAGAATCAAAAGGTTTGTTTTAAGAATCCAAGGAGGAAAAAAGGATGCAAAACGAATACGAAATCAAAAAAGAGATGTGTGAAATTGGGAAAAGAGTTTATAATCGTGGGATGGTTGCTGCAAACGACGGAAACTTCTCCGTAAGAATCAGCGAGAACGAAGTATTATGTACACCAACAGGGGTCAGCAAAGGTTTTATGACACCTGATTATATTTGTAAAGTAGACCTGGACGGAAACGTACTTCAGGCAAACAAAGGATTCAGACCTTCTTCTGAAATTAAAATGCACTTACGTGTATACAAAGAGAGACCGGACGTAAAATCAGTAGTACATGCGCATCCGCTGTATGCTACAACATTTGCAATCGCTGGTATTCCTCTGACACAGCCAATCATGCCGGAAGCAGTTATCGCTCTTGGATGTGTTCCGATCGCAAAATACGGTACACCTTCTACAGTAGAGATTCCGGATGCAGTATCTGAGCACCTGCAGTATTTCGATGCAGTTCTGCTTGAGAACCACGGAGCACTGACATATTCTGATTCCTTACTGAACGCTTACCATAAGATGGAATCTGTAGAGTTCTACGCTCGTCTGTTATGGCAGACAATGCAGATTGGTGGACCACAGGAGCTGAATAAAGAGCAGGTTGAAAAACTTTATGAGATCAGAAGACAGATGGGTCTGAGTGGAAAACACCCTGCAAATCTGTGTCCAAATGCAAAAGCTGGAAAACCAAGCTGTCATTCATGCGGAGGCGGATGCGGTGCTGCAAAAACAGAAGAGACACCGGATGCAGATCTGGTAGCATCTATCACAAAGAAAGTTATGGATCAGTTAGGACTGAACTAACTTTAGAAAGAGGACTGCTATGAACGAACAGGATATTTCCAAAGCTGTGGAGGCAGTGCTGGGACAAATGAATGGACAGCATGCGCATCACGGGGAAGGACATGTCTGTCGGTGCAATAAGAACAAGATGACCTTAAAGCTGGCAAATGCTCTGATTGAAAAAGTTAAAGCATATGCACAGGAAATGGGTGTCAATGTTGTGATTGCGGTATCTGATCAGGCAGGTCGCCCTGTTGCAGTCCAGTGTATGGATGATGCGTACATAGCAAGCTTTGATATAGCACTTAATAAAACATTTACTTCAGCGAGCCTCAAGATGTCAACGGAAGAACTTAGTCATTTAAGCCAGCCAGGACAGTCGTTGTACGGGATCCAGTTTACCAATCAGGGCAAGATTGTGATCTTCGGAGGCGGAGAGCCGCTAAAAGCAGATGGCAAAATAATCGGAGCTTTGGGCGTTAGCGGAGGAAGTGCTGAAGAAGACACTGCGATAGCAGCCTATGGCAAAGAGATTTTTGAGGAGGTATTGGCGTGTCTGTAAATGAAAAAATGGTACAGGACATCGTACAGGAAGTGGTAGCTAAAATGCAGATTTCTTCCGATGTATCTGGAAAAAAAGGCGTATTTTCTGACATGAATGAAGCAATTGAAGCTTCGAAAAAGGCACAGAAGATCGTTGCGAAGATGTCTATGGACCAGAGAGAGGCAATCATTTCCAAGATCAGAGAGAAGATCAAAGAAAATGCAGAAATCCTTGCACGTATGGGTGTTGAGGAAACAGGCATGGGAAATGTAGGACATAAAATTTTGAAACACCAGTTGGTTGCTGAGAAGACACCGGGAACGGAAGATATTACAACAACCGCATGGTCAGGAGACAGAGGACTGACGCTGATCGAGATGGGACCATTTGGTGTGATCGGAGCGATCACCCCATGTACGAACCCGAGTGAGACAGTACTCTGCAATACGATCGGTATGCTGGCAGGAGGAAATACCGTGGTATTCAATCCACATCCGGCAGCGATCAAAACATCTATTTATGCAGTGAATCTGTTGAATGAAGCATCTGTAGAAGTTGGCGGACCGGATAACATTGCAGTGACAGTGGAGCATCCGACAATGGAAACAAGCGATGTTATGATGAAGCACAAAGACATTCATCTGATCGCAGCAACCGGAGGCCCGGGAGTTGTGACAGCAGTTCTTTCTTCTGGTAAGAGAGGAATCGGAGCAGGTGCGGGAAATCCGCCGGCGTTGGTCGATGAGACAGCAGATATCAGAAAAGCAGCAGAAGATATCGTAAACGGATGTACATTCGATAACAATCTTCCATGTATCGCAGAAAAAGAGATTGTTGCGGTAGATTCTATCGCAGATGAACTTCTTCATTACATGGTAAGTGAACAGGGATGTTACATGATTTCCAAAGAAGAGCAGGATGCTCTGACAGAGGTTGTGTTAAAAGGCGGACGTTTGAACAGAAAATGTGTAGGACGTGATGCAAAGACACTTCTTGGAATGATTGGAATCACAGTTCCGGATAACATCAGATGCATTACATTTGAAGGACCGAAGGAACATCCTCTGATTGCAGAAGAGCTGATGATGCCAATTCTTGGAGTTGTAAGAGCGAAAGATTTTGATGATGCGGTAGAACAGGCAGTATGGCTGGAACACGGCAACAGACATTCCGCTCATATTCACTCTAAGAATGTGGATAACATTACAAAATATGCAAAAGCAATCGATACAGCAATTCTTGTGAAAAACGGACCATCTTATGCAGCCCTTGGATTCGGCGGAGAAGGATATTGTACGTTTACGATCGCAAGCAGAACTGGCGAAGGACTCACAAGCGCAAGCACATTCACAAAGAGAAGACGTTGCGTAATGACAGACAGCCTGTGCATTCGTTAATGGAATGCAGACAGTTTCGTCAGGAAGTATAAATAGGAGGAAACAAACATGGAAATGAACTCAGCAAGTGTGGAAGCAGTTGTAAAACAGGTTCTGGAAAGCATGCTGGAAGGAAAACCGGCAGTAAAAGCACCTGTAGCAAAAGCAAACACAGGAAGCAATGAAATTCCAAAGACAGCACATGTAGCAATGCTGACAGCTCTGGAAAATTATGAAGTAAAAGAATTCCCGATGCCGGAAGTCGGCGACGGAGACATTCTTGTCAAAGTAGAAGGATGCGGTATCTGTGGAACAGATGCACACGAATTTAAAAAAGATCCATTTGGACTGATCCCGGTAGCTCTTGGTCACGAGGGAACCGGTGAGATTGTAAAAATGGGTAAAAATGTAAAAGTTGACAGTGCAGGAAAACCATTAAAGGTTGGGGATAAGGTTGTTACCTGTATGATTTTTAAAGATGATCCGGATATCGAGATGTTCGACCTGAACAAGAAAAACGTAGGTGGAGCAGATGTGTACGGACTTCTTCCGGATGATGACATTCATCTGAACGGATGGTTCTCAGATTACATCCTGATCCGCGAGGGATCTACAGTATTTAATGTAAGTGATTTGGATCTGAAATCCAGAATCCTCATCGAACCATGTGCAGTACTGGTACATGCAGTAGAGAGAGCAAAGACAACAGGTATCTTAAGATTCAACAGCAGAGTTGTTGTTCAGGGATGCGGACCGATCGGTCTGATCTGTATCGCAGTTCTCCGTACGATGGGTATCGAGAATATCGTAGCAGTTGACGGAGAGCAGAAGAGACTTGACTTTGCGAAGAAGATGGGCGCAGAGAAATCTGTAAACTTCAAAGATTTCCAGGGAATCGATGCACTCGCACAGGGTGTAAAAGATGCATTCGGCGGATACGCAGCAGACTTTGCATTCCAGTGTACAGGATCTCCTGTGGCACATGCAAATATCTACAAATTCATCAGAAACGGTGGAGGACTCTGTGAACTCGGATTCTTCATCAATGGTGGAGATGCAACGATCAACCCACACTTCGACCTGTGTTCAAAAGAGATCACACTGGTAGGATCCTGGGTATATACTTTAAGAGATTATGCTACAACATTTGATTTCTTAAAGAGAGCAAAAGGAATTGGACTTCCGATGGATGAGCTGATCACTCACGAATTCCCGTTAGAGGAGATCAACGAAGCTCACAGAACAAATCTTGCAATGGAAGGTCTGAAGATCGCTATTATCAACAAATAGTGACGGCCATTCCAGAGAAGGAGAATGGATATGCAGAAGCAGTAGGCATGCTTGAAGTTTTCGGTCTGGCGACCGCCTTTGCAGCAGCGGATGCAGGATGCAAGGCAGGAAACGTCTGGCTGGAGAATTTTGATAAAAACAAACCGGGTAATGCAGATGAATTACCGGTACCGCTGATCGTGATGATCAAGTTTCGAGGAAGTGTCTCTGACGTGCAGGCAGCGCTGGAGGCGGCAAAAGCCAAAGCAGAGCAGCTGGCAGGTGTTGTGAATGAATATGAGATCGCAAGACCGACAGAGGATACGGAAAAGATGTTGAAGATCAGCGCGTTCGACAAAGGAACACCACACAAAATAAACAAAGAAGAGATTGAAGAGATTTAGGAGGATTTAAAAATGGCAATGGCACAGCAGGCATTAGGAATGGTAGAAACAAGAGGACTTACAGCAGCAATCGAAGCAGCAGATGCAATGACAAAAGCAGCTGAGGTAACATTAGTTGGAACAGAGAAAATCGGATCCGGACTTGTGACAGTTATGGTTCGTGGAGATGTTGGAGCTGTTAAAGCAGCTGTTGAGACAGGAGCAGATGCAGCAGGAAGACTTGGAGAATTAGTAGCAACACACGTAATCCCAAGACCACACAACGACGTAGAAAAAATCCTTCCAACTGTATAATTAAGGACTACAGAAAGTAAAGGAGAAGTCTCATGGGACAGTGTTATGGATTTTTTGAAATCCCGAGTGTAACAGCGGCTATCGATGCTGTCGATATTATGTGTAAAACCGCAGATGTTGAGATGATCACCTGGGAGAAAAAACTCGGCGGACGTCTTGTGACGATCATTATCCGTGGCGATGTATCCGCTGTAACACAAGCCATTGAAGCTGCCGCAGCGAATGGAATCAAAGAGCCGGTATGTTATACGGTGATTCCGAGTCCCCATGAAGAGATCATCAAATTGATTAATAAGAGCGTCAATCGGATACGTTAGGAGGCAGCCCTTATGGCAGAGGAAAAGAAACCGGCAGAGCAGGAAAGTGCAAAGACAACTGCAAAGCCTGCCGCAAGAAAGAAAACAACTGCAGCCAAAGCGCCGGCCAAAACCGTACAGAGAGTAAGGAAGAGCGCTAAGAAGGCAGAGCAGGCGGAAACAAAAGTAGAATTGAAGGAGGAACGAAGAATGGCACAGGAAGCATTAGGAATGGTTGAAACTAGAGGTCTTGTAGCATCTATTGAAGCAGCAGATACAATGTTAAAAGCTGCAAACGTAGTTTTAGTCGGAACAGAAAAAATCGGTTCCGGACTGGTAACAGTAATGGTTCGTGGAGACGTTGGAGCTGTAAAATCTGCAGTAGAATCAGGTGCAGAAGCAGCAGGAAGACTTGGTGAATTAGTGGCAACACACGTAATCCCAAGACCACACACAGACGTAGAAAAAATTCTTCCGGCAATCAAATAAGTTTTGGTTTCAAAAAAATGCCCGAATCATTTCAGTCAGCGGTAACGGTTGTAAATGAGAGCATATGCGAGCGGATCAGCTCGCATATGTTCTTGTGCTACAGCCGGATTTAAGGGCGGGCATGCATTGATGAGGAGAATTAATATGGACAATAATAATGTAGCTTTGATTACAAAGATGGTTCTGGAAGCTGTAGAAAAACAGAAATCTTCCGAAAAAGAACCGGGATATCTGGTTCCGGTAGGGGTATCTGCAAGACACATTCATCTGACACAGGAGCATGTGGAAGCATTATTCGGACCAGGATATCAGCTGACGAAGAAAAAAGAACTGATGGGCGGACAGTTTGCCTCCAATGAGACAGTTACAATTGTCGGTCTGAAGCTCAGAGCAATCGAAAATGTAAGAATTCTGGGACCTGTAAGAAGCAAATCTCAGGTTGAGGTTTCTGCTACAGATGCAATTAAACTTGGAGTGAAGGCTCCGATTCGGGAATCCGGTAATGTTGCAGGAAGTGCACCGATCGCAGTTGTCGGACCAAAAGGTGCGATTTATCTGAATGAAGGATGTATCATTGCAAAACGACATATTCATATGCCGCCGAAAGACGCAATGGCAGCCGGAGTGCATGACGGGGATGTGGTATCCGTGCAGGCGGAGAATGAAAGAGGCACTGTTTTCAATCATGTACAGATCCGTGTGGATGACAGCTTTACGCTGGAGATGCATATCGATACTGATGAAGCGAATGCAGCGAAGATTGCGACTGGACAGACTGTAAGAATTATAAAATAGATACTTACATTAGAAAATCGCAAGAGGAAGTGAGGAAAGTATGATAGCAGGAAAAGTAGTAGGAAGTGTTATCTCGACACGGAAATGTGAAAATTTGGTCGGCAATAAATTCATGATAGTGGATGTGCTGGATCATATGCAGACATCTGGAAAACAACTCATTGCGATTGACAAGATCGGAGCGGGAATAGGAGAGTATGTGCTGGTGGCACAGGGCAGTGCGGCACGGATTGGCTGCGGCATGAGCGATGCTCCTATTGATGCAGCGATCGTTGGAATTATTGACGATGGAACAGGACTGGAGTAGTGAAATTATGGATATGAAAGAATTAAGCAGCATATTGCAGCAAAACGGAATTGTTGGTGCAGGTGGTGCAGGATTCCCGACTTATGCGAAACTGGATCAGCGTGCAGAAACAATTATCCTGAACTGTGCAGAATGTGAGCCACTACTGAGATTACATAGACAGTTATTGGAAAAATATGCGCGTGAGATTGTGGATACATTTCACCTGGTAGGCCAGGCTGTAGGCGCAAAAGAAGTCATTATCGGAATCAAAAAAGCATATAAGCAGACAATTGAGGCAGTCGAGAGTGTAATCGGAGAATATCCGGAAGTCAGACTGGGACTGCTGGATGAAGTATATCCGGCAGGTGATGAGGTTGTTCTGATTTACGAAGTGACAGGAAAGGTCGTACGTCCGGGAGGACTTCCGATCGAGAGCGGCGTTGCGGTATTCAACGTTGAGACGATCTACAACGTATGGCGCGCTATGAATCAGCAGACTCCTGTTGTAGATAAACTGGTATCCGTTGTTGCCGAGGTAGAGCATCCGGTGACAGTTCGTGTACCGATCGGAACTACAATCGAGGAAGTCGTGGCACTTGCAGGCGGAACAACTGTAAAAGATCCGGTATATTTTATCGGAGGACCGATGATGGGATTCATCGGAAGCGGTTCGCAGCCGGTTACGAAAACAACCAACGCGGTACTGGTATTGCCGCAGGATCATTATCTCGTAAAGAGAAAAAGAAGCAAATCTTCCATTGACATGAAACGTGCGGCTGCATGCTGCTGTCAGTGTTCAATGTGTACAGATTTATGTCCAAGACATCTGCTTGGACACCCGATTCAGCCACACTTGTTTATGCGTGCGGCAACATGCAAAGACGTTCAGCAGCCGAATATCTTTATCAATACATTCTTCTGCTGTTCATGTGGTGTCTGTGAGTTATATTCCTGTCCGCAGGAGCTTTCTCCTAGAACACTGATGCTGGAATACAAAAACGGACTTCGTGCGAACGGACTTCGTGCGCCGGAAGTGACAGCAGTACCGGTAGGAGAAGAAAGATCTTACAGAAGAGTTCCGATGGAACGTCTGATGTCAAGACTGGACTTGACAAAATATAACAAAGAAGCTCCGCTGGATGAATCCGTGATCCCTGTAAAACGAGTGAAGATCATGTTGAGCCAGCATATCGGAGCGCCTGCTTCCTGTGTTGTAAAACCGGGAGATATGGTAGTCAAAGGACAGATGATCGCAGAACCGGCAAAGGGCTTAAGTGTTGGAATCCACGCTTCCGTCAATGGTCTGGTAAGCGAAGTAAATGAGAAATATGTAGTCATAGAGACACAGGAAGGACGTGCAGATAATGAGTAAGGCAATTGGAATGGTAGAATATAAGACTACTTCAGCAGGTGTCGTAGCGGCAGATTCTATGGTAAAAACTTCTGAAGTAAGCATTATCGAAGCGCAGACCGTATGTCCGGGAAAATACATTGTAATTATTACAGGAGATTTAAGTGCAGTAACTTCTGCTGTTGACAATGCAAAAACAATGCATGGAAAACATCTGATCAACAGTTTTGTACTTGGTAATCCGCATGAATCCATTTTCCCTGCAATTTATGGAGCTGCAGAAATCAAGGATGTATCAGCACTGGGTATCATTGAGTCCTATGATGCATCTTCGATCATCGTGGCAGCGGATGAAGCTGCAAAAACAGCAATCGTTGATCTGATCGAAGTACGCCTTGCAAGAGGTATGTGCGGAAAATCTTATCTGATGCTGACAGGTGAGGTTGCTGCTGTAGAAGCTGCGATCGACAGAGCAAAAGAAGCAGTATCTGACGATGGTATGTATCTGGATTCTGCAGTGATCGCACATCCGGATGCACAGATCCGCGACGCAATTTTATAATTAAGAATTCAGCCATGACAAGTATCAGAAAACAGAGGACGTCCAGATCAGAGGATCCTGTTTTCTGATATTTGTATACGGCAATAACAAAGGTTTTGAGACAGAATTTATCAGGAGGCAACACGATGCTGGCAATTGAAAGACGTAATGAAATTCTGGAAAAACTGCAGACCGACCGAAGGGTAGTCGTGAGTGAGTTAAGCCAGATTTATGAAGTGTCAGAAGAGACGATTCGAAGAGATCTGGATAAGCTTGTGAATGATGGCTACGCAATCAAGAGCTACGGCGGTGCTGTGATCAATGAGAATATGAATATAGATCTGCCTTTCAATATCAGAAAGAACCGCAATGTGATCGGAAAACAACGGATTGCAGAGCTGGTGGCAAAGATCGTACAGGATGGAGACAGCATTATGCTGGATGCGAGTTCTACCGCAGTTTATATTGCAAAAGGACTGAAAGATAAAAAGAATCTGACGCTGATCACCAATTCAATGGAAATTGTGATCGAGCTTTTGGATATGTCAGATTGGAGGGTATTATCTACCGGCGGAGTATCAAGAGAGGGATCGTTTGCCCTTGTGGGAACCCAGACGAACCGGATGCTTCAGTCGTATCATGCAGACAAAGCAATTATTTCGTGCAAAGGCCTGGATATGGCAGCAGGACTTACAGATTCTGATGAACTTCTTGCAGATAACAAACGAACAATGCTGGAAAATGCCAAGGAGCGTATTCTTGCAATTGACAGCAGTAAGTTTGGGGCAACAGCCTTTATGACGGTCGGAAGATTGAAAGATATTACAATGATCGTAACGGATGAAAAGCCCGAGATGAAGTGGCTGAAAGAATTCAAAAAGTTGGGGATAGAGTGTATCTATCCAGAATAGAGGAAGGACGCTATGAAGAGCTTTGATATAAAAACAAAAGTATACTTTGGGGACAATGCATTAGACCGTCTTTCAGAGATCCCATATAAAAAAGTACTGGTTATTACAGACCCGTTTCTGGCACAGAGCAGTATGATCAATCTGATCACAGATCCATTGAAAAAAGGGCATATTGAGTATGACATTTTTCAGGATGTTGTGCCGGATCCGCCGATTGAAAAGATCAGTGAAGGCGTAAAAAAATTACTGGCGTATAAACCGGAAGCAATTATCGCAGTGGGTGGGGGTTCTGCCATTGATTCTTCCAAATCAATCCGGGAATTTGCAGTGCGGATTGAGCACTACGGTGATGTAGGGCTGATCGCGATTCCGACGACAAGCGGTACGGGGTCAGAGGTGACCTCTTTTGCAGTTGTATCGGATCCGGCAGAGCAGAGAAAATATCCGCTGGTATCCAGAGATCTGACACCGGATGAGGCAATTCTGGATGCAGAACTTGTAAAGAGTGTACCGCCTGCAGTTACAGCAGATACCGGAATGGATGTATTTACCCATGCGCTTGAGGCATGTGTAAGTACAGACAGAAATGATTTTGCAACGGCACTGGCAGAAAAAGCAATTGAAATCTGCGGAGTTTTCCTGCTGAGAGCCTATCTGGACGGAAGTGATACTCATGCAAGACAAAAGATGCATTCTGCATCCTGTCTGGCAGGTCTTGCATTCAATTCTGCGTCTCTGGGACTGAACCACGGAATGGCACACCAGCTTGGAGCAACATTCCATATTCCGCACGGACGCGCAAATGCGATGCTGCTGCCGCATATCATTGAGTTCAACAGTGATATCAACAAGCACAGTAAAAGTCAGGCAAAATATCTGCCTGCTGTGGAACGATATAAAACAGTAGCCAGAATTTTAGGGCTGAGCAGTTATAACACGATTATGACAGTCAGAAACCTTGTGAACTGGGTACAGTTTATGTTGAAGGAAATGGATATTCCGTTGTCTGTTTCGCAGATGGGCAAGATTTCCAAAGAAGAATATTTTGCAGAGATTGAGCGTATGGCAGAAGCAGCGCTGGCGGATGGATGTACAGCAACGAATCCGAGAGTGCCAAGCAAGGCAGATGTCATGAAGATTTATGAAAGTCTGTGGTAAAAACAGAGAGAATCATGTGAATAAAAGCATAAAACGAGCAGAGGAAAGTGGATAACTTTCTTTCTGCTCGTTTTATTTAGTGCTAATTTGTGTTTTACGTAAAGTAAACTGTTTTTATATTTTAACTATAAATGAGCAAGTTCGTGATTTTGCATAAAAGAAAGACACCTCGATTCCGTGTGTTGTATAATGAAAGTGCCAAAACAAACATTTGCAACATTTACGAAAGAAGGTGTCCCTCGCAAATACTATACATCATTCCTCATTCATATACAACCAGTTTAAGAAATTAAATTTATGCAAATTTTATTCAAATCGAGTGATGAACCACCTCATGAGCATCCTGATTAGCATATTTATTTCAGGATATCATGGAAAAACCACGGACTTTGCTAAAAACGGTTCCTGCCACAGAACGACGATTGCCCATTTTCTCAATTCCGGAAAATGGGATGATTCATTACTTTCAGATACGTTAAAATGCTCTGTCATTGAGATTATTTATTCAGAAGCAGCACGCACCGGAAAGCCTGTTTTCTGTATTGTGGACGATACGATCGCTTCAAAGACAAAGCCTTCATCACAGGCTTTACATCCGATTGAAGATGCGTATTTTCACCAATCCCATTTAAAGGGAAAACAGGATTACGGGCATCAGGCAGTTGCTGTTATGCTTTCCTGCAATGGCATTGTTCTGAACTATGCTTTTGTAATGTACAATAAGTCCATTTCCAAGATTGACATTGTACAAAGCATTGCAAAGGAGCTGCCTGTTCCACCGGTAATGTCCTATTTTCTTTGTGACTGCTGGTATGTTTCTGAAAAGATAATCAATACCTTTGCACAGAGAGGGTTCCATACCATCGGTGCTTTGAAAACAAACCGTTTGCTGTATCCATCGGGAATGAAAAAGAAACTTCGTGAACTGG
>ENA-OQIG01000031-OQIG01000031.1-human-gut-metagenome-genome-assembly--contig:-NODE-31-length-78207-cov-3.417431_pt1 | contig 78207 bp, 71 predicted proteins | sample MGYA00242576_ERZ504741 | MGnify/ENA primary metagenome ERZ504741 (study PRJEB26092, sample SAMD00036436) | human gut metagenome | host: Homo sapiens | study: EMG produced TPA metagenomics assembly of... | reverse complement strand
TGTCTGTTCTGTGTACCCTGTTGTTCCTGTCTCTCGTGGGAACAATGGGATGATGCAAAGCCAGCCAATAGACATCACGGGAATGTACGGCACAATTCTGCTGCATGAGGACGCAGGCGGCTATGTGTTGGTGGCTGTCATTTCCTTTAATGTGGCAGTCGTGATTACCGCATTATGTATCAAATTCAGAAAAAAAGGACAAAAGAGTCAGGCTGCAGAAGATCATGTATAAAGAAAGGAAAAGGTGGAAAGTATGAGGAAAAAATTATTAGCCGGGATTCTGGCACTTGCACTGTGTTCTGCAAATATGCTTCCCCAGACTATATTTGCGGAGGAATTTACTTCCGGAAATCCGGATGTAGTGTCTGAGGAAGAAACTCCGGAGATTTTTACCAATGAGGAGCAGGAAGCAGCAGGAGGGACAGATGAGGAATTGTCTGTATTCAGTTCGGAGGAGGTTCCTGAATTTAAAGATACCCCTGATGAGGCAATGGCTGCTGCGGAAAATGCACAAAATGGAGTAATTGATTTAACTACGAGCAATAATGTTACGAACGGAGTTTATACTATAACTTCGGCAGGAGATTACAAATTCACATGCAGTAATAATGAGCCAACAGAAAATAGAATTGTGGTTAATGGAGCTAGTATTTCGGCTCAAGATAGAATTAACATTTATCTTAACAATGTAAATATCAATACACCTGCTGGTCCGGCATTGCAAATAGCTGATAATGTTGATGCTAAAGTTACTATATATTTAACAGGCACAAATAACCTTATAACAACTAATCAATTCTCTGCCGGTTTACAGAAAGATAACGAAGCTCAGCTTATAATAACCAATGCTCCAGACACTACTACAGGAATCTTAAAAGCTAGTAGTGATGGGATTGGGTATGGTGCCGGAATTGGTAGCGGCAATTACGGATCTTGCAAGAATATTACCATTAATAGTGGTTTTGTAGATGCTAAATCTAAGTTTGGTGCCGGAATCGGTGGCGGCCATCGCGGATCTTGCGATAATATTACCATTAATAGTGGTTCCGTAAATGCTAAATCTACGCATGGTGCCGGAATTGGTGGCGGCCATCACGGATCTTGCAATAATATTACCATTAAAAGTGGTTCCGTAAATGCTAAATCTATGCATGGTGCCGGAATTGGTAGCGGCAATTACGGATCTTGCAATAATATTACTATTAATAGTGGTTCTGTAACTGCTAGTTCCACGAGTGGTGCCGGAATTGGTGGCGGTCTTTACGGATCTTGCAAGAATATTACCATTAGTGGCGGTTCTGTAAATGCACAAGTTGGTTGCACTCCTCACCAGAATTTGGATAGCTCTGGTAGCTACGATCCCAAAAGCCTGAAGTGTATCTCTGCGTTATTCCTAATACAGAAACTAAATCAGTAGCTATAGATAATAAAGACTGGGAACCATTTAATCATATAGCGGTTGAACCTACGAATAAAAATCTATATGCATGGCTAACCGGAGAAGATCATCTTATAACTGTTGGAAAAGAGACTAAAAGTTATATTTTTAATTCAAATTCAGGGACATTTAGTGAAGGTAAACGTGATGTTACCAGTGATATTTTTGAATTTAACGGTTCTGAGTTTACTTATGATGGAAACACACACTCTCCTAACATCACTACGAAGAACAACATTAAAGGTGTAGGAAACTTCAGTGTAAAATATTTCAAGGAAAATGATCCGACAAACGAGATAACCGTGCCTAAAGATGTTGGTACTTATATTGTAAAGATTACTGCTGTAGAAGAGGGCGATTTTTACAATGCATATTCTGGTTATTTAACAAACGACAATTGGAAATTTGCTATTAATCTTACCCCTACAATTACTACATATACAGATGAGTATGATGGAAATCCTCATCCAGTTATCAGTATTGAAGAAAGTACAATTCCACCAAATAGTATTATTAAATACAGTGTTGATAATGGACAAACATGGTATATTTTGAATTCTAACGATAATATTCCTACTGTAAGTACGGTAAGGGAAGCAGAAAATACTAAAATTTTTATACGGATATCCAATTTCAATTCCAATTCCAATGATGATACCTGGACTTCAAAAGAATATCAAGCAATCATCAAGCGAGCAACCTCAACACCAAATTTTCCATCAATAGACACAATCTCCGTTCCATGGTCCTGTAAGAAAGTAAAAGATATTGATCCTAATTCTCTTCCTCAAAACTGGAAGTGGCAGGCAAACGATGCAGATAATGATTTACAGGTTGGAAATAATTCTGCTACCGCAATTTATAATGGCAGTGATAAGGGAAATTACGAAAAAGAAACTTTCACTTACACAATCATCAGAAATGAATGTGAACACAAAAATACCGTGGGACGCTACTACTCCTCTCCATCCTGTACTTCAAACGGTTACAGCGGAGATACCTATTGTAACGACTGCAAGAGAACCATTTATTACGGCTCCACGATTCCTGCATACGGCCATGATTATGACAACGGCGTTATCACTACAGAACCAACTGCAGAAACTGACGGAATCATAACTTACACCTGTAAGCGCTGCAAACATCAGGATACAAAACCCCTAGGTAAACTTGGTGACGGGGAACCTTATATTGAGGGAAGTTTCCAGAAGAAAGGCTGGGATGCTGTCAATGATCTGATCAGGCTTCCAAAGAAAAAGATACCGTTTCCATTACCCTGAATGGTGCCAAGGTACTTCCTGCCACTGTTTTATCCGAAATAAAAGGCAAAGATATTTCCCTGAATCTCGATATGGAGAATGATTTCATCTGGAAAATTAATGGTACTTCCATTACAGCAGAAACACCTGCAGATACCGATCTTTCTGTTACAAACACAGCAGAATATATCCCGGCAGCGTTATACAGCCTGATCTCCACAAACCAGAATGATTTCGGTTTCCATCTTGGAAGAAGCGGAGCTTTCGATTTCCCGGCTGTGCTTTCCATAAAGACAGATGCTTCCTGTGCAGGACTTATGGCAAATCTGTTCTGGTATGATGTTGAGAATGGGGTTCTGCAGTGTATCCAGACTGTAACTGTAGGCGGTGCATTTGAGCGCAGTATTCCATATGCTGACTTTACCCTTTCCAAAGGACAGGATTATTTCATAGCATTTGGTACAGAATCTCTCAATGGCAGAGTCATTCACACAGACGGAAGTATCACAGATGAAAACGGTGCATACCTGCGACCTGCAGACACAAAGATTTCCAGCCACTCCATTGACAGAAATAAATTAACTGTCAAACTTTCCAAAGGATGTGCAGGTGCTCAGGGTTATGACTTCGTGATCAGTAAGAAATCAAACATGATTCAGACAGGAAAGTTCAGCAAAACAGTTTCCTCAACAGGCAAGCCACAGGCATCTTTCCGATATCTGGCAAAAGATACCTGGTATGTGGCAGCCCGAAGCTGGGTTCTGGATACACAGGGCAATAAGGTCTATGGTTCCTGGACAAAGATTAAGAAGATTAAGATCACTGTTATTACACCACAGCAACCAAAGATCACGGATATTACTGTAAAAGGAAACACAGTAACTGTTACTTACACAAAATGCAAAAATGCCACAGGTTATGAAATCCTGCTTGGAACCAAATACAAGACTTCCGCAGGTGAGAAATATCCGGTTAAGAAATATGTGAAACGTACAGAAGGCAAAAATACCGTAACTGTAACCTTTACAAACGTAAAGAAAGGCAACTGGTATGTGACAGTACGTTCCTGGAATAGAACCTCCAAGAACAAGTCCAGAGTTTACAGTCCATATTCCGCAATGAAGAAATTCAAGACAAAGAAATAGCTTCTGTTTCTTAGATGTTACAGTGAAATGATAAAACATGATATCATCTGAATATAAAAGCAGAGCAGAAACAGTTTTAATGCTGTTTCTGCCCTGCTTTTGTCTGATTTCAATGGGAATTTTTTACATTGCATTTTTGTCTTTCCGTCTGGGATTTTTATTAACTATTGGTTAGTTTTTTTCGTTCCAGTAATCTGTTTTTTGCTTCAGATCAATATTTTTACTGAAAAATACAGGATTCTTTTTCTGCTGAATCTGTATTTCGTAATCTTTTAATGTTTTTACTACAGTATTGGACAGTATCAGGATCACCGGAATGTTGATCAACGCCATTACCCCCATTAATACGTCGGAGATATGCCACAGTAATGTCATTTCCATACCTGCACCCCAAAATACCGCCAATGCTGATACAATGCGAAATCCTGTCATAAATTTCCTGTCCGGTTGTTTTTTATGAATATAAGTCAGCAGATTGTCACAATAGAAACAATTTCCCAATAATGTGGTGAAAGCAAATAATACCATGGCGATCATGATAAAATATGGGCCAAAAGAACCAAGTGTCTTGTGAAGTGCTGCCTGCACCCATGGTGCACCCTGAAGTTCTTTTGCAGGTATCACACCAGATACCAGACACATCATGGCAGTTGCAGTACACAATAATAATGTGTCAATAAACACAGACAACATTTGTACAAGTCCCTGCTTGACCGGATGGCTGACTACTGCAGACGCTGCTGCATTTGGTGCAGAACCAATACCTGCTTCATTGGAATACAGACCTCTTCGGATTCCCTGCATCATGGCCGATCCGGCAAAACCGGCAAAAATGGCTTTAAAGTCAAATGCTTCTTTGAAAATCTGTGCCATGACTGACGGAAGCTGTCCGATGTTCAATACTACGACCAACAGAGATACCAGAATATATGCAATTCCCATAAATGGAACCAGGGTAGAGGTTACTTTCACAATTCTGTTACCGCCACCCAGCAGACACCATCCCATTACCAGTGACAGAATTCCTCCAATGATCCAGGGCGTAATCTCTGCATTGTAAAATGGCTGGCTGGCAAAGGTAGACTGAAGATTGTAAGAAGCCAGCATATTAAATCCAAATGCATAAGTTAGGATCATGGCTATACAGAAAACCACAGCCAATTCTCTGCTGTGCAGTGCTGCTTCTATATAATAAGCTGGACCACCATAACACCTGCCATCTTCCCCTTTTTTCTTATATATCTGTGCCAGTGTGCTTTCTGCTAAAGCTGATGCACTGCCAAGAATGGCAATGATCCACATCCAGAATACGGAACCTACACCACCGATGCAGATAGCGGAAGATACTCCCACAATGTTGCCTGTCCCTACACGAGATGCTGTAGAGACCATCAGTGCCTGAAAGGATGACACACTTTCTTTTCCCTCTGGCTTCTCCATTACAGCATTACAGGCTTTCCGGAATAAACGTACCTGCGGAAATCTGGTCCGAATAGTAAAATAGATACCGGAACCAATTAATATCACAATCAGCAATTTGCTGTAAAGAAATGTGTTGATTGTGTCAATGATCGTTTCGAACATAAATTCTCCTCTCAACAGAATTTTTATCATAAGTTACTGTTCTGTACATGACAGATACATCGGGCAAAAAGCCCAGATTATTACTATGATACAATATTTTTGCTTCTTTGAAAAGGAAATCTTTCATTGCATAAAAATTACAGTTGGAGCTTTTTGATATAATTATCCAAAAAAATGGAAAAGTAATTCTTATCGAGATCAAGCGGGATAAGCTTGCTTTGTCATTCCTGATACGGAATCCCCTAACACCAATGTACCTGCAATGTTGAAGGTATTCTATTTTCCACAGATTACAAAACCGAAAGAAAAATATGTTAAACTAAAGAAAATGCCAGAGGAGGAAACGCCTTATGATAAGAAAACAACTCTTAATCGGAATACTGGCAGCTATGACTGCCGCACTGCCAGCTGTCGGCATATATGCCGGTTCCGCAGAAGCCAGTGAAATCCAAAGCAGCAATGAAGACACGGTGTCCGGTAATAAAGGAGCCAGTATCGACAAAGTCGTGACATTACAGAATTCCGTAAAAATGACAGACCAAATCTCTGCGGCAGTCAATGGGGAAAATATTATGTTCAGTCCCACAAGCCTTAATTTTGCGCTGGGCATGATCGCAGAAGGTGCAAAAGGAGAGACAAAAGAAGTTCTATGTAATTACCTGGGAACCGATGATTTTGCATCCTATGCAAAGGAATATCTGAACAAGATTAAAGAATACAATACTGAAGATGAGAGTTACGGATATAAGTCAAAATTAAAGATTGCAGATGCAGTCTGGGTGGATAATAATCTGACATTACAGGAAGAATTTAAAAATTCAGTAACGAACGGTTTTGGGGCTGAAGTGGAAAATGTAGATTTTTCCGCTGCAGAGAAAACATGCGGTATCATTAATTCCTGGTGTGACAAAAATACGGAAGGGCTGATCCCGAAAATCATAACCCCGGATCTGATCAATGATACTACCGGACTGTGCTTAACTAATTCACTATATTTTGAGTCCGGATGGAGTGGAGAACCCTGGAATGTTTCTGATACAGAAGAGAAGTTTGGAAACAATGAAAAGACAAAATACATGACCTGTGCCGGAGACAGGTATTATGAAAATGATAAGGCAACAGCATTTGACAGGGAGTATGCAAACGGACTGAGTTTTGTCGGAATCCTGCCTGTCGATGAAGGCGATTTTACACTTGAGGATCTGGATATTGGTGGACTTCTGAAATCTCAGCCAGAGTATGACGAAGTACAATGTAAGATGCCAAAACTTGATTTTGAGACTACCGTCATCCTAAATGACATACTCTCAAGCCTGGGGCTTGATAATATATTTTCCAGCAACGCTGATTTCTCCGGTATTGCAGACAAAAATGTAAATGTAGATACGATACTGCAGAAAACAAAACTGGAACTGGATGAAAACGGCACGAAAGCAGCAGCAGTGACAGCAGTTATCATGGAATGTATGTCAGCTGTAGAGGGGAAAGAACCAGTTATCAAAAATGTGGAACTCTCTCGTCCTTTTGCCTTCCTGATCTATGACAGGAGCAATGACGAAATACTGTTTATGGGAAAAGTAATGACAGTTTCCTGATGAAAAGGGGATGCCATGCGTGGCATCCCTCTTCATGAATTATTTTTTTCTGTTCTCAAAATAAACAAAACGGTCAATTGCATCCAGAATATCTTTAAAAGTATCCCTTGGAGCCTCCTCTATATAGGATTTGAGGATTTCAGTTTCGTTTTTACGGAATCTTCCGTAAAAGATATCATATAAATTATGTCCGCGGAGACAGATACGGATTTCTTCCATATGTTCTCTGATATCTGTAGTATTTTTGAGAGCATGGCCGATCATTTCTGTGAGATGCTGACCGCTTTTTAATTTGTATAGATATTCATTCCACTTTTTCAACAGGATTTCGTAGAATCATCCTCACTTTTTATCACTCCGATTTTTTCCATTATCTTCGGATCCAGGAAATAATTCTCAAAGGAATAATACTTCAGGATCAGAACATTTTCTCGAGTCACACGCGGCAGTCTGTCCATATCCTCACGGTTACGAGCCTCATAATACCTGCACAGGGAAGAAGCCAGTTCTTCTGCATCTTTACCATCCCCATCCCGGATCATCAGGAAATTATCACGCAGATATGTCTGATTGATATATTTAAGATTGGCATAAGTTTTTATGTTAGTGCAGCTGTTAGTAGAAATAATGGAAATCCTTGACAAATTTCCTTTCTGATCGTAAATTTCAGAATAATATTTTTCCAGAAGCAGTGGCAGCCGGCTTTTGTCCTGTTTACCTTCCACAATAAAGACAAAGCTGACATTCAGAAGGTCACTGGCAGTAAATCCCAGATCATCCAGGATTGCAGAAAGATTTGTATGGCTTCGGATCACTGAATATCCATCCTCATCCAAAACCATCTGACGAATCTGCCTGCTGTTAAACTGGAACAGCAGATTTGGGGAATGTGTTGTAAAAATAACCTGGCTTTTTCTGGAAAGTCTGTACAGAATTTCACTGGATTTCTTCTGTAAGGTAGGGTGCAGGAAAATCTCCGGATCTTCCATAAGAATCATTCCAGGGACACGTTCTTCATCCTCCAGATAGGATTCCAGCAGAGAAAGCATATAAATACTGCGCATTCCTTTTCCCAGAGAAGAAATATGTTCCGGTACGTGCGACTCTTTTGACTCCAGATATGCATTTACCTGAAAAATCCTGTCTGTATTGCAGGTCAATTCATAACAGATGGTTCCAGATGTACCGCCGTTTTTATGAAAGTTTTCGTTGACTCGCTGAGAAAAACTGTCAAGATTCAGTTGGTACAATTTATATTCTAAAAGTTTCTCAGTCTCAAAAGCATTTAGCTGAGACGGCATTTTTTGATTTATCAGTCCGATACAGGAAAAACAGTGATTGCATTTCTTGGAACGGTCAAAAAGGCAGCAGTCGGCGCGCATCTGATTCAGCAGATCATCTTCCATAAATGATAAGAGACTATCCTGAATTCCGTTCAGATCACGTTGACTGTCCAGATAATATATCTTTGGAAAAACTTCTCGAATGGCAGGATTGTTTTTGTGATATCCATCCGACAATCGAATACGCCCATTGTAATTAGCAATGTAGGAAAATGTCAGCATATTACCTTTATAGGATGGGAGCTTTTTCTGAAATTCCCTCATCCAGATTTCCATTCTCCGGTAGGAACTGACTTTACGGAGTCTGTGAAGAAGTTCCAGGTCTTCCTGTGTGATTTCAAGAGTGATATCAATCTCTATATTTTGTTTTTTTTCATTAAAATCAGTTTCTGCAATCTCGTATTGCCCGCCTACTGCGCAGAGCGCGCTGAGAACTGCTGTTTTTCCCACGTTATTTTTTCCAACCAGTATTAAGGCATTTTCTATATCACAGATTTCAAGACTGCGAATGTATCGGAAGTTTTTAATGTGAAGTTTCTGGATACGCATAAGATTCCCTCTCTTTTTTACAGAATTGTACGATTTTTATAAAAATCAAAAGACTATTCTGATAGATTTCCATATATGAGAATACTATAATTATAGCATCTGCAAAAGTAAAAAATCAATCGGAAACAATGTAGTTCTTGCATCTTCTATTTATTCATGTTAAAATCTTAAGATGTCAAAATACAATATATATGAGATAAAAACAGTAGTGAGCTGTTATGAAGATAGGAGATAACAATTAAATGGCAATGAGTCCGATGATGCAGGAATACTGCAAGACAAAGGAACAATATAAAGACTGCATTCTATTTTACCGTCTGGGAGATTTTTATGAAATGTTTTTTGATGATGCATTGCTTGTCACCAAGGAACTGGAGATTACCCTTACAGGAAAGGACTGCGGATTAGAGGAGAGGGCACCCATGTGTGGTGTCCCTTATCATGCTGCGGAGACTTATATTAATCGTCTGATCGAGCGGGGTCATAAGGTAGCAATCTGTGAGCAGGTAGAGGATCCTAAAAAAGCCAAAGGACTGGTAAAGCGTGAGGTTGTAAGGATCGTAACCCCAGGAACCACACTGGATGCTGCTGCTCTTGATGAGACAAAGAATAATTACCTGATGTCTATTGTGTCTATGGAAGAACATTTCGGATGCGCTATTGCAGACATTACAACAGGTGACTGTTTCCTTACTGAGGTGGACAAACCTCAGAAACTTCTTGATGAGATCAATAAATTTGTTCCTGCAGAGATTATCTGTAATGATTCTTTTTATATGTCTAATATAGATACAGATGACTTGCAGAACCGTCTTGGGATTTGTGTTTTTTCATTGGATTCCTGGTATTTCGATGACGAGTTGTGCCGCCGCACACTAAAAGATCATTTTCATGTAGGTTCTCTGGAGGGATTGGGCGTTGGTGATTATGACTGCGGGATCATTGCTGCAGGAGCTCTTTTCTTATATCTGAAAGAAACCCAGAAAACAGCCTTGTCCCATATGACAACTATCCGTCCCTATGCAGCAGAGAAATATATGCTTATTGACAGTTCCAGTCGCAGGAATCTGGAACTTGTGGAAACCCTGAGGGAGAAACAGAAAAGAGGTTCTCTTCTCTGTACTGGATAAGACAAAAACAGCAATGGGGGCAAGAACTCTCCGCAGTTATGTGGAGCAGCCACTGATCGACAGAGATGAAATCGAACAACGTCTGGAAGCACTGGAAGAGTTAAATAAAAACGGAATGCTCCGGGATGAGATCAGGGAATATCTGGGACCTGTTTATGACCTGGAACGACTGATCAGCCGTATCAGTTATAAGTCAGCTAATCCGCGGGATCTGATCGCTTTTGCTTCTTCACTGGAAATGCTTCCATATATAAAACAGGTATTAAAAGAATTTAAGACTCCCCTGCTTCAGAAAATTTATGAAGATATGGACTCTCTGGAAGATGTAACAGATCTGATTAAACGTGCCATCGTGGAAGATCCGCCTCTTGCACAGAAGGATGGAGGCATTATTAAAGAGGGCTATAATGAAGATGTAGATAAATTCCGCCGTTCCAGAACAGATGGCAAAAAATGGCTTTCCGAACTGGAAGCAAGGGAACGTGAGCGTACCGGTATCAAGACAATGAAGATTAAATATAATCGTGTATTCGGTTATTCACTGGAGGTTACCAATACATTTAAAGACCAGGTACCTGACAACTATATTCGTAAGCAGACACTTTCTAATGCAGAACGTTACATTACACAGGAATTGAAGGAATTGGAAGATTTAATTCTTGGTGCAGAGGACAAGCTTTATGCGCTGGAATATGAATTATTCTGTAATGTGCGTGATACTGTCGGTAAAGAGGTTGTGCGTATTCAGAAAACAGCCAAGGCAGTAGCCGCATTAGATGTGTTTGCTTCTCTTGCACTGGTTGCAGAACGAAATCATTTTGTGCGTCCAAAAACAAACACAACAGGTGTGATTGACATCAAGAATGGCCGTCATCCGGTTGTAGAGCAGATGATTGAGAACGATATGTTTATTGCAAATGATACATATCTGGACAACCATAAAAAAAGGGTATCCATTATCACAGGTCCAAATATGGCAGGTAAGTCTACATATATGAGACAGACTGCCCTGATCGTACTGATGGCACAGATTGGAAGCTTTGTCCCTGCTGAAAAAGCAAACATCGGAATTGTTGACAGAATCTTTACACGTGTAGGTGCATCAGATGACCTGGCAAGTGGTCAGAGTACATTTATGGTGGAGATGACAGAAGTTGCTAATATTTTGAGAAATGCAACTGCAAGAAGCCTTCTGATCCTTGATGAGATTGGACGTGGTACGAGTACTTTCGATGGACTTGCCATTGCGTGGGCGGTAATCGAACATATCAGCAACACCAAGCTCTGTGGTGCCAAGACTTTATTTGCAACTCATTATCATGAGCTTACCGAGTTGGAGGGAAAAATCCCAGGAGTGAATAACTACTGTATTGCAGTTAAAGAAAAAGGAGACGATATCGTATTCTTACGTAAAATTGTTCAGGGTGGTGCAGATAAGAGCTATGGTATTCAGGTTGCCAAGCTGGCAGGTGTGCCTGATTCTGTAATCCAGCGTGCGAAGGAACTGGTAGAGGAGCTCAGTGATGCGGATATTACGGCAGCAGTAAAGGATTTAACCACGACGAAAAAGAAGAAGCCGGTATATGATCAGATGGATATGGCACAGATGTCCCTGTTTGATACCGTTAAAGATGATGACATCATAGAAGAAATCAAGGGTCTTGATATGGGAAACATGACTCCTATCGAGGCAATGAATACACTTTATAACCTACAGAACAAGATTAAGAACAGATGGTGATAAAAGTTGAGAAAAATCGCAGTATTAGATCAGCAGACCATAGATAAGATTGCTGCCGGTGAGGTAGTGGAACGTCCGTCCTCCATTGTGAAGGAGCTTGTGGAGAATGCAATTGATGCAGGAGCAACTGCTGTAACAGTGGAGATCACAGACGGCGGCAAAAAGATGATACGTATCACAGATAATGGCGGGGGTATGGAAAGAGATCAGGTACCCCTGGCATTTTTGCGTCATGCCACCAGTAAGATTGAGAAGGTTGAGGATCTGGAACACATTGCGTCTCTTGGATTTCGCGGTGAGGCTTTGTCCAGTATTGCCGCTGTTGCACAGGTGGAACTGATCACAAAAACTCCATCTGCATTAAGCGGAGTCCGCTATGTGATCAATGGTGGTGTACAGGAGTCTTTAGAGGATATGGGGGCTCCGGAAGGAACTACTTTCCTGGTGAGAAACCTTTTTTATAATACACCTGCAAGAAGCAAGTTTCTGAAATCAGATACTACGGAGGGAAATTATGTCAGCACTTTGATGGAACAGCTGGCATTGTCCCATCCTGAGATTTCTTTTAAATATATCCAGAATAAACAGGTGAAGCTTCACACATCCGGTAATTACAATATAAAAGATGTGATCTATAATATATATGGAAGAGATATTACCAAAGCACTTCTTGAAGTATCCTACGAGAATGATTTCATGAAGATTGAGGGTTTTGTGGGAAAACCGGAGATTTCCAGAGGCAACCGTACTTTTGAGAATTACTATATTAACGGACGTTTTGTAAAGAACCGGATCATTGCAAAGGGATAGAGGATGCCTATAAGGGTTTTCTCATGCAGCATAAGTTTCCCTTTGTTTCTCTTCATATTCAGATGGAGGGAAATGATTTGGACGTAAATGTACATCCAAGTAAGATGGAAGTACGGTTTGCCAGAGGAACGGAAGTTTACGATGCCGTTTATGAGACAGTTCATAAGGCGCTTACTACAAGAGAAATGATCCAGACAGTACCTTTTGGAAAAGAAGAACCGGTAAAGAAACTGTCGTCTGTGGTGAAACCGGGGGATGTACCGGAGCCATTTGAAATGAAACGTCGTGCTGAAATGCCGGAGTATCGAACACAAGTAGCGAATACAGTTAATCGTACTTCGAATGTGTCGATAAAAGGCAATGATAGGACAGTATCTGCACCAGGTACTGCTATGGATAAAAAACAGATTTCTTCTTATTCAACACTTCCGCGAGGAACTATCACTATGGCGGAACAGGCAGTACGAGAGCAAAAGATTTATCAGACAAAAGATCCTTTACAAAAGCAGAGGAGAAGCTTTTCGAAGGAACAATAAACGATAAAAATATACATGAAAAACAGCCTGATGCAATGCAGGTAAATATGTCACAGGAAGTAGAGAAACAGCAAAAGCCACAACAGTTAGAATTGTTTGAAGAGAAACTTCTTGCTCCTGAATCCCGAAGCGTCATCAGCTGATCGGACAGATTTTTGATACTTACTGGCTTGTTCAGTTTGAGGATAAATTTTTTATTATCGACCAGCATGCGGCACATGAAAAGGTTTATTATGAGCGTTTCGTAAAAAGGTTTCGTGAGCAGACAGTAGAATCCCAGTATCTCAGTCCGCCGCTGATCGTATCCCTGAATCTTCAGGAAGAAGCTCTTCTTAAGGCTAACCGTAAATATTTCGAGGATTTTGGATTTGAGATTGAACCATTTGGCGGTAAGGAATACTGTATCAATGCAGTCCCGGCCAATCTGTACGGTCTTACGGAGGAAGAACTTTTTCTGGAAATGCTTGACAATCTTGCTTCTGAGAAGGATAAGGATCACTTGGAATCTTTGCTTCCAGACTGGCCACCATGGCATGTAAGGCTGCGGTAAAGGGAAATCATCAGATGTCCGACCGGGAGGCAAATGCATTGATCGATGAACTGCTTACACTGGAGAACCCCTATCACTGTCCTCATGGAAGACCGACGATTATTTCCATGACTAAAACAGAACTGGAAAAGAAATTTAAACGTATTGTATAGTTTATATAAAGGAGCTATTATGAAAAAGCCACTGATCGTTCTTACAGGACCGACGGCAGCAGGAAAAACCCATCTATCCATTGCTCTTGCGAAAGCAGTAAACGGAGAGATCATTTCTGCTGATTCCATGCAGGTCTACAAATATATGGATATTGGATCAGCTAAGATCCGGCCGGAAGAGATGCAGGGAGTAAAGCATTATCTGGTAGATGAACTGCTGCCTCAGGAAGAATTTCATATCGTGAAATTCCAGCAGATGGCAAAAGCTGCCATGGAAGAAATTTATGCCAAGGGGAAAATTCCTGTTCTGGTAGGAGGAACCGGATTTTATATACAGGCTATTACAAAGGATATTGATTTTACTCAGGCAGAGCAGGAAGACGGATACCGTCAGGAGCTGGAACAGCTTGCTGCAGAGAAGGGAAATGAATATCTGCATCAGATGCTTTTGGATGTTGATCCTGTCAGTGCCGGGGAAATCCACGCCAATAATGTAAAACGTGTGATCAGGGCACTGGAGTTTTATCATCAGAACCAGTCGCCGATCTCCGCACATAATCAGGAGCAGAAGGAACACGAAACCCCTTATAATCTGGCATATTTTGTACTAAATGTACCAAGGGAACTTCTTTATAAACGGATTGATGACCGTATTGATGAGATGTTAAAAGAGGGACTCCTTGAGGAAGTGCAGAAGTTAAAAGATATGGGATACCACAGGGGGATGGTTTCCATGCAGGGACTTGGATATAAAGAAATCCTTGCATATCTGGATGGCGAGTATCCGTTAGAGGAAGCGGTCAGGATCCTGAAAAGAGATACCAGACATTTTGCAAAACGCCAGCTGACCTGGTTTCGCAGGGAGAAGGATACCATCTGGATGAATAAGGATGAATTTGACTATAATGAAGACAGAATCCTTGATGAAATGCTGAAGGTATGCAGGGACAGAGGAATTTTATAACCGAATTTTTCTTAAAAATCACTGATACAGAATAAGTAAAATTCAGAGATAAAATAAAGATAATAATGCAAACAGAAATGAGGACGAAACAAATTATGAAAGAAATGTACGCACAGCTTGGGATTTCTTCAGAGGTTTATGACTTTGGTCATAAGATTGAGGAATCTTTAAAAGAAAGATTTGAAAAATTTGATAAAACGGCAGAATATAACCAGATGAAGGTGCTTCTTGCCATGCAGAAAAATAAAGTAAGCGCAGAATGCTTCGGAAGTTCTTCCGGTTATGGATATGACGATATTGGCAGGGAAACACTTGAAAAGGTTTATGCAGATACTTTCCATACGGAAGCCTGTCTGGTACGCCCGCAGATCACATGCGGAACTCACGCGCTGGCCATTGCCTTATTCGGTAATCTCCGTCCGGGTGATGAACTTCTGGCACCTGCCGGAAAGCCTTACGATACTCTGGAAGAGGTAATCGGCATCCGCCCGTCAAAAGGTTCTCTCGCAGAATATGGAGTAAGTTACCGTCAGGTGGAACTGTTAGAAGACGGAACCTTTGATTATGACAGCATCCGTAAAGCAATCAATGAAAAAACACGTCTTGTGGAGATCCAGCGTTCCAAAGGATACCAGACACGTCCGTCTTTCTCTGTAAAACAGATTGGAGAACTGATTTCTTTTGTAAAGAGTATTAAACCGGATGTGATCTGTATGGTGGATAACTGCTACGGTGAGTTTGTAGATACCATTGAGCCAAGTGATGTGGGAGCTGATATGATCGTTGGTTCTCTGATCAAAAATCCGGGCGGCGGACTTGCGCCTATCGGCGGTTATATTGCAGGTACTAAGGAGTGCGTGGAGAATGCTTCTTACAGAATGACCTGTCCCGGACTTGGCAGTGAGGTAGGCGCAACTCTGGGAGTCAACCGTTCTTTCTTCCAGGGATTTTTCCTTGCACCAATGGTTACCAAGGGGGCGTTAAAGGGAGCTGTGTTTGCGGCAAATATTTATGAGAAACTTGGATTCCCGGTAATCCCGGATTCCACAGAGCCACGTCAGGACATCATTCAGGCAGTAAGCCTTGGCACACCGGAAGGTCTGATTGCATTCTGTAAAGGTATTCAGGCAGCAGCACCGGTTGACAGTTATGTAGATCCGGAGCCATGGGATATGCCCGGATATGACAGTCAGGTTATCATGGCAGCAGGTGCTTTTGTGCAGGGTTCTTCTATCGAACTTTCTGCAGATGGTCCGATGAAGCCTCCATATGCAGTGTATTTTCAGGGAGGACTTACCTGGGAACATGCAAAACTGGGTGTTCTGATGTCCCTGCAGAAAATGGTTGATAAAGGACTTGTAACTTTATGAAAAAAAGACAGGTAGTGATCACAGGAGCAGGAGCCTGTGGACTGATGGCAGCGATCATGGCGGCCCGAAACGGGGCAGCAGTCACTGTTCTGGAACAGAACGAGAAACCCGGAAAGAAAATCTGTGCTACAGGAAACGGCAGATGTAATTTTTCCAATCTTGCAAGACCGGATGATGCATACAGAGGCGAACATCCGGAATTTGTCGAAGATGCACTCAGAGAGTTTTCTGTCGAGAATACCATTGAGTTTTTCAAAGAGATAGGAATCTATCCTTTAAACAGGAACGGCTATCTTTATCCGAGAAGCAATCAGGCGCAGAGTGTTGTAGATGTACTGTGTATGGAGGCTGCCAGTCTGGGTGTGAAAATAAAGACAAACGAACAGGTTACAGAAATAAAAACCGGGACAAATGGAAAGAATTTCCAAATCCTGACAAAAGGATGGCACTATGATGCAGATGCACTGATACTTGCCAATGGATCCCGGGCATCTTCTGTTTCAGGTTCAGACGGCAGCGGATATATGCTGGCAGAGAGCTTTCAGCACCGCATTGTCCCGGTTTATCCGGCACTTACTGCCCTGAAGTGTAAAGGTTCTTCTTTTAAGGCATGGGCAGGCGTACGTACAGAAGGAGAGATTTCTCTTTTTACAGATGGGAAATTCTGTAAATCTGAACATGGCGAGCTGCAGCTTACAGAATACGGAATCTCCGGAATCCCAGTGTTTCAGCTCAGCACTTATGCAGTACGTGCAGTCAGAGAAGGACATAAAGCAGAGCTCCGCATTAATTTCATGCCAGAGCTGTCAGAAGAAGAATTAAAGAAACTTCTGTATGCACGAAAGAAGGCATGTCCCTATAAAAAAGAAAAAGAACTCCTGGTGGGACTTTTCCCGGAAAAGCTTATCAAAATCCTTATATCACAAAAACAACTGGTTTCTGCCATAAGGGAATTTCCTCTTGAAGTGCAGGATGGCATGTCATTTTCACAGGCACAGGTCTGCTCCGGGGGAGTAGATACCTCACAGGTAAATTCTCAAACCATGGAGTCAAAGCTCTGTAGGGGTCTGTATTTTGCAGGGGAGCTTCTGGATATTGACGGTACATGCGGCGGATATAATCTGCAATGGGCATGGAGCAGCGGCGCAGTGGCCGGCAAAAATGCAGCAAAGGAGGAGAAAAATTGATTCGAATTTCACAGCTGAAACTTCCGATCACACATACAAAGGCACAGCTCGAAAAAAAGATTGCAAAAACATTAAAAAATCCCGGAAACAGTTTTACTTACGAGATAAAAAAGCAATCTCTGGACTGCAGACACAAAAATGACAAAATCTTTGTATATACTGTAGATGTAACGATCAGAGATGAACAGAAACTCGCCAAAAAAGTTAACAATAACAACATTATGTTAACAAAAGAGAAACCATATGAATTTCCCTCTCCGGGTGAGACACCTCTTTTACATTCTCCTGTTATTGTGGGAAGTGGTCCTGCAGGACTTTTCTGCGGATGGTATCTTGCGAAGGCCGGATATTGTCCAATAATACTTGAACGCGGAGAAGAGGCTGAGAAACGTCAGAAAACAGTAGAGAATTTCTGGAAAAATGGTGTTCTTGACCCTGAGTCCAATGTACAGTTCGGAGAGGGCGGCGCCGGCACCTTTTCCGACGGAAAGCTGAACACGCTGGTAAAAGATCCTTACGGACGTAATCATGAGGTACTGAAGCGTTTCGTAGCTGCCGGCGCACCGGAAGAAATTATTTATCAGCAGAAGCCACATCTGGGAACGGATGTGCTGGTTGGTATTGTTGAAAAAATGCGTCATGAAATCGAAGAAATGGGAGGAAAATTCTGCTTCCGTTCCAAGGTGACAGATCTGATTTTTGAGAACAATACATTAAAAGAAATTGAGATCAACAATGATAAGAGAATCCCTGCACAGGTCTGTGTACTGGCACCAGGACACAGTGCAAGAGATACTTTTGAAATGTTACAGAAACGTGGTGTTTATATGGAGCCAAAGTCATTTGCAGTGGGGTTGCGTATTGAACATCCTCAGGAAATGATCAATATGGATCTTTATGGAGAGCCTGAGAATGAATTACTTGGTGCAGCCAGCTATAAAGTAACCCATAAGTGTGCAAATGGCAGAGGTGTTTATTCTTTTTGTATGTGTCCGGGCGGATATGTTGTAAATGCATCCTCTGAACCCGGCCGTCTCGCAGTGAACGGAATGAGCTATCAGGCACGTGATTCCAGAAATGCAAACAGTGCCATGATCGTCACAGTCACACCAGAAGATTTCCCGGATAAAGGAGTTCTTGGCGGCGTAGAATTTCAGCGTAATCTGGAGAAAAAAGCATGGGAGCTCGGAGAAGGAAAAATTCCTGTTCAGCTGTTTGGTGATTTGCAAAAATCAGGCAAGTGAAGCATTAGGAGAGGTTACTCCCTGTATGAAGGGAGAATATATACTGACAAATGTACGCTCTGTTCTGCCAAAAGCAGTAGGCGATTCTATTGAAGAAGGTGTCAGAGCCTTCGGAAAACGAATTTCCGGATTTGACAGAGAGGATGCACTGCTCAGTGGCATTGAAAGCCGTACTTCTTCTCCTGTAAGAATCGTACGTGATCAGGAGCTCACAGCAAATATGGCAGGAATTTATCCATGTGGAGAAGGTGCCGGTTACGCAGGCGGAATCACAAGTGCTGCCATGGATGGAATCAAAGTTGCTGAGACTGTATGCCGAAAATATGCAGCTATAAAAAACAATTGATCTCTTAAGCGGGATATTACCGATAACCAGTAACCCAGTAACGTTACTGTTCACTCCGTTCACAGTAACGTAGCCAAAATTCATTCCAGATTGCCTGCGGCAATGGAATTTTGGCTTGTATGTCTCGGGATTTTGGCATATTCATGCCAAAACACCTCGCGGGACAGTGGTGTGTGAACAGTAACCCAGTAACTATAAAGTTCACATAAAAATCAGAGAGGAGAGTGTACATCTCTCCTCTTTTATGCTAGAATATAATTTGCAATTTGCCCAGAGGCTTTAGAGAGCACAGGCAGACTTATGAATAATGCAAATAATATTATGAAGCAGCTTCCCAGGGAACAGCGGCCGTATGAGAAATGCTTTATGCAGGGTGAGGGTTCATTAAATGACACTGAACTGCTGGCAGTAATCCTGCGCAGCGGCACTTCAGGAAAGAATTCACTGGCACTTGCACAGGAGATCCTGAAATTTATGGAGTCGTCCTCCTATCCCGGCCTTATGGGGCTTATGCATGTATCTGTACAGGATCTTATGAAGATTCATGGAATCGGACAGGTAAAAGCAGTACAGTTAAAATGCATTGGAGAACTTTCCAAAAGAATTGCCAAGGCTGCTGCCAGACCGCAGATAGTTATGAACAATCCCTCCTCCATAGCAGCTTATTATATGGAAGAACTCCGCCATGAAGAGCAGGAACTGGTGATCTGTATGATGTCAGATGTGAAAGGACATTTTCTGGGAGATAAGATACTGACCCGGGGAACTGCAACCGGTTCGCTGGTAACACCAAGGGAAATCTTCATGGAAGCCCTGCGCCGCCATGCAGTCAGTCTGATATTGATACACAATCATCCAAGTGGTGATCCTACACCAAGTCCGGATGACTTACAGATCACAGCCAGGATTTATCAGGCGGGGGAACTGCTGGGAATACATCTGCTGGATCATATTGTGATCGGGGATCAGAGATACTGCAGCTTCAGAGAAGAAGGATTATGGAATACATGTACAGAATAAGGCAACAACAAAGGGGCAGAATATGCTATTTGAGAAAACATATGGAATAGATTTGGGAAGCAGTTCCGTAAAAGTCTATTCTTTTTTCAGAAACAAAACTTATATCGAGAAAAATATGATCGCGTCCAAGGGACACACGATCATTGCAATGGGAAATGAAGCATACGATATGTTTGAGAAATCCCCCACAGATATTACGGTTACTTCGCCAATGACATTTGGCATGATCGCTAATCTGGAACTTCAGGAGATTGTTCTTTACAGTATGATCCGAAAGATCGATCATATCCTGGGATTTGGCGCAACAATGTATTTTACTGTTCCTCTGGATATGACTGCGGTTGAGAAACGGGCATATTTTCATGTGGCGAATGGTCACTGGTTAAAGAAAAATCGCGTATTTATGGTAGAGGCACCCATTGCAGATGCCATTGCCATGGGTGTCAATCTGGAAGATCCGGAAGGAAATATGATCGTAAATATCGGTGCACAGAGTACAGAAGTATCGATCATCACCGGAGGAAAGATCATTATCAGCAGGAAAATACCGCTGGGAGGCAGACAGATGAATGAATCTGTCTGCAGTGAAATACGTAAAAGATATAATCTACAGATTGGCACAAGGACTGCCAAGAGGCTTAAGATGGTCATGGGACGCCTCAGTGATCCGAAAAAGGAAGTACGTAAGGTTGTAGGAATTGACTGTATTTCCGGACTGCCAAGAGAAGAAATCATTTCTTCTTATGTGGTAAATGACGGTATCATGAACTGTCTGAATGAGATTGCGGCAGAGATGAAAACATTTCTGGAGCGAATTCCTCCCCAGATTTCCTACCATATTGCGAAACAGGGATTTACATAACCGGAGGCAGTACCAGACTTCCTTATATTGATAAATACCTTGCCAGTTATACGGGATTCACCTTTAATCTGTCAGATTTTTATGAAACCTCGGCAGTTACAGGTCTGGAGAAAATAATCAGAAATAAAGAACTGCGTGAATGGGCAGTACCGGTTACGCAGAGAAAACTATAATTTTTAGGGGTGCATCAATGAAAAACCTGAAAAAGAAAGTACATTTTAGGATTAAATTAAAAAGTAAACATCTTCTGGTCATTATGTCGATTTTCTGCGTCAGCTGTATTGCTGCCACTTTTTCATCCGGCGTAACCACTGCACCGCTGCAGGATGCCGCCGGGATACTGATCGTTCCATTTGAAAACAGCATCAATCGAATCAGTTCAGTTCTGAAAGGAATGCAGGACCGTATGCGTGATAAAGAAGAAATCCTCAGTGAGAACGAAAATTTAAAGGCACAGATAGACAGTCTCACAGAACAGAACAATAAACTGATCCAGGATCAGACAGAATATGTAAGATTACAGCAGATGTATAATCTTGACCAGCAGTATACCGAATATCCAAAGATTGCTGCAGAAATCATATCCAAAGATCCGGGCAACTGGTATGATACCTTTATGATCAACCGGGGATCTGCAGACGGCATTCGTGTGGATAATAATGTACTTGCAGATAAAGGTCTGGTCGGGATCGTAACAGAGGTCGGAACTCACTGGGCGACTGTACGTTCCATTATCGATGATAGCAGCAATGTCAGTGCCATGACTGTCAGCACACAGGATAACTGTGTGGTGGAAGGAGATCTGGAACTCATCGATGAGGGTAAATTAAGCTTCAGCCAGTTGTATGACCAGAATAATAAAGTAACAGTGGGGGAACGCATCGTTACCTCCAATATCAGTGAGAAATATGTAGAGGGACTGTTTATCGGATACGTCAGTGAGGTGGAACAAAACAGCAACAATCTGACCAAAACAGGTACCATTGTCACACCTGTAGATTTCCAGCATCTGAAAAATGTACTTGTCATTACAGTAAATAAACAGGATTCTGTTAATGACAATGCTCAGGCAGCTCAGGAGGCGACTGCAAATGAAGAGTAAGATAGCGTTATTTTTTATGATCCTGATCAGTTTTCTTCTTCAGTGTACTCTTCTTCATGTAATATCCATCGGTTCTATCACGCCGAATCTGATCCTGATCCTGTGTATATCCATGGGCTGATGCGCGGAAGAAAAAGTGGACTGTGGACAGGATTTTTCTGTGGATTTCTGGTAGACATGTTCTATGGCTCTGTGTTTGGTTTCTACGCTCTGATCTATATGTATATTGGCTTTTTAAGCGGATATGCCCACAGGATCTGCTATGATGATGACATAAAGGTTCCGGTTATGCTTGCAGGTATCGGGGATTTACTGTACGGACTTTCTGTCTATGCATTGCAGTTTCTGCTCAGGGGACGTCTGGGGCTCGGAACCTATTTATACCGGATTATTTTACCGGAGATTTTTTATACAGTGATCCTTACACTGATTGTTTACCGGGTATTTCATTATATTAATTATCATTCATGAAGAATCCATCAATGAAGGAAAGTGAGTCTATTTGGGTACTAAAATAAAAAGATTTTTTAAAAAGATACGAATAAAACGTACCACAGTACTGGTACTGGTTTTTGTATTTATGTCAGCCACTCTGGTCCGTCAGCTTTTTGAACTGCAGATCATCCAGGGAGAGGCTTATATCAGCAAATTTGAATCAAGAACAACAAAAAAACGTGTGATCAAAAGTACGCGTGGCAATATCTATGACAGAAATGGTGAGGAGCTGGCAACAAATGTGCTGGCTTATTCTGTTACCTTTGAGGATAATGGAACTTATGATTCTACCAGAGAAAAGAATCTTACACTGAACGGGATTGCCTATAAAGTCCTGAAAATCCTTGAGTCCAACGGGGATTCCATCAGTACCGGCTTCCATATTGTTTTGGATAAGAGCGGGAATTATGCTTTTGATGTTGATGAGGGATTTACTCTGAACCGTTTTCGTGCGGATATTTACGGAGAACCGTTGATTGATAACCTGACAAAAAAACAGAAAAATGCCACTGCAGATCAGATGATCGAGTTTATGAGCGGAAAAGAAGGATTTTCCATTGTTCTTTACGGCGATAATGCTTATACCAAAGAAGAACTGACATCCCATGGACTTCCGGAGAACCTGTCAAAGCAGGATATACTTGAGCTTTCCAAAATCCGCTATGCACTGAGCACTAACAGTTTCAAGAAGTACATGGCCGTTACGATCGCTTCAAATATAAGTGAAAAATCTGTAGCTGCAATCAGAGAAGATCAGCCGGAGCTTCAGGGAATTGACATTGTAGAGGATTCTGTCCGCAAATACATTGATGATGCAAGCATGGGACCAATTCTTGGTTATACGGGACAGGCTTCTTCAGAAGAGCTTGAAGAACTGAGACAGAAGAATCCTGATTATTCAAATGATGCGATCATCGGTAAATCGGGAATTGAGAAATATATGGAAACATCTCTTCAGGGAACAGACGGTGAAGAAACTGTCACTGTCGATAACCTTGGTAAAGTACTTAAGATTGACGACAGCACGAGAGTAGAACCTGTCGCAGGTAACGATACCTATCTTACCATAGACAGCAGCTGGCAGTCCGCCATCTATCAGATACTGAAACAGAGAGTTGCCGGAATCCTTTTATCCAAGATCGAAGCATCCAAAACCTATGATTTCAGTGTAAATGATGCTGCACAGATCAAGATACCGATCTATGATGTATATAATGCCCTGATTGCCAACAGTGTCATTGATATCAGTAAATTCAGTGATGCCAACGCCTCCGATACAGAAAAAAATTTATATGCCAAATTTCAACAGAAACAGCAACAGGTTTTTGATACAATAACTAACAGGCTGACAGCTGAGAATCCACCGGCCGTAAAAGATGAAGATGATCAGATCCAGGAATATCTTACTTATATCTGTGATGATCTTCTCAGAGATACGCTGGGGATTATCTCAAAGAATGCCATTGATACCTCTGACAGTACTTATCAGAAATGGACAACCGATAAAGATATCAGTCTGAAAGATTATCTGACATATGCGGCAAGTCAGAACTGGATCGATATTTCCAAATTTTCTACAGAAGGAGATTATCTGGATTCCGATGAAGTATATCAGGCTCTTACAGATTATCTGATCGATTATCTTAAAACAGACACCAATTTCTCAAAACTTCTGTATAAGTATATGCTTCAGGAGGACACCATTCCGGAAGCGAGATCTGTCTGGTGCTGTATGAACAGGGAGTTTTATCAAAAGATGATGGCAGTTACGAGGCACTGGCCTCCGGCTCCATGACAGCCTATGACTTTATGATCAATAAAATTTATACTCTCGAAATAGAACCTGCACAGCTTGCGCTGGAGCCATGTTCCGCTTCTGCGGTAATCACAGATGTCAAAACAGGAGATGTTCTGGCATGCGTATCCTATCCGGGATATGACAATAACCGTCTGGTAAATAACATGGATACGGATTATTATGCGAAATTATCTACAGATAAATCCAGTCCGTTTTTCAATAAAGCGACCCAACAGACAGCAGCACCGTTCTACATTTAAGATTCTGTCTACAATTGCCGGAATGTCTGAAGGAGTGATCGATGACGGAACATACATTAACTGTACCGGCTCCTTTGATCTTGTAACACCTCCGATCAACTGCTGGAACAAACAGGGACATGGAGAGATCGAGATCAGGGAGGCGATTGAGCAGTCCTGTAACTATTATTTCAACATGGTTGGTTTTAAACTTGGTCAGGATGCAGACGGAAACTTTTCAGAAAACCGAAGCCTGAGTGTACTGCAAAAATATGCTTCAGAGATTGGTCTGGATAAGAAAACAGGTATCGAAATCACAGAATCCGCACCTCATGTGTCAGATTCCTACGCAGTCCCGTCTTATATCGGACAGGGTACCAATGCTTATACCACCAGTCAGCTGGCACGTTATGCAACAGCGATCGCTACCAGTGGAAATGTTTATGATCTGACTTTACTTGACAGACAGACAGATTCCAAGGGTAATACTTTAAAAAAATATGAGCCGGATATCATTAATACAGTTGATGTATCACAGAATGTGTGGGATGATATTCACGACGGAATGTACCGGGTAGTACAGACTCACAGACAGTTTGACGGACTTGGCGTGGATGTGGCAGGTAAAACCGGTACAGCCGAGGTAAATATTTATCATCCAACCATGGTATGTTTGTGGGATATGCCCCGGCTTCAGATCCTGAATATGCGATTGCAGTGCGTATTGAGAATGGATATACTTCCGGTAATGCGTGTCTTGCAGCTGATGATATTTTTAAATATATCTTTGAATTAACTGATGAAAAGTCTATTCTTACCGGTGTTGCGGCAAGTGATACCAGTGATACTTCGAATGACTGAAACTACCATACAGGAGAATACCAGAAGAATGGAAATTTTTTCAGGGAGGAAATTGTAACTATGAGTGAAGTCATTGTGATTACTTCCGGCAAAGGCGGAGTAGGAAAAACCACAACTGTCGCCAATATCGGAACAGGTCTGGCTATGCTGGGCAAAAAAGTTGTTGTGGTTGATACAGATATCGGTCTGCGGAATCTGGATGTTGTTCTGGGCCTGGAGAACAGGATTGTCTATAATCTGGTGGATGTCATTAACGGAAGCTGCCGTCTGCGACAGGCTCTGATCAAGGATAAAAGACATCCGGAATTATGTCTTCTGCCATCTGCGCAGACAAAAGACAAATCCGCTGTGTCTCCGGAACAGATGATAAAACTGACCGACGATCTGAGAGAACAGTTTGATTATATTCTTCTGGACTGTCCGGCAGGAATTGAACAGGGATTTAAAAATGCGATCGCAGGTGCTGATAAAGCCTGGTAGTTACCACGCCGGAGGTTTCTGCGATACGTGATGCAGATCGGATCATCGGACTCCTGGAAGCCAACGAGATCAGAGATATCAGCCTGATCATCAATCGCCTGCGGCCGGATATGATTGCAAGAGGTGATATGATGTCCGTAGATGATGTAACGGATATCCTTGCTGTTGATCTGATCGGAACAATTCTGGATGATGAACAGATTGTGATTGCCACAAATCAGGGGGAGCCTCTTTCCGGGAAATCTTCTCAGGCAGAAGAAGAATACATGAATATCTGTAAACGCCTTTTAGGTGAAGAGATTCCGTTTGCAGACATTAACAGGAAGCAGGGGTTATTAAGAAAAATAGGTAGTTTTTTCAAAAAGTAGCCTGTATTTATAAGGGGGAATCTGTGTGAAAGCTTTTTTTAAAGAAAAGAAGCGTTCAGCCGGATATGCAAGAGACCGCATGAAGCTTCTGCTGATCTCGGAACGTATCGACTGCTCTCCACAGATGATGAAAATGTTGCGGAATGATATGATACATACCGTAAAAAAATACCTTACTATTGATGAAGAACAGGTAAAAATCCAGATTACGCAGGAACCTGCAGTACTCCATGCGTATATTCCTGTTTTAAACAAAAAGGATAACCGTTTGGTATCTTCACAGTTACTAAAAAGGACAGATAAATTATGTTAAAGCAATATAAATTAAGATTTTACAATTTCAGACTGATCATTTTCCTGCTGGCGATCAGCTGATAGGAGTTACACTGGTAGGCACAGCAGCATCGGACCTGCGATCAAAGCAGTTTGCCGGAGTAATACTTGGACTTATTGTCATGCTGATCCTTTCTTTGCTGGATTACTCATGGATCATGAACTTTCAGTGGATCATGTATGGATTTAATATTATCATGCTGATCGTTGTGCGTATTGCGGGTGACAGTGCCAACGGTGCTGCCAGATGGATCGGTATCGGATCTTTCCGATTTCAGCCGACAGAATTATCAAAGATTATCCTGATCGTATTCTTTGCAAAATTTTTTATGGATCATGAGGAAACACTGAATACACTTAAAACGCTGGCATTATCCGGCGTGTTACTGGCAGTACCTCTGTTCCTGATCCTGGAACAGCCGGACCTGAAAAATACAATTACTGTTGTAGTAATTTTCTGTATTATGATCTATATTGCAGGTTTAAGCTATAAGATCATCGGAGGAGCACTGCTTATTGCTGTTCCATTGACCATTATTTTTTTATCAATTGTTGTCCAGCCGGATCAGAAACTGCTCAAGGATTACCAGAGAAGCCGTATCATGTCTTTTTTGTATCCGGAAAACGAAGAATACTCGGATGATATTGAACAGCAGAATAACTCTAAAACTGCAATTGCTTCAGGGGAACTGGTTGGTAAGAAATTAAGCGGTGATGACAGTACAACTTCTGTAAATCAGGGAAACTTCGTGGCAGAGAATCAGACAGACTTTATTTTTGCTGTTGCAGGTGAAGAGTACGGATTTATTGGATGCGTGATAATTGTATTGCTACTTTTGGCAATTGCCTTTGAATGTATCCGGATGAGTCTTCGGGCAAAAGATTTGTCAGGAAAGGTTCTTTGCTGTGGAATCGGCGGCCTGATCGCACTACAGAGCTTCATTAATATCTGTGTTGCAACAGGTCTTGCGCCTAATACGGGAACTCCCCTTCCTTTTGTAAGCTATGGACTGACTTCGCTGGTAAGTCTGTATATTGGTATGGGGCTTGTACTCAATGTAGGACTTCAGAGCAGCACATACAATAAAGAAATTATTCAAAAAGAAATTGACAGAAGAGAGGATTACTTATGAGAACAAAAAAGAAATCTTCCGGTAAAATACCGGAAAAGAAATCTGCTGTTCCATACAAATCTACAGCTCCGCACAGACACAAACCTTCCAGACCGCTTCAGACAGTCAAACTGCCGAAATCGCAGATGCCATCCAGACAAACAGAGGAGCATCAGGCTTTGCTACGTACAAAATATCATAAAAAGCGTCAGAGATTAAAACATATATTCAGGATTCTGGTTGGTGTATTTGTGATTCTTGCAGCTGCCGGCGGTGTTTTTTACGGATGGAATATATTAAGCGGAAATTATTTTGGTACTCCTGAACAGGCTTTTGATTCTTCTGAAGTTTTCACAAATGCCCTTGCAGCTAAGGAAAATATGAGAACAGAATCTTTCGCCCAGAAATTATGCGTTTCCCCCAAAGGAAATGTTGATCGTATTAAGAATGCCCAGCTGGAAGATGGACAGAAAGGGTTGCTGTTCAGTCTGAGTAATCATAAAGTACTGTATGCAAACGGCATTTATGATAAGGTGTATCCTGCAAGTATTACCAAGATCATGACAGCAATGCTTGCATTACAGAGTGGAAAACTGAATGACACTGTCACGATCACTCAGGATAATGTTACACTGGAGGATGGATCACAGGTCTGCGGATTTGTAGCCGGCGATCAGGTTACCCTTGATCAGCTTCTCCACTGTCTGCTTGTATATTCCGGCAATGATGCAGCTTCTGCCATTGCGGAATATGTTGGAGGCAGTACAGAGAACTTCGTACAGATGATGAATGATTATGCCGCAAAGCTTGGATGTACAGGAACACATTTTTCCAATCCACATGGACTGCAGGATGAAAATCACTATACAACACCATATGATATTTATCTGATGCTGAATGAAGCATTCACCTACCCTGAATTTACAGAAATTACAGAGTTGCCGTCTTATACAGTAACCTATACAGGCTCAGACGGAACTGAAAAAAGCACCACGCTTACCGCAACAGACCATTATCTTACCGGAGAAGCAACAGCTCCAAAAGATGTTACAATTCTCGGTGGTAAAACCGGAACAACAGAAGTAGCCGGCAATTGTCTTGCAATCCTTACACAGAATGCATACGGAAAAACTTTTGTTTCAATTGTAATGGGAGCTGATACGAAAGAACTTCTGTATCAGGAGATGAATTCACTGCTTCAGAATATTAACAGTTAGTTAACATAAAACGGATACAGTTATCATTAATTGTATCCGTTTTATGTTATAGAAAATTCTCCGCAATGTTTTTATAACACCTATAACATAATAAAGTCTTCCGGCAGGGATCGTACAAGACCATCCACTTTGCTGTTACAAGAATTCCGGTTACATAAAAAAACGAGGTGAAAGATCATGAATAACAATTGTATTACAACATACACAGGCAGACATATAGATCCACTACATCCGGATCCGGATATGATCTGTATCGAAGATATTGCACATGCCTTATCTTTAATCTGCCGCGGAAACGGACAGGTAAAAACTTTTTTTTCAGTAAGTCAGCATTGCATCAACTGTGCCAGAGAAGCCCTTGCGCGAGGATATTCCAGGCGTGTGGCATTTGCCTGCCTTCTGCACGATGCCAGCGAATGTTATTTATCTGATGTGCCGAGACCATTCAAGAAAACCCTCTCAGGATATAAAGAGCAGGAGAAAAATTTACTGGATCTGATCTATCAGAAATATCTTGGGAGCCCATTAAACGCAAAAGAAGAACAATTATTAAAAGAAATCGATGATGCTATGCTCTGGTTTGACCTTACACACCTGCTAAATGAACCCCAGGAAAGGGAAGCACCGGAGATTCATATTACAATAGATTATACGGTACGGGCTTTCGAGGAAACAGAAAAGGAATACCTGGAATTGTATAGCTTCTTTACCCATTGAAAAAATAAATGTCCGCGAAGAAGAACTTTGCAGATATCCAATGATTTTCTTTCAGGATGAACTGATGCAAAATTGGGAACTTGCAAAAGATATGAAGCTTGGCTTGTATGTCTCGGGATTTGGCATATTCATGCCAAAACACCTCGCGGGACAGTGGTGTGTGAACAGTAACATATTTTCAACAAAATTTCACAAAAAAATATAAATACCACTTGTGTTTTTGAATAATATGCACTATAATATAAAACATATTAATTAAAGTTTTTAGTCTAAATTAATATTATATGTGTCTAAGGAGGAAAACAGCATGGTTGAACTGATTGTAGGAAAGAAAGGCAAGGGCAAAACAAAAGTACTGTTAGATAAGGTAAATGGTGCGGTAAAAGAGGCAAATGGAAGTATTGTCTACTTAGACAAGAGCACAAAACATATGTATGAACTCAACAATAAAGTACGTCTTATTGATGTATCCGGATTCCCTATTAAGAATGCAGATGAATTTGTAGGATTTATCTGTGGTATCCTTTCTCAGGATCACGATCTTGAGCAGATTTATCTTGACAGTTTCCTTAAGGTAGCAAAATTGGAAGATAAAGACATTACAGGTACTCTGGGACAGTTAGATGAGATTGGTAAACAATTTAATGTTACTTTTGTAATTAGCGTATCTTTAGACAAAGAAGAGATTCCTGAAGCGCTTCATGGTAAGATCAGTGTAGCTTTATAACCATCTTTTATTATTAATACTAAAAACTACATAACATAAATAAAAAGGATACCTGTTAAAATATTTTCAGCAGATATCCTTTTTATTGCATTTTGTAAGCATACCTGTTATCATGGAAAAACAATAAATATTAGGAGATGAGAGATATATGGAAGAATTATACAGAATAATTGAGCAAAAAATTAAAGATGCAGGATATCCAAGAGCAATTTCCGGTGAAATGGTTTACGGAGATATCTGCGACCAAATTGAAGGAAAAGAGAATGGCTCTTACGTTTTACTTTCCAAGGTTGAAGATGATGTTATTTTTGAATATCATATTACTGTAATGGATGATGAATTCAATCTTGGGTTACTGACAATACGTACTCCGGAAGGCGTATTTGAAACTGATTTTGATAAATAAAAATAGCTTTAACAGTTAGTAAATAGAATTCTGAAAAACATATCATCAACCAAACAGAATCAAGTATGTGACAGATATGTCTTATGTCTGTTATTTAAAGTCTATACAAAACTCCAGACATAAGACATATCTGTCATTTTTCATACTTTATCTTTTTATGTTTTTAATCTTCGCGTAAATGCACCGCTGTGGCCGCCTTACGACGTCTTGCATCATCCATAGCTGCATAATGTTTCTTTGTGGTGTTTACATCTCTGTGACCTAATACATCGGCTACAAGGTAAATATCGCCTGTTTCCTGATACAAAGTAGTACCGTAAGTACTGCGAAGCTTGTGTGGTGTGATTTTTTTTGTGGTCGTAATGGCACCTGCGTATTTTTTTACCAGATTTTCAACAGCCTGGATGCCAATCCTTTTTCGCTGGGTAGAGTAGAAGAGAGCGTGTTCATGCCCTGCTACAGGAACGATATTCTTACGAACTTCCAAGTACTTTTTCAAAGCTTTTTCTACCTCATGTCCAAAATATACAACCATTTCATTTCCACCTTTTCGGGTGACTTTAATCCCATTATTTTTAAAATCAACATCTTCAACATCAAGTCCTACACATTCAGATACACGAATCCCGGTACCAAGCAGGAGAGTAACGATGGCAAGATCACGCTCCTTGGTTTTTTCATAATAAACACGTTTCTGTCCTGTAAGCTCATCACCGCAGTGCTCTATATGATCCAATAACATGGCAACTTCATCAGCATCAAGACGTATAATATTTTTTTCATGAGTTTTCGGAACATCTACAAGAACAGTTGGGTTCGTCTGGATAAATTCATGTTTATAATAATATGCATAAAAACTTCTCAATGCAGAAATTTTTCTTTTCAGGCCACGTTCACCATTGGTTTCTGTTTTATCACCATTTTTATATACTTTAAGATATTCCTGATATTCCTCGATATCTATAGCTTTAAGCTGATCCAGAACATCAACGGTAAAATCTTTCATGGAATAGTCCTTAAAGGCAGGATTTTCATCCAGGAGAAACTGAAAAAAGATTCGGATATCATACGCATAGGAAATTCGTGTTTTGGTAGTAGTAAGCGGATCCATAGCACGAAAATAATCCTTGCAGAAATCAGGCAGTGTTTTCAAAACAGCTCGAAGCTTCAAAATATTTGAAATATCGGTCTGTTCGTGGTAAGTGACTTTCTTGCTATCATTATAATAATCAATATATTTATCCATAAAAAATCTCCTTAAAAAAATTATTTTATAACTTCTTAATGTTAAGAATATTGTTGAGAATATTTAAGACATATAAATCATCAAAGTTGATAATGATTAATAATTGCAGAGAAAATGCCTTTGTCAATAAACGATTACAGCGCAAAGACAGCTGCAGCCTACATCTATATGAAAAACTCGCGTTTGTCGTATAGATGTAGATAACATAAAAACATACTACTTTCGTATGTTTTTATGTTATCTTATTGTTGCCAACCAGTACATCCATTTATTGTTTCCGGATTTATTTTTGCGTGCTAATTGTTTGTATTGATCAAATAATAACTTTTTTCTGCCTTCATGTCAAAAACATTGATTGAATTACTTAGCGTTCAATTTAAATTTTTTCTACAGCAATTTTTTGTCAATAATCTGGTAGTTTGCCCGATGTATATACAAGCTTTTCCGTCAACCATAAGTTTCGTCATTTTTGGAAGGTCTTCCGGAACTTCCCAGTACACATCATCTCCCGAAAAAGCCGCTATAGGCTGTCCCAGCTGGGATTTGATCACTACTATACGTGATTTTCCAAAGTCATTAGTTTTACAGACAATCTGTAATAATGCGATTCAATTCCGGAAGCTCTTTTTTGAGAGCAATCAGTTTCCCATCTTTTAGAAAACAATGTCTGGAATAAGCGGTTGTGCAGATTTCATTTCTGCTCGCATTAAAAAATTCATAATTAAATTCCAGAGAAATTCCATTATACTGCTTAATGCCAACGCGGATCCGGATTTCATCATCGAAGAAAACCTGCTTTCTATATGCAACTGAAATTTCCACAACAGGGAGATCACTCCCAACTCTTCTACTTTCTTATAGCTGAAACCCATCCGGCTCATATATCCAATCCTGGCCTCTTCCATCCATTTTACATAATTAGAGTGATGGATAATGCCATCTGGTCTGTTTCATGATATTGCGCTTTTCTGTAATAAGTGTATGTTTTTTCTGATTCTTCCTTCATATACCATATATCCTTTTTTATATATTTATAAAATGAAAATAACTATACCTCTCGCTTGTCTGCGAAACGATGTACTAAGGCGTGCAGATTGCGGGAATGATTTTTCAGACACGCTCTAGCTGAAACCGGTTAATTATGACGGTCTCTTCACATAATTCAGAGGATTCTGATTTACCCCATTAACCATAACCCCAAAATGAAGATGAGGACCGGTGCTGTTCCCGGTGCTTCCTACATATCCGATAATATCACCTTTTTTGACCTTATCTCCTACACTCAGATTTGGGTTAAATTTAGACTGGTGCATATATTCTGTGATAAGTCCCTTTCCATCATGATTGATCTTGGTATAATATCCGGCACCGCCTGACGCTGCCGGTGAAAGCATGGCAACAATGGTTCCTGATGCTGCCGCATAAATCGGTGTTCCTGTAGGAGCAGGAATGTCAATTCCTTTATGATTGGTAGAACCGACTCCTCCCGGAGATTCCCTGTTTCCAAAATAACTGCTGATATAGGAATAACCGGAGCTTAAAGGCCACCGGAAAGAAACTCCGTTCTGATAGTCAGGAATAAGAGAACCATCTTCTCCAACATAATGGTTATCATCAATCCACTGATTTGTAACCAGAGCACCTGTGGAGGAATTCAGGTAATACTTCTCTCCATCTACAGTAACCCACCCACTTTCACGTTCGCATGTAGAAGGATTCATATAATATTTCTTTCCGTCTACTGTCAGCCATCCAGAAGCCAGCACCCCATCCGATTTCGCATAATAATGAGCACTGTTTTTCGTGATCCACTTACTGCTGGCAAGTTTTCCGTCAGACTCAAAATAATATCTTTTCCCAGATGACGATTTCAGGATAATATCATCGTAACGGATTCCATTAGTTTTCTTAAAATAATACTTGTGTCCGTTGATCGTCTGCCATCCCTTAACCAGTTTACAATCTGATTTCCTGAAATACCGATAATAGGAATCCGGTTTATAGAAGCCTTTGACAAGTTTACCATTTGAAGCTGCATAATAATAAGAACCGTCTGTTTCTTTATACCATCCGCTTCTGACCAGCTGACCGGTATTTCTGTTAAAGGAATACCAGCTTCCCTTTACTTTCAGACGCCCTTTTGCCATAGTGCCATTGGCCTGAAGATAATAGGTGGAATTCCCGCTTTTGCGAAAACAGTTTTTATACATTTTTCCTTTTTCATTAAAGCAGTAATATACATTATTTACTTTATGGAAACCGGATCGTATCACCCCGTCATTCCAGAAATAGTATTTATTCCCTGCAGCTGTAGTAACCCATCCGGTATGCATATACCCTTTTTTTCATCAAAGAAATACGTTTTTCCATTTACTGTCTGCCAGGTAGTAAGCATTTTACCTTTTTCATTAAAACAGTACTTTTTTCCACTGATGGTCAGAATTCCGGCTTTGGCTGCACCGGTCTTGCCGAAATAGTACTGATTTCCTGCAGCACTTTTGTACCAGCCGGTAGCTTTTTTTCCGTTCTTATCGTAATAGTACCAGCTTCCGTTTTTTTTCACAAATCCTGTCTGCTTTTTGGAAGTTGCTGCAGCCTGAACCGGTACAGAGAAACCGGAAAAGATTCCACCCTGCAGAGCCAGTGCCAGAACCAAAAGAAAAGCTGTCAAATATAACTTTTTTTTCTTCATAGTAACTCCTGTGTGTGTTTTTTTTGTAACTGTGAAGGTTTACTTATTTTTCTCTCGTTTATTCTTTAATTCAACATATCTGTTCTTCAGGAAAATCCCTGCTTTTTTGATATATCCCCATATTATGTTTAAAATCCGCAGGAGATATTTCCATATGGTTATGACCAGTCCGGAAAGCGGATTCCATATTTTCATAAAGAAATTATTTTTTCTCGCTTCCAGTTCTTCCGGTGAAACCTTGTGTTTTTCTTCCTTGCAAAGAGGAAGTACTTCACCTGTCTGTTCATCCAGACAGTCAATATTTATATATGTCTCCTCTTCTGCCGGCATTTTTTGTCATTAAGAGAATGATTGATCAGTCTCCAGATCAGAGCATAAAGTACGGCAAATACAGGAACTCCTGCAATCATTCCCGGAACCCCAAAGAGACCGCCCCCGATCATGATGGCAACAATAACCATAAAACTGGAAAGTCCGGTAGAGTCTCCGAGAATTTTCGGACCAAGGATATTTCCATCAAACTGCTGAAGAAGCAGGATAAAAATTGCAAAATACAGACCTTTTATGGGATCTACTACTAAAATAAGCAAAATACATGGAATGGCTCCGATGTAAGGACCAAAAAACGGAATGACATTTGTCACACCGATAATTACACTGATAAGAATTGGATACGGCAAATCCAAAAGCAACATTCCAAAATAACACAAAATTCCAATAATAGCAGAATCCAGAAGTTTTCCGTATATGAAACCACCAAAAGTCTTGTCTGTAAAACGCATAACGCGTATAAGCATATTTGCCCATTTATGAGGCAATATAGCATATACCATCATTTTGCTTTTGGCAACAAATTTCTCTTTGTCTGCAAGTACATACAAAGCTACAATGGCACCGATCAGAAAATTCTTCATAAAGATCAGGATATCAAAAATACCTGCTGAAACATTTTTGAGCATATCCTGCATCTGCGGAAGAATATCGGTAGTAAGATATTCCTGTGCTTTTGCAGAGTACTGGTTGATCATATCGAGCATTTCAGGATTCAGTTTCCATCCATGCTCAACAAATGAATTGAGCCACTTTTCAATAACTTTTATATAGTACGGAAAACTGTAAATAATACTCATGATACTTCGGATCAACTGAGGAAGCACCATCATCAGTAATGCGTAAATGATAATCCAGAACAGGAACATGGAAAAAAGGACACATCCCCATCGAATAGCCCGTTTTCCTTTTTTCTGTAACTTAATATTATGCTTTTCCAGCTGCGGATAGATCAGCTTCTGCTCAAAGAGATTGATCAGCGGACTGAGAATATAAGCAAGGATTACACCATAGATAATAGGCGCCATAATTCCCAGAAAAGTTTTGATTCCCACGATCAGGGTTTTCATGTGAAATATGCCATAATAAAACAGCATACTGGCGGCAATTACCAGAAAAGCGGTTACACCCCAGTGTAAATATCGGTTGTCCCAACGAAATTTCATAATGTCCTCCTTTTTAACATGGTATGATTATAGCATATATTTTGACAAATGTCATGAAATTAATATATATTAAAAAAATTATAGCAGTCTTGTTACTGTTCATACACCACTATCCCGAGCATACAAGCCAAAATTCCATTGCCGCAGGCAATCTGGAATGAATTGAAAAGACTGTTATAAATTCATCCAAAAACAGATACTTTACCAAGGATGTGGTAAAGTATCTGTAAAAATATAATCCTATTTATTTTTTATGGAATCAAAAATCTCAATTGCCTGAATGATTGCTTTTGCTGCACCATCAATTCCAAGTTTGCTGCTGTCTACGCAGAGATTGTAGCTTGAAGCAGCACCCCATTTCTTATTAGTGTAGTAATTATAGTAACTGGAACGGCTCTTGTCTGTCTTATTGATCATGTCTTTTGCTTCTTTTGCAGTTTTATTATGTTTCTGTGAAAGACGGTTAATCCTCCAGTCTGTATCTGCATGTACAAATACACTGAAACAGTCTTTATACTCTGACAACGCATAATCTGCACATCTTCCGACCATAACGCATGGACCTTCGGAGGCCAGTTTCTTGATTGCGTCAAACTGTGCAAGAAATACTTTGTGGTTCATAGGCATATCTGTAAATCCTGAAGAAGAATAACCAAATGAGTAGGTATCCATAACCAGAGAATATAAAAAGCTGTTAGTTGGTCTTTCATCATGATTCTCAAAAAGTTCTTTGCAGATACCGCTTTCATTTGCTGCATGTTCGAGAAGTTCTTTATCATAACATTTAATACCAAAATATTTGGCAACTTCCTGACCTATCTGTCTTCCTCCACTGCCGTACTCACGACCAATTGTAATAATTGAACTCGTACTATTCATAGTCTGCACTCCCTTCTGTTACATATTCGATAGACATATTATACAATATTTCCAAAAAAATGCAAACTACTTTCGTAATTTTTCTAATAATTTAACGAAATATTCAGGTAAAGGAGCTGTAAACTCCATATATTCGCCCGTTGATGGATGAACAAAGCCAAGAATCATTGCATGAAGCGTCTGTCCCTGCAGATGATAAGGATTCTTACCAGAACCGTACACTTCATCACCCAGAAGTGGATGACCGATACTTGTCATATGCACACGAATCTGATGCGTTCTGCCTGTTTCCAGACGGCATTCCACATAAGTGGCATTTTTGAAACGTTCCAGAACTTTATAATGTGTGACAGCATCCTTGCCGTTTTTATAGTTGACAGCCATCTTTTTGCGGTCAATCGGATGGCGCCCGATGGGACCTTCGATCGTCCCTTCGTCTTCTTTCAGTACTCCTGCTACGATTGCCCGGTATCTGCGCCTGATAGAATGCTCTTTTAACTGTTCTGCCAGGTTGCGGTGTGCATTATCATTCTTGCATACAAGAAGTGCACCTGTGGTATCCTTATCGATTCTGTGGACAATACCAGGACGCAGAACACCATTGATCCCCGACAGATTGTCCTTACAGTGAAACATAATAGCATTTACCAATGTTCCGGAAGTATGTCCGGCACTGGGATGAACCACCATCCCCTTTGGTTTATTTACAATAAGTACATCATCATCTTCATAAAGAATATCCAGAGGGATATCTTCCGGAAGTATATCCGGCTCTTTTATGTCAGGAACTGCTACGGAGATTTCATCTCCTTCCTGAACTTTGTAGTTGGCTTTTACAGCAGAACCATTGACGGTTATTTTCTGCTCTTTAAGCAGCTTTTGAATATAAGAACGTGACAGTTCTTCGTTCATTTCAGAAAGATAGCGGTCAATCCGGATACCGGACTGACCGTCAGAAACCTGATAATTAAGAATTTCCATAATACTAATCCTTTTTTATTCTTAAGAAGTCATAATCTTCATCATTTTTGTATCTGAAACACACCAGCATAACAAGTAATATGCCACTGCATACCACATACATATCAGCTATATTAAATACCGGAAAATCAATCAGTGAAAAATAGATAAAATCCACAACATAGCCTCTGCATACTCTGTCAATAAAATTTCCAAGAGCACCGGAAACCATTACCAGTGCAGTTACTGACAGCGGCAGATAATATCTGTTTTTCGGGATTCTGGCATATACATAGATAAATACACCAAAAAACAAAAGGCACAAAATCACAAACACCGGAATTTTACCTTCAAACAATCCAAAGGCCATTCCACGATTTTCGAGATACCGTAATTGAAGACTCCTGGAATGAGAGAGATATCAGGCTGATCTTTCAGTTGTGCCAGAACAAGAGATTTACTTCCCTGATCCAGGATTGTCAGCAAAAGGATAATAATACAGCCTCTAATCCAGTGCATACATGAAGATACGGAGGAAACAGCTGTCATATCAGAATCTCCCGGATTGCCTGGAGCAGTTCCTCATCTGTGACAGTTTTGTCTATAAAACTTTTACCGATCCCGTCCATAAGGATAAATTTAATATGACCGGCTTCCATTTTTTTGTCTTTTTTTGTTTGCTGCCAGGACATCCCCGGCATTCAGTGAATCAACAGAAAGAGGAAGATTATAAGAATGGCACCCTTTTCTGATCTCTTCGTATTCTTCTTCTGTTAATAATCCTCTCTGCATGGAAAGATAAGCGGCAGCGATCAGACCGACTCCAACACACTGTCCATGAAGCAGCTGAAAGTTTTTCATTTTTTCGACTGCATGTCCGACTGTGTGACCAAGATTTAAAAGTGCACGTTCTCCCTGCTCCTTCGGATCACGCTCTACCACACCTGCCTTGATCTCGCAGCATCTGCGGATCATTCTGGAAAGCATACTCAGATCCAATTTACTGATCTCAGGCTGATTCTTACATACAAAACGGAAGAACTCTTCATCGCAGATCAGTCCTGTCTTAAGAATTTCACCCATTCCACAGGTGAATTCCCGATTCGGAAGAGACTGCAGGGTACTCATATTCATATATACAAGGCGGGGCTGATGGAAAGCTCCTACCATGTTTTTGTACTGAAGGAAGTCAACACCTGTTTTACCTCCTACGCTGCTGTCAACCTGTGCCAGAAGCGTAGTAGGAACCTGGATAAAATCAATCCCTCTCAGGTAAGTGGAAGCTCCGAAACCTGTCAGATCACCTACAACACCGCCACCCAGCGCAACCAGCAGACCTTTTCTGTCCATTTCATTCTCAATCAAAGTTTTATATAATTCCTGTACTGTATTCAGGTTTTTGTTCTTTTCACCAGCTTCAAATACAAAAGAGAATATTTCAGAGGAAATTTCCTGAAGAGCTGATTTAACTGCCTCATGATAAAGAGGTGCAACATGACTGTCTGTCACAATACAGATTTTCCGGTTTTCAAGTCCTTCTTCTCTGATCGCACCGGCAAGATCCTGAAAGTCATTTTTAAAATAAATAGGATAATGGAAATCTCCTTCCCGCTTTACAAGTAATTTCTGTTCTGCCATTTTCCTGTTCTCCTTTTATTACAAAATTTATACATAGCGCATAATACGCACACTGCAGCGTCCTTTTTTTGTCTGGTGAGAAACACCGTCAAAAATGAACCGTCCTTTCCCACGTACAGATATAATGTCACCATCTTTCGGCTCATATCCGTTGCTGGTGATCAGTTTTCCGTTGACAAAAACCTGCCCGCCTTCAATATAAGATACCATACTGCTTCTGGATGTCTTAAAAGCAAGCGAGATCAATGAATCCAGACGTACCGAAGCGCAGGTACCGCTGACAGATTCAAGGGCAGGGCGTGGAAATTCATCAGAATCCTCCACTTTTGTGATCAGAATATTGGTATGACGGACCCGGCACAGATTTTCAAGAAAGAATTCCGTCATTTTGTTCTGGCAGAAAAACCAGGCAGCTTTTTTCTGAACAACAATATCACCGATCACACTTCTGTCTACTCCAAGATTGAGAAGTGCACCAAGATAATCACGATGAGAAAGCTCTTCAGAGAATTTAAGAGCTTTTGGTTCAATCCTCAGACAGTCGATGGGATATTCCCATGTAAAAGCAAGAGCATCAGGATGAAATGCAACCATCTGACGCTCCGCATTCTCATAGCCTCCGGACGTCTCCATAACAATCTGGGGAAACTGATGTTTCAGGCTACTGACTATATTCTGTTCATTTAAATTAAGAAAATCCGAAAATGTAACGATATCTCTCTGCCAGGAGAGATTTGCCAATTCCCGGATTCTCTTAAGAAAAAATTCGTCTTTTTCCATCCTGGATCAATATCCTGCTCTTACAGACGGAGCAGAGCCTCCCAGAATATTCTGAAGGTCACCGGTAATATCTACATTGTACGGTCCAAGTACAAAGATATAGCTGGATACTTTCTGAAGGCTGCCGCCTAAAGAATAGCATGCACCGGACGTGAAATCGATGATCCTCTGTGCCAGTTCCACATCAATTCCCTCCAGATTCAAAATAACAGTAGAATTATCTACTAAAGTGTCAGCAATCTCACGCGTATCTTCCATAGAAGAAGGTTTGATCACACAGACTTCCATATTTGGGCCCTGATTTGATTTGCGGCTGCTTCTCATTGGAGTAATCTTGGAAGATGCTGCAGGACGTGTCTGGCGTTCGGCGCGTTCCTGTTTAACCGTAACCTTAGACGGAGCCGAAGCGGTCTGTTTTGGAGCAGATGCCTGTTTAGGAGCTGTCTTTACTGCTTTCTCTTCTACATCATCGAAGTCATCATTATCGTCGGATTCTTTTTTCTTAGAGAATTTATCAAAAAATTTCTTCTTTGGTTTCTCATCGAAATCGTCATCGAGAAAGTCATCATCTTCTTCCTCATCTAACAGATCATCATCTAAGAATCCATCATCATCGTAATCATCGTTTAATTTGATGGCATCTAAAAATTTATCTAAAACGCCCATTTTAATCTCCAATCTTATTTTAATCTTCTTTTATTGAGTAATCTCTTTCGCCAAAGATACCCGTTCCCACGCGCACCATAGTGGCCCCTTCCTCAACTGCGACCTGATAATCATTTGTCATTCCCATACTCAGGACGCTCATATTAACATTATTAATGTTTTTGGCCGCAATGTCAACACTTAATTTCTTTAATTTTTGAAAAACTTCTCTGTTTTCTTCAGGATTTGCTACAAATGGTGCAATTGTCATAAGTCCTTTTACCTGAAGATGCTCATAAGAAGAAATTTCTTCCAGAAATGGTAATACCTCTTCGACTGAAAGGCCAAACTTACTTTCCTCTCCTGCTACATTTACTTCGATCAGAACCGGCATGCAGATATCTTTTTTTGCTGCCTCTTTTTCGATGGCCTCTGCCAGGCGGACAGAATCTACAGAGTGTACCATAGATACTTTATCAATAATATATTTCACTTTATTTCTCTGTAAATGTCCGATCATGTGCCACTGTACATCTGATGGCATCTGATCGTATTTATCTACGATCTCCTGAACCTTATTCTCCCCAAACACTCTTGCACCCGCATCATATGCTTCTTTCAGCATTTCCACCGGTTTGGTCTTACTGACCGCAATAAGAGTTACCTCTTGGGGAGAACGCCCTGCAGTATCGCAGGCCTCTTCAATATTCTTTTTCACAAGGTTTAGTTTATCAGCTAACATATTAAGCCTCCTTAATTAGTATAAAATGTCTTCTTCCTTTACTTTATCAGCGTTTCTAACAATGTGATCATATCTGGAAAGACCGTAGGTGGTGTTTTTAGATACAATAGCATATTCTTCGTTCTCATCAAGTATTTCAATACGGCGAAAAACCGCATAGCCTTTATTAATACAGTATACTCCCTCCAGGGTATCTGTCTCTCCAATCACATATTTTTCACCGGTATCCGTATTGATCAGGGCATCCCCTTCCTTAAATGAACTCTTGTCAACATAATAAATCTGAGGTTGTTCTGCTTCGTCCACTGCCAATTTGGAGACAGATGAATCATCAATGCTTGCGTAAATGCTCACATTTTTAAATGTTGTTTTATTTTTCCCCTCATAAAGGTAAAACCTGTCTGATTATCCTGTGTAGTGGCCATTCTGGATGGAATCACATAAAAATCCTTGGTTACAATAGAGGTAAGAGGGATTTTCAGACCTACAACTGTGTTGGTTACAAGTTCAATGTCCAAAAAACGGTCAGATGCATAACGAATCAGACCTTTATTGAAATCAATCTGTCCATATTTGTCACCATCTATGGTAATAATGGAAAAATCTCCGTTTTGTGTCATATCGTCTTTTAAAAATTTGACACGTATAGTAGAACGGTCTTTCAGTTTTTCAACCTGTCTGTCGCTCAAAGGAATCAGAAGACTCCAGCGTTCATCTGTGATAATGGTATAAATATCATCTCCTGCTTTTACCTTGTCGGAAGTTTTCAAATCTGTTTCATGGTAAGAATTCTGATCGAAATCTTCTGCCTTTACAGCATCTACTGTTTTTCCTTCATAATTATCCATGGAATATAAAACGATACCATCAGATTGGGACTGGCAGATAGTTTGATTTCCGGGATAAATATCTGCTGTTTTGTCATTGTCACCACTGTCATTTCCTTCACCGTCCTCATCTGAAGTAAGAGGAGCAGATGAGGTATTGCCAGACTCTGCATATTGAAGGATATTTCCCTTCAGTTCATATTTAAAGCTGTAGGTGCTGTTAAATTTACTTGAACTGAATCCTTTGGAAAAACTCATCATATCAGTCCGTACCTTTGAAAGTTCTTCCGGGGCAAGAGATGCCGGAGCAGAAGCTGTTTTTGTATCACTAAGTCCGTACACCGCTCCGGAAGCATTGATCTTACTGCCCTCCCTTGCATAATAAGTAATATAGCCTGATGAATCTGCCTTGCATAAACTTTCTTCACGTATGGCAAGACCGGTATATGTTTCGTTGCGGGATAAAGGTCCTGATGTAACTTGATAGGACTCAATATGAGTAGTTGTAAAATATAATATGGCACTGAATGCCATATATATGAATAAGATGCCAAACATGATCGTTCCGATATTCAGCCCCACGACCATGCGAAGCCTTGCCAGGATTCCCGGCATTTTTTTTGATTTATTATCAGACAATGGAATGTCTCCTTTTTGTGCAGTTCATAATCATTCTATAACTGTTCAGCGATTTCACAGTGACTGCTGAATAGTTACACCATTTTCCAAAATATTGTAACACTTTGCACATTTAAAAACAAGTTTATTCATAAAGAATTCACAATAATCGTTACTGTTCACACACCACTATCCGTTACTGAGAATGGAGTAAACAGTAACGGGAGCACATAAGTAAGAACACATTTTCAGAATATAAGTTTGCTTTTTGTCAGGAATTATGATATGATAAAAAAATCAGAAACTGTTCAGCATCTCATAGAATAGCAGACTGCTGAATGGTTATGAAGAGTGTACGAACAAAAAATAACTTAAAAAGGAGGGTATAATTATGCCATATGGAAGAATCACGCCAAAGCAGCAGGAGATTCTTGATTACATAAAGAATGAGATTTTGAACCGGGGATTTCCGCCGGCAGTTCGTGAAATCTGCGAGGCAGTTAACCTGAAATCTACTTCTTCCGTTCATTCACATCTGGAAGCACTGGAGAAAAATGGATATATCCGCAGAGATGCAACGAAACCACGTGCGATTGAGATTATTGATGACAATTTTAATCTGGTCCGCAGAGAGGTTGTGAATGTTCCCATCATAGGAACTGTGGCAGCCGGACAGCCACTTCTGGCAGTTGAGAATATTGAAGGCTATTTCCCTATCCCTGCAGAGTTTATGCCTAATTCACAGAGCTTTCTGTTGAAAGTAAAAGGGGAAAGTATGATAAACGCCGGAATTTTTGACGGAGATCAGGTTCTGGTAAAACAGCAGTCCACAGCAGAGGATGGAGATATTGTTGTTGCGCTGATCGATGACGGTGCTACAGTTAAGACTTTCCATAAAGAAAAAGGATACTATCGTCTCCAGCCGGAAAATGATACAATGGAGCCAATCCTTGTACATGAAGGTCTTCAGATTCTTGGCAAAGTATTTGGTGTGTTCCGTTTGTATGAGTAATATAACTGATACGTGAATAGTCAGGCAGATATTCGCAATCCGCTTCGCTACGCAGCTCTACACCGAATCAAGCAAGTCCCCATACACTGCAAATTATACTATACCAATTCAAAAAAGCAACAGAGGAAATCAGGTATCTCTTAATGATGATATCTGATTTCCTCTGTATTTTATTTTGCAAATTTCACAAAGTCAGGCGGATAAAATCATCCGCTTCGCTACGCAGCTCTACACCGAATAACTGTAAATTTTTCGTTACTGTTCACTGGTAATATCCCGCGAGGTGTTTTTTGTGAACGAAGGTCACAGAAACCCGAGACATACCGCGCGACTTTATGCGATTAGCATAAGTCTGTGCATCGCAAGCGTGTTGCTGTGAACAGAGTGAACAGTAACAATTTTTTCTACTTATTTCTCAAGAAATTCATTAACGTCAAGAACCTTACCATCTCTCCAGATTCTTTCGAGGTCATAGAAAAGACGATTCTCTTCGTCAAATACGTGAACGATCATATCGCCGTAATCCATAAGAACCCAGCTGGAGTTTCTGGTTCCCTCAATCTGTTTTGCTTCAAATCCGGCTCTGCCAAGTGTTTCATCTACATTGTCAACCATAGCCTGAACCTGATTCTGGTTGGAAGCACTTGCAATTACAAAATAATCGGCAATTACAGATACTTCATGGATGTCTATTACCTTAATATCTTTTCCTTTTTTCTCATCAAGTGCGCGGCAGGCAAGTTTTGCCATTTCAAGTTCTCTGTTCATGGAAACAACCTCTCTTTCTATCTGCTTTTGTAACTGTTCAATATCTTCATGATCAACAGACTATTGAATAGCTACATATATCTTCTCTAAATAAATATTTATATCCGTAATCTGTTCTCCCTGTTGTGCTGTCCCCTATATGTAAAACTCTGCCAGTCGAGACAATTTATACTCAGGACTGTCTTTTCATGTGTAAATCCCTGTAATACAAGAAAGCATCTTTCGTAGCATTATCAATATCTTTCGGATTTTCCTCCAGATAAGCCAGTGTATCACCCAAAATCTTATACATACATTCGTCAAGATCCTGAAAAGCCAGTTTACGTACAATTGCAAGATTAGGAGCTTTATCACGTTTTGGTTCAATATAATCGGCAATATAGACGATTTTTTCCAACAGTGTCATCTCCGGCTTTCCGGTAGTATGCCAGGTGATGGCAGAAAGAATATTTTCATCTGTAACATCATACTTAGCCTTAGCTACGTAAGCTCCAAGCTTGGCATGAAGTAAAAAAGGATGCTCCTGTTCGAATTCAGATACCGAAATATGATGCTGGCTGCACATCTTCAGCTTCTTTTTGTTCGGAATACATTTTGCACAGTCATGGAGCAGTCCGGCTGTCTGGGCTGTGATCAGATCACAGTCATGAACCATGGCAAGTGCTGCACATGTAAACATAACTCCCAACGTATGTTCATAACGATCCTCATCCAGATATTTTGCTAATTTTTTCTGCATTTTTATAAAATCATACTCTGCCATCGGAAGATCATCCTTTCTTTTCGGCCAGACTGTAAATCTGGTTTTCTCTGATATACTCAATCACCGGATCAGGAATATAGTAACGCACACTTTTATCTTCGCTGATCCAGTTTCTGAGCATTTCGCTGGATACATCAAGGTTTGTGGTATTCAGTGTCAGAAATGTGCCATTATATTTAAGCGAAAGACGGTTCATTTCTGCTTTGAGCTCTGCGATTGTGGAATGATTTCTTACAGCAGTTACCAGAATGCAGTTTCTGCAGATTCTTTCCGGTTCACGCCATGTATCAAAGTCATACAGGGAGTCTGCGCCGATTATAAAATAATAATCAGTATCCGGATTCTTCTCTTTTAGCATTTCCAGTGTATGATAAGTGTAAGTATAACCATTTTCATGCATTTCAGTCAGCGACAGTTCAAAGTGAGGATTTCCGGTAATCGCCCTGCGGACCATTTCAACTCTTTCTTCATCTGTGGCACGTCCCTGACGGTTTCTCTTGTGAGGCGGATTTCCGGAAGGCATGAACAGTACCTTTTCCAGTCGGAACTGTTCGTATGCTTTCTCTCCCAGAATCAGATGCCCCATGTGGATGGGATCAAAAGTACCGCCCATAATACCAATTCTGTGTTTGATGTCAGCCATAAAAAACTCCGTATTATTTTCTGGGTAATTCTATTTTTTTCTTTTCATTTTTGCCTTCACGGTATAAAACAATTTTCTTGCCGATAACCTGTACGATCTGGGAACGTGTACGTTCTGCCAGAACCTCAGCCATCTGCGCGGATCCTCCAGGCAGTTCTGAAGAACACTGATCTTGATCAGTTCTCTGGCTGCAAGCGCCTCATCTACTGCGGCTGTGTTCTCAGGAGTAAGACCACCCTTTCCAAGCTGAAGGATTGGATCCATGGTCATTGCAAGACCTTTTAAATAAGCTCTCTGTTTACTTGTCATTTTTATTTTCCTCTGTTATTCTCTGCAAACGGACAGAATCATCCGTCTTACCACATCTGTTTCATTATTGAATCTATTTATAGTAATCAAAATCAAATCCGTACATACGCACAGTATCGCCTTCCTGAATGCCTGCCTTCTCAAGTTCTTCCAGGATGCCTCCCTCTTTCAGGAATTTCTGGAAGAATGCGAAACCTTTTTCGGAATCAAGATTTGTGTAGCCAAGCATCTTTTCAATCTTCGGTCCCTCGACAACAAAAATTGTCGGGTCTTCAGGACTCTGCTCTACTGTATATGGAAGGTTTTCTCCGATCAACATATCTTCAGGGAAGAATTCCTGTTCAAATACTACAGGTTCCTGTGGGCAGCTGTCAAGAAGTTCTTTCACATGGAATAAAAGTTCTCTGACACCCTGACCGCTGACAGCGGAAATCGGATATACCTGGATTCCTTTTGGCTCAAATTCTGCCTTAAGTTTGTCAATCGGGCTCTCTTCGCCGTCTTCTGTATAGATACAGTCGATTTTATTTGCTGCGATTACCTGTGGTCTTGCAGCAATTTCCGGATTATAAGCTTCCAGTTCTTTATTAATCTTGTAAATATCATCGATTGGGTCACGTCCCTCTGTAGATGCTGCATCTACAATGTGGATAATGACTCTGGTACGTTCAATGTGGCGGAGGAACTCATGTCCAAGTCCCACACCTTCGGAAGCACCTTCGATCAGACCGGGAATATCAGCGATCACAAAACCACCGTTTTCAGTATCTACAACGCCAAGATTTGGGCTCAGGGTTGTAAAGTGATAGTTGGCAATTTTCGGCTGTGCGTTGGTAACACGGGAAAGGAATGTGGACTTTCCGACATTCGGGAATCCAACCAGACCTACGTCTGCGATTACTTTCAGCTCCAGAAGAACTTCCAGTTCCTGCGCAGGCTGTCCTGGCTGTGCATATTTCGGAACCTGCATGGTTGCAGTCGCATAATGCTGGTTTCCTTTGCCACCTCTTCCGCCTCTTAATACGATCTGGCGTTTATTTTCACCGGACATATCAGCAATTACTTTACCGGATTCTGCATCCATGATAACAGTTCCTTCCGGAACTTTTAATACAACATCTTTTCCATCGGCACCATGGCAGCGTTTTTTGCCGCCTTCCTGTCCGTCTTCTGCTTTATATTTTCTTCTGTGTCGGTAGTCGCCAAGGGTGTTCTGGCCTTCATCTACCTCAAATATCACGTCTCCTCCACGACCGCCGTCGCCGCCGTCAGGACCGCCATTCGGAACATATAATTCTCTGCGGAAACTTACATGGCCGTCGCCGCCTTTACCGGAGCGGATATAGATTTTCGCTCTGTCTGCAAACATATGACACACCTCTGTCCTTTACTAATGATTATTTCGTAATAGTAATCTTCTTAAATTAATGCATTTGAGACCGTTCAGCAGGATTTCGCACTCTGATGAGTCGGATCAATATGCATTATTTACAAGGATTGCTATGGTTTCTTTTATATCATATAACTCTTTTAATCTATAGCAATTCTACTATAAAAGAAAGGCTCCAAACCCATATTAGATTTGAAGCCTTCGCTTAACCAGATTATTCTGCTTCTACTGGAACGATAGAAACCTGTTTCTTATCGCGTCCTTTTCTGGTAAATCTTACGACACCATCTTTAAGTGCGAATAAAGTATAATCTTTACCGCAACCTACGTTCTCACCAGCATGGATCTTAGTTCCGCGCTGTCTGTAAAGAATATTTCCAGCTTTAACAAACTGTCCGTCTGCTCTCTTCGCACCTAATCTCTTGGATTCGGAATCACGACCGTTCTTTGTAGAACCAACTCCTTTTTTATGTGCGAATAACTGAAGGTTCATTTTCATCATGTTGTTACACCTCCTTGACTTTTACTGTCAAATATCGATTGTTATAACTATGTTCAATTTCTGTTAATCCGAGAATCAGCGAATCCATGAGAAGGGTTCCCCTCTCAGTAACCGGAGCCGTAAAATGAAAAGATACATAGCCGTCATCTTCCTGCACTTCGAACTGATCATCTGTAAATGTCTCAAGAGAATTTACAGTATTAATCACAAGTACAGAAACAGCAGCACAGACAATATCCTGTCCTTCCTCCGCATATCCGGCGTGACCTTTCGAAACAAATTCCAGATAATTTCCATTTCTCTTCTTAACTGTAATTGTAATCATAATGACACCAGATTAACCGTTAATCTTTTCGATTTTTACTTTAGTGTACTGCTGTCTGTGACCGTTTTTCTTGTGATATCCAGTTTTTCTCTTGTATTTGTAAACGATAACTTTTTTTGCTTTACCGTTCTCAACTACAGTAGCGGTAACACTGGCATCTTTCACATCTTCACCAGCTTTTAATCCGTCATTGCTTACTGCAATAACATTATCAAAAGTAACAGTTTCACCAGCTTCAACACCGAGTTTCTCAACTCTGATTACGTCGCCTTCAGCAACTTTGTACTGTTTACCACCTGTTGCAATAATTGCGTACATCTGTGGCACCTCCTATAATCTTTACTCGCCAGATATGGTGACCTTTCGGTGCTTGTACCTCTCTGTGCGGCATCTCATTTATAATAGCGGACAAAATTCGATTTGTCAATAAGTTTTTTTCAATTTCTTTGAATTTTTTTCTTTTATTTTACAGGTACAATTTCAATCCGGTATCCGTCAGAATCTGTGATAAAATACAAACTGCAGAGCAGTTATTCAGTTACGGAAAAATATCGATGAGAATTGCAGATGCTTGTTTGGTTTACATAATTATTTTATGGCAAACTATAATTCTCTAATTTCCTCAATCACAGGTTTTCGCACTTTCTTTCTGGTAAGTTCCAGGATGTGCAGTGGAGTGATGTCCACTGCTTTTGCCTTTACCGGATCTTTGCGCAGATATTTCTGCAGGACATGGAACAGTTCATCCTGATGATCCTGATTTTCCATATTAATAAAATCAATCAGAATAATTCCGGACAGGTTTCTGAGACGCAACTGTCTGGCAATTTCCTTTGCTGCCTCCAAATTGATTTTTCGGTAAGTTTCCTGTATTTTCTTTTTGCCTGTAAACTTTCCGCTGTTTACATCAATGGATACGAAGGCTTCTGTCTGCTGGATCACCAGAAATCCACCACTGTTCAGCCAGACTTTCTCATGCTGGATTTCTTCTAAGACAGTTTCCAGGCGATAAAGTTTGTAAAGAGAGAGAAGTTTATCATCATAAAACCGCAGCTTCTCTTTTTCCTCCGGGCTGTTACTGTTAAGATAGTCAGAAATCTGTCGGAATATCTCAGGGATATCTGTTATGATTTCTTCCAGGTTCCGGCTGTTGGCGTCGCGGACTGCAGAGATATAAAAAGGCTCTGTTCTATATACGCAGCTGAAACAGGTACGGGATCTTCCGTCTACAGCAGCCTTATGATACAGGCCCTTCAGGTATTCCAGTTCTTTCAGTATTTCTTCTTTTGATGCATCTGCTGCATTTGTACGAACGATGATACCAAACTCTTTATCCGGACGGTTAACTTCTGCTTCCATCCACTTACTGATACGGCTTCTGTCATCATTGGAAAGTTTGGAAGACAGACCAAATTTCTTATCGCCGGTTGTAAGAACCAGATATTTGCCTGTAAAATTCAGATTCGTGGTTACAGCCGGTAGTTTTCCCTTCATTGCTTCCCGGCTGATCTGCACAAGGATTTCATCTCCCGCCTTTAATGGGCGGTCACCTTTTTTTACAGAAGCATAAATCGCATTTGGAGCATCGGAAAGCTGCAGGTAGCATTTCTCTCCGGCAGAAATCTGTACGAATGCAGCACCGATATTGGCAGCTATATTCTCTATCTGTCCAACATAAATATTTCCAAGAGAAGATTTCTCCCCAACAGGTTCGAAGCGCAGTTCCATTACTTTACCGTCTTCTTCATACGCACATACATAGCAGGGAATCTGCCGGATATTCATTTGGGTAATAATCAGTTTACTCAACTTCTTCACCCAGTGCTTCCAGAGTTACAAATTTATGTTCTTCCTCTGTTCCTTTATCTGCGTATACTTCCAGACGTTTGATGGAATAAGCAAATTCCGGAAGTTCTATGCCAAGCCATGAGAAGAATGTATCTGTTACTAGTTCCGGTTTTGTGTAATTGGCACTTGCGGAAGCAAGCATCATAAAGATCTTGTTTCCCTGAAGTTCCATTTTATAGATAAACGGGCGAATATCTATTTCCTTTTCGCTTCGTTTGGTCTTTTTCATTACTTTGATCTCCGGCTGCGCCAGAAAATCATCAATCTTGTCTTTCCAGGAAATTTCAGGCTCTTTTCCCGGACGGAATTCTACATAATAATCGGCTGCTGCCACCAGTGACATTGCCTTACCTGCCTTTCCGTCTTCAACCTGACGGGTACTAAGTACATGTACCCCTTCTACCATCACTGCATCCAGACGCCTTGTGATCTCCGAAGTAGGAACTGTCTCTGCCAGCTCCAGATCGAAGTACTCTCCCAGACTTTCCGTACCAACTCCTAATGGTGCGGCAAAAGACATGATCATATGCGGACTGTATCCACCGGAAAAAGCAACCGGAAGATTGGCTCTGCGGATGGCCTTCTGGAAATAACGCATAGTATCCAGATGTCCCACAAATTTAACCGGACCTTCTTTGCTGAATTTAATTCTTACCTTCATAACATACACCTCCGCCATAACGCATAGCACCACAGCCTGAACATTTCTGACGGCAGTTTGGTGTTACGGTTTCTTTCTTTGCCTGTTCCCATTCGTGGATCAGGAACTTCTTGGTCACTCCTGCATCAATGAAATCCCATGGAAGGATCTCATCTGTGGAACGTTCTCTGAGAGTATAGAAATCAATATCTGTGTTGGTTTCCGCAAAAGATTCTTTCCATATATTATAGTCGAAACTCTCTGACCAGGCATCGTAGATCGCACCTTTTTCATATGCTCTGAGGATAACTTTTGAACAGCGGCGGTCACCTCTGGCAAGGAAGCCTTCAAGGATCGTTACATCCGGCTCATGCCAGCTGTAGCGGATGCTTCTCTGATTTAACTGTGCGCGGATCTCGCTTTTTACGACCTTTGCTTTTTCTACGAAATCTTCCTCTCTGTACATACCTGCCCACTGGAATGGGGTAAATGGTTTCGGTACAAAGAAAGAGGTACTTACGTTGACCTGAACTTTGCCGTTACGTTTTTCTTTCGGCACTTCTTCATAATAGGTTTCTGCGATCTTCTGAGCAAGATGAGCGATACCCTTCATATCATCCTCTGTTTCCGTCGGAAGTCCGAGCATGAAGTAAAGTTTTACTTGATTCCATCCACCCTTGAATGCTTCACCTGCACCGTGAAGAATGTTCTCTTCTGTCAGACCTTTGTTGATAACGTTACGCAGACGCTGGGAACCTGCTTCTGGTGCGAATGTCAGGCTGCTCTTCTTGATATCCTGTACTTTGCTCATAACATCCAGAGCAAAAGCGTCGATACGAAGAGACGGCAGGGAGATATTGACAGCGTTTCCGTGGAATTCTTCGATTAAGAAGTTTACCAGTTCTTTCAGTTCAGAATAGTCACTGGAGCTTAAGGAACTTAAGGAAATCTCCTCGTGACCAGTATTCTGAAGCATTTCTCTGGCGCTTGCCTTTAAAGTTTCTACATCACGTTCTCTTGTCGGACGGTAGATCATACCTGCCTGACAGAAACGACATCCGCGGATACATCCACGCTGGATTTCCAGAGTGACACGATCCTGAGTGGCTTTGATAAAAGGAACTACCGGAGCTTTGATGGCGCGGTATTCTTTGTTGATATCAGTGATCAGCTGTTTACAGACCTTCTGCGGTACTCCGTCTCTGACAGGGGTAAAGGATTCGACAGTTCCATCTTCTTTATAAGTGACATTATATAAAGAAGGAACATAGATTCCAGGAATCTGGGAAGCTGCATACAGGAAGTCTGCTCTGGAGCCACCAGCTGCCTTATTGGCCTTATATGCGTCAAATAAAGCATCATAAACGGTTTCCCCCTCACCAATATAAAACATATCAAAGAATTCTGCAATCGGTTCCGGGTTATAGGCACATGCACCACCGCCAATCACGATCGGGTCATCCTCTTCACGATCCTTTGTCAGAAGTGAAATATGGCTCAGATCCAGAACCTGAAGTACATTTGTATAGCACATCTCATATCCAAGAGTAATTCCCAGAAAATCAAAATCCTTAACAGGTTCCTGAGATTCCAGTGCAAAGAGTGGAATATTTTTCTCACGCATGATCTTATCCAGATCCAGCCACGGGGAAAACACCCGCTCCGCCCAGACGTCCTCGCGTTCGTTGAACATATTATAGAGGATCATCATGCCGAGGTTTGACATACCGATTTCATAGACATCCGGGAAACACATGGCAAACCGGATGTCTACGTTGTTCTTATCTTTCATTATAGAGTTAACTTCACCACCAATATAGCGGGCGGCCTTGTCAACTTTCATTAAAATTTCATCACTTAATGCTAACTTTCTCATAGTTTTCCTTTCATATTTTGTATATATCTTACAATAAAGGCGGCAGAGTTTGCAAAACATAGATTGCTGCCATAGAATATCTGCCTGATTTAGAGCTTGTTGATAATCTGTAAAAACAAGCCTTGTTTTTTAGCTCGTTATGGGGCTAAAAAGTGGGTTTGATCACTTTTTCAGTGAGAAACAGCTTCCTTATTTAAATAATTGCAAAACTATTTCCCATATAATGATAGTAATGACCGTTAACAGTACCTTTTATTATATAACAGGAGGTAAGGGAAGCGCAAGCTTTGTTTGTGAAATCGGTTTGAATCGGTTTGAATATAGAATCATGCTGGAAATATTATAGAAAAAGAGGCTTTTTTAGCTCGGACATACAATTATAAACCAGTTTGGTCACAAAAATAGGGAAAGCCCTATTGAAAAACAGAGATTTTTTGCCTGACATGGAAAGAAAAACAGTTTTGGTCATTCGATTTGTGTGTTGTATCTGCCTGCATCGGGGACGGATGACCTTTGCTGGTAATAAAATGGGGCTGTCGGGAAATAGACAGCCCCATAAACGACATCATAAGTTTTTACAGATTCAGAAAATCCTTGCGGTACTTCATCCCAAAGAATTATTGGTTTCTCATTTAAACTTTAATGAAAGCAGATATTTCCCCTACATGCAATAAATTATTCAATCCAAAAAGTACGCTTTTGTGGATCTATCCACTTATTATTTTTAACACGATATTTTCCCGTAAGTCGTATGTCTTCCGAAGAGCTTCCAACTTCTACATCAAACTCACCTTTTTCCACTTTCCATCTCATATCTATATCTAAAAATGCCATCTGATCCGGTTTTATTTCAAAAATAAATTTTTTTACTTTTCTCCAGCTTTTAGACTTACGCGTCTAAATCCCGCTAATTCTTTCACAGGTCTTGTAAGAGAGGAATACTGATCAATTAAATAGAGCTGTACGGTTTCTGTTCCTGCATATTCACCAGTATTTTTTACATCAAAAGAAATCTGAACAATTTCATCTGCACTAACTTCTGCAGCCGAAATATTAAGATCAGAATATTCAAATTCTGTATAGGACAGTCCATATCCAAAATAATATCTTGGTCTGTGAGGCATGTTAACATAGTTAGCAAAACCAATACTACCGCTCTGATCCCAGGAGGAACCATAAGGATGATTGTAGTAAATTGGCAGCTGTCCTGCATGATAAGCACTGTTACCGGAAGTTTGCCTCCTGGATTATACTCTCCAAACAGAATATCTGTCACAGCCTGTGCCCCTGTTTCGGAAGGACTCCATGCTTCCAGAATAGCATTCAGATTTTCATCTGCAGCATCACTGGAGATTGGTCTTCCATCGAAATGAACTCCAATTAGTGGTTTTCCAAACTGTACAGCCTTTCTGATAAAGTTGTCCTGGCATTTGGGAAGATTAATATCCGCACTGTCAATTCCTTCTCCCATAGACGCTATGGAACAGGTTCCATGTTTACCTCCAAGTGTTAAAATCACCACATCTGCCTGCTGTACCATTTTTAAGGCTTCTTCAAAACCACTTTCATCCTCTCCTGCAATAGGATAACCATATGAATACAGAATTTCGCTCTCTGGAAAGCGGGCTTTTAATTCCTCATATAAGCTTCTGCACTGGGGCTTCTGCCTTTTCAGGATCTGATCGAACTGTTCTGTTTCATCTGACTGGATATTCGTTCCCGGAACAGTAACAATCTCTTTGGCATCTGCATGAACCACACCGCTTACGCCTGCAATGGAATTCGCAATTGCATACGTGGACTCCATCATGCACATGTGTGTGTATCCGCCAAACATTTTTCTTGCGTATGCTGCATGCGGACCGATCAATGCAATTTTCTTCACTCCTAGATCAAGGGGCAGCACTCCGTCATTTTTTAACAGAATCATAGATTCCCTTGCGGATTTTAAAGAAACATCCCTGTCATTGTCATTTATCACAACAGAATGAAGCTCTTCGCCTTCCATTGCAAACGGATTTTCAAATAAGCCCATTCTGAATTTTCCTTCCAGCACGCGAAGAACCGCTGTATCCAACACCTTAATATCGGCCGCTCCCCGTCTGAACATTTCTTTTAATTTTTCATTATAGCCTGTGACAGATGGCATTTCCACGTCCATTCCAGCAGAAAGACACATAAGACCTGCATCTTCAAAAGTTTCTCCAATATGATGGACACTGTGCGCATTTCCCACAGCTCCGTAGTCACTGATACACATGCCTTCAAACCCCATATCCTCTCGAAGCAATTTTGTAAGCATGTTATGTGAAGCAGACACATCTTCCCCATTTATAGAGCAATAGCATGGCATAATGCCTTTCAGTCCAGCTTCACTGATCGCTGCCTGAAAAGGTTTTGCATATACTTCCTGAAGAAGTCTTACAGGTGTCTCGCTATGGGTTCCATGAATTCCACCCTGAGAATTATGAAATGCAACAAAATGTTTTGCAACACTTTCCGCTTTTCGCTGATCCACTGTATTTTTCTGTGCCCCTTTTGTATAAGCAGTGCCCATTGCGGAAACTAATGCAGCGTCTTCTCCATAAGGCTCTCCATAGCGTCCCATACGTGGATCCCTTGCAACATCCAAAACCGGAGCGAGTACATGGGTAATACCGCATGCTGTTTCCTGACGGGTTACAATTTCCGCAATCTGTTCCTCCAGTTCCGGATCAAAGCTGGCTCCTCTTCCGATTCCTGCTGGAAAGCTTGTGGAATCCTGGATAAATGCTCCACATAAGCCTCCATGTGAAAAATAGCCGGAATATGGTGTTCACTGTTTTCCATAACTATTTTTTGTACTTTTCTCTGCCAATTTGCTACTTCATCCAGAGTTTCCATTCTTCTCATTTCCAAAGTACTAACTTCCCCAATTCCGTACTTTGTCTGCTCTTTCATTAAATCAAAGTTATAAGCATTCTGATCAAATGGAAAAATGCAGTTTATCTGCGCCATTTTTTCATCAAGGCTCATCTCTTCAAGAAGAAGTCTGGCACGTTCCTTGGCTTCTAATGTTTTATCCAAATATTTTTTCACACGAATCATTCCTCTCATTATTTAATTTAAACCCTTTAACCTTTAACTGCACCGACAGTAATTCCTTTAACTAAAAACTTCTGAAAAAATGGATAAGCTGCTAAAACCGGAAGTACCCCAAGAAAAGCAATCGCCATTCTGACAGAAGTAGACGGTACATTTGCCATAACAGTTTTTCCAGTAGAAGATGCCTGTTTTATCATATCAAGATTACGCATAATTTTTGTTAACAACACCTGAATACTATACATACCATCGTCTGTTAAATAATATAAACCATTCATCCAGTCATTCCAGTAAGCCAGACTGACTAACAGTGCAATGGTAGCTATGATTGGTTTTGCCATAGGAAGAATCACTTTAACTAATATCGTCCCTTCATGAGCTCCATCAATTTTGGCTGCTTCAATAATTTCAGTAGGAATGCTTTGGGTAAAATACGTCCTCATCATAATAACATTATAAGCATTTAACATAAGATTTGGAATAAGTAATGCCCATATTGTATTCTGAATATGAAATGTTCTTGTCCACATAATATATGATGGAACTAATCCACCATTAAACAGCATAGTAAAAAATAAGTAAAAAGCAAAAATATTTCTTCCTGGAAGATCCTTACGTGACAACGGATACGCAATTAAAACAGTCATAACCAGGTTCATAATAGTTCCAACTACTGTTACTAAAATCGAAATTCCATATGCCTTTGCTAAAGCTCTAGTACTGGAAAACAGATACTTATACGCTGAAAGATCAAATTCCTTTGGAATAAAAGTATATCCATAAAAAGATAATGCCTCTTCCGAACTAAAGGAAGCCGAAATCATCAAAACAAAAGGAGCCACACTGCATATGGTGATCACAATAAGAATTATGTTTACAAAAAATTGAAATGTTTTTTCTTTTCTATACATACAGACCTCCCATTAAAACAATGCACTTTCAGGCTCAATCTTTTTAACAATCAGATTTGCAACGATTACCAGGATAAATCCAACTACTGACTGATACACTCCTGCAGCTGCAGACATACCAATGTTATTCGTTTGCATTAATCCTCTATACACATATGTATCAATTGTATTAGTCACATCAATCAAAGTTCCTGAATTCATAGGGATCTGATAGAACAATCCAAAATCAGAGTACATGATTCTGCCTACACTCATTAATGTCAAAATAATAATTGTTGGTTTAATAGACGGCAATGTAATATTAATAATCTGCTGCCATCTTGTTGCACCATCTACTCTTGCAGCTTCATAATAAGTTTTATCAATTGCAATAATCATCGCATAATACATGATTGTATTATATCCAATGTTTTTCCATAGATTTACGATTACCAGAATAAACGGCCAATACTTTGGCTCATTATACCAGGAAATTTTATCCAGACCTAATTTCTGAAGAACAGACATGTTAATAAATCCATTTCCTTCACTTAAAAACGCAAAAACCAGATAGCTTACAATTACCACCGATACAAGATACGGAATTAAAATACATGTCTGAGATATCTTTCTTGTAAGTTTAGACTTTACCTCACAAAGCAAAATTGCAACTGCAATTGCGCATATTGTTCCAAGTATAATAAATATCAAATTATATCCAATTGTATTACGTATTATAATCCATGCATCTTTACTTGCAAAAAGGAATTTGAAATTACTTAACCCAATAAATGGACTTCCATAAATTCCCTTCTGGAAATTGTATTGACGAAACGCCAGTGATACTCCAGGTAATGGGACATAATTATTTATGAATATATAGATACACGCAGGCAACATCATAAAATATAATGGACCAAATCTTTTAATTGTTTTTAGTGCTTTTTTCATTATATTCCTCTTTCCTAATACACATAATTTAGAACCAAAGGGACAGTGCCAAAACAGTCTGTCCCTTTTCGTTTGTTCAGATTGAATTTTATTTCTGATTTGCCAGATATTCATCAAGCTGTCTCTGTGCTTCCTCATGAATGGTTCTGATTCCTGCCGCTTCCAGTTCTGCTATAAATTCCGGAATAGCTTCATCTGGATCTAACGCGCCCCACTGAAGTGGTGTCTCATATTTTTGTTTTACATTATTGCAAGCTGTAATTTCATTCATAATAGAGGAAGTATCAAGTATAAATCCAAGTGAAGTAGCTGGTGTGGAATTATTATTAAAATCTTCCAGTTCCTGCCTTACAGCCGGATCAGTTCCCTCGAATACAGGAAGAATATTCTGATTTGGCCATGCCCAGTCATATGATGTATAGGTATCCCCATCCAAGGCTCTGAAAACGGATCCTTCCTCTACCCATTCGTAATTTACGCCTTCAATACCATAAGCACATAATGTGGCAACATCTTTATCTGTATACATAAGATTCCAAAGCTCCATTGCTTTTTCCGGATCTTCACAACCAGCAGGAATGCACCATCTTCCTTTATTTCTTTCTGTGTCTTTTAATGGCTCAACAAACTGCGCATAAACAAATTCATGTCCCCAGGTATTTTCACAGTCTGAAATTTTTGTTGGATTTAAGTTTCAAAATCTGCAAAACCAACGGTCTTCATTGGTGCATTGTCTGTAGATGTAGAAGCATCTGGAAGAAGAAGTCCTTCCTGATTCCACTCATACATATGTTTGCAGAAATCTTTCCATTCCTGAGTCTCATACTGACTTGTAATTGTTGTATCAGATGAATCAAATCCATTTTCCAATACTACTAAACCATTATAAATATCATCAATATGGAAAGTTTTTTGCATACCGCCACCGATCCAGGATGGAACCAGAGGACTTAATTCCGGATGAGCTTCTTTAACTTTAACCAGGACATCATGTAAAGAATCCATATCCGTAATACTATCTGCATCAACACCAATTTCATCAAGAATGTCCTTACGCATTACAACACCTGACGCCCTTGCTTTATCTGCATTATTTGGAAGGAAATACATTTCCCCATTATAATACAAGGATTTCAGATCATCCTCTGCAATCATTGAGGCAGCATCTGCTGCATAAGTTGTATAAAGTTCATCTAACGGAAGGATCATTCCTGAATTTACCAGACCTATCTGGTCAAGATTATGAGCACATACAAGGTCTAATTTTTCGCCGCTTGTCATAGCAAGATTTAATTTTTCAGTATCAATTGTTTCAACAATTTCTACATTAACGCCAATTTTTTCTCTGGTAATTTCACTTAAAGCTTTTGATACTGCTTCACACTCTGCAGTGGAGCCTTCTCCGAATACCCATACACGAAGTGTCTCAACGTCGTCCCCAGCCAATACTGTTGTTGCAGGAATAAGTGATGAACCAACCATAATTCCTGTTAAAATTGCTGCCATTAATTTTCTTTTCATTTTTCCTCTTTTCTGCACAGAAGTAAACTTATAGTGGTTTTCAAAGCTGCTCGTCTGTGCTCTTGCTGCTTTGCTTTTGTTGATTTAATTTTATCTTTTTATCCGTATTTCTTCTATCTGATTCACGTCCAGCATTTTTCTGTTTACGTTTTATTGTTAAATATGGAGTTTTTTCAGAAGCCCGATTGTTATTTTTACGTCTGGTATTGTTCTGTTTCCGTTGTCCGGCTTGTCTTTCCCTTTCTTTTCCCATATAATAGAAATATCAATATTTGTTAAATGGAGATGATCTTTTTATGAAATCTGTTACCCGTCCGAATATAAAACGTATTTTATACACTGCTTTTTTGGCAATTTCAATCCCAACACTCTTTTTGTTATTCCTACTCACTACCTATACTATACGCCGACAGATTAAATCAGATCGCGAAGATATTCATATTCAGCTTACCCAGGAAAGTAGTAATATGGAAAAATTACTTCAGCGCAGCGAAGATCAGCTTACTAATCTCACAGCACTGGGGACGGATTTTCAAATTTTTCATTATTCAGATACGAAACTGCAAAAATTCCAATACGCTTATAACATCACGGAGATATTAAAACCGCTTTTAAACCAGGATACCTGTTTAGGAGGTTTTTTTCTCTACAGTACACAAGCAGATTATTATCAGCCCTGTATAAATTGCATTATAGTTATCCTGATCAAAAATTAATGAAGGATTTTATAACGCAGCCAGAACATCCTGCCAGAGAACGTAATTGCTGGATTCCTTTTTCTCTTTCAGACCGTACCGTTCTGATTAGAATGGTTGGATACGATACATCCATCCTAGCAGTTATGGTTGATCTTTCATTAGATGATTCTTTTTCCCTTAATATTCCTGCAGCATCTGATATTAGGCTATTTTACGCTTCAAAAGCTGGACAGCCATATACTTCGGCATTGTATTCTGAGAATTGCGTTTTTCCATATGCAAAAAATTATTTTACAAAATTAACTTATGATCAAAAAACTTATCAGCTTATTCGTTCTTCTATAGGAGATTATGATTTACAACTATGTCAATTAATGCCTTATCGCGGGATTTTATCACATTTAAATCTGTTCCAGAAAATTTTGATCATTGTTTTATGTATCCTTATTACATCCATGTCCCTGATATTGGTTTATTTATACAAAAAGCTAATCTTTCCAATCCAGACTCTGACCACAACAATGTCAGAAGTAGGAAAAGGAAATTTATCTTTACGTACCAATGAAATATATGACATTGAAGAACTTCACAATCTCAGTGTAACCTTCAATCAGATGTTGGACAATATCCAACAGTTAAAACTTGAAACATATGAGAAAAAGCTTGATTTACAGCAGGCGCGCCTCCAGTATCTACAATTGCAGATTCGGCCGCATTTTTATCTGAACTGCCTGAAGGGATTGTTCAGTATGGCTGAAAAGAAACAATATGGTGAAATCCAGGAAAGCATACTTGCTCTTTCCGAATATTTTCGATATATATTTAAAAATAATAAAGATTGTGTCAGCCTGACAGAAGAAATCCATTCTGTTTCCAGTTACCTTACACTGCAAAAATTATATTTTGGTATTGAACCCGATTTAATTATGGATATTTCAGCTGACGTTACTGAAATACAGGTTCCCCCGCTTTCCATTCTCACATTTGTGGAAAACAGTATAAAACATCGTTCCAATCTGAATGAAATAAAATTACAAATTAAAGCCATCCCTGCCATTATAGATACACAACATTATCTTAATATTACAATCTCTGATAATTGCGGTGGTTTTCCATCAGATACATTAAATGTACTTAATCATCTGGATAAGCATGATTTTCTTTACAAAGATTATAATGTTGGAATCTATAATGTTTACTATCGGTTAAATCTGACTTATAATGGACAGGGGCGTTTAGCTTTTACAACATAGGGCAACAGGGATGTGTGGAACTTTTCATACCATTAGCCAGAAAGGTATTGATTAATATGGTTATATTGCTAGTTGACGATCAAGCAACCGTTCTTTCATCTTTAAAATCCGGAATTAATTGGACAGCACTTTCTATTCATACGATTTATACTGCCCAAAATGCACTGGAGGCTAAAGAGATTATTTTATCCCATAATATTGATATTCTATTAAGCGACATTGAAATGCCAAAAGAAAATGGGCTTTCCCTTCTTCGCTGGTGCCGTCAGCAGGGTTACACCTTTGAATGTATATTTCTGACTTCTCACGCTGATTTTTTCTATGCCCAGGAGGCCATCCAGCTTGGTAGTTTCGACTACCTTTTACAGCCAGCCCGTTATGAAGATATTGAACGTGTCATTCAAAAAACAATATTAAGGATTCAGGAGAAAAAGCAGAATAAAAGCTGGCTCAATTTAGGAAAAGCTGCTTTTTCCCAAAGAAATTCTTTCATAAAAAGCCTTTTACATGACTGGCTATTTGGAAAACAAAACAATATTTCCACTTTACTCACTTCATTAAACGAAATGGATGTACCCATTCAAGAAGATTCTGATGTATATTTATTAATATTACAAATTCAGAGCTGGCACTCATTTCCACTTTCTTCCGATGAATGGAGTCAGACTGTTGAGGAAATATTTAACGACTTTTTCAGTAATTATGAACATGCTACAATATCTTATTATCCAGATTCATCCAGCATGATAGTTTTAATTTATAACAGGCAGGATCAATTAATAAATTTTGATTCTTACCAGTCTAAATTAAATATGATTTATTCCAGACTTATACGACAAATCCCGTGTTCCTGTTCTTTTTATACGATACCAGCAACAAAATTCTGCCAGCTTCCTGCCATAGTACCTTATATTGAAAGAGAACAACAAAATAATATCAGTCAGACTTCTGGTATTTTTATCTCCGAAACCCAAAGTACTTCGCAGATTATTACATATTGTCCTTCCGAATTATTGTCACGTATTGAAATACTTTTAACTGGTCATCAGGCTTCAAAGGCTGAACGTGAAGCATTATTCTATCTCCAGTCTCTGAATTTTGAAGGAAAACTGAATTACGATACGTTACTGGCATTTTGTAAAGATTATCATCATTGCGCCTACAATGCTGCAAGAACACTTAACTTATTCACGCACTCAATTCCTTCTTTTGAGCCAGACAATAGTGATGTCAAAACAATTGTAATAACATTAGATTTCGTTGCTTCTTATCTGAAAAAAATAACAGACTTTTTCAATTTTTCTATGTCTGAAACAGAAGCATCCAATAGCAGTTTAAAGACAATTGAACAATACATTGAGCAAAACCTGGATAAACCTCTGCTTTGTTCTGAAATCGCCAAGGCAGTTTATTTAAGTCCTGACTATATTTCACGCCTTTTTCATAAAGAAAAGGGAATGCCCCTAAAAGAATACATTACATTAACTAAAATGAATGCTGCCAGAAATATGATAATTACTACTACACTTCCAATCAGCCTCATTGCCTCAAAAGTCGGATATGATAATTTTTCACATTTTAGTAAAGTATATAAAAAGGTAATGGGGACAACTCCTTCTTCCGAACGCAATTCTGAAGAATAGTGGTGGGCAGGTAAATACCTGCCCATTATAAAATCAGCTAAACTTTTTTAAAACATGCAACAATCTACTAACACTTCTTTCAAGATTCGTTCTTGTAACACGTCCTTCTTCATATGCCTCCAGAATCTGCCCAATAACTGGCGGACCTCCCGGCATTACGATATCGTTTCCGGCTGCTACCGCATCCCCTCCGTCAACAACAATATCCATATCTCCCCAGTCAGTGACCACAACGCCTTCAAAATTCCATTCTTCTCTTAAAATATGTGTGCATAAATCTTTATTTCCGCCTGCAAAAATTCCATTTATTTTGTTAAAAGAAGTCATAATAAAGGAAATTCCAGCTTCCTGAACCAGCATTTCAAAAGGTTTTAGATAGAGTTCACGTGCTGCACGTTCTGTAAGAATTGAATCTGCAGCATCGTAATTCTTCTTCGCACTTCCTCTTCTGTAGGTTTCCTGTTCATTCACAGCAAAATGCTTCGGGCATACACATACGTTATGAGTTTCCTGAACACCTTTCGTGATCTGAACTGCGCACATTCCAGTAAGATAAGGATCTTCTGAAAAATACTCGAAGTTTCTGCCACACAGAGGGTGACGGTGTAAATTCACAGCTGGAGCCAGCCATACATTTACTCCCTGTTTTTCGCATGCGCCACCAACTGCATTTCCAAATTCTTTCCATAATTCTTTATTGAAAGAACAGGAAATCAGCATTTCTGTGGGCCATGCTCCAGTTCCCACTCCGGCAGGTCCGTCTTTATAAAAAATAGAGTGGATACTTTTCAGGGATTGCAGGAGATACATAACCATTTGTACCAATCGAATGGTCATTTACTGTCAGCGGATTTCCCTGCTCATCAAATATGGTTTCTGGATTCTTAGTGTCACTAAATGCTGCAAACGGAATTCCAGGACATATCCGACGCACAATGCTGCCAGCTGCCTGATACTAAAGTCTTTTAACTCAGCGGTTTCATTTTTCAGGGCTGCTTCTGAACGGCAGCTTTCACTTCTGCTATTATCATAATGTTCAGCTTTTTTCTCACCACTTTTAGCCGATAAAAAGCGAAGCTGCTCTACATTGCATTCTTGTATCTGAAGACAATTGGTGCATTTTTTTATAATGAGGTCTTCATCCACATGAATTTCTCCGGCTGTTTCCACCTTATTGGAAGTGTTTCCAATAAGGAACAATAGGTTCCTTTTTCCAGAATATAAGATGCTTTTGCTTCTACATAAACAGCAAGCTCTTTTCTCTCTATGTAAATGTGTATTTCTTCGCTTTCTCCTGGAGCAAGGAGCTTTGTCTTTTCAAATCCTTTCAGCTCTTTTTGCGGTTCTTTCAGTTGCAGTATTCTGGCAGGACAAATATAACTGTATAGTTTCTTTTCCAGCATAATTCCCAGTATTTGTTACTTCTGTAACGATTTCATACTCTTCGTCCTGCTGAATCACTTCTTTTGGTACGATATCAAAGGAAGTGTAAGATAATCCCGATCCGAAAGGAAACAGGACTTTTTTCTGAAAGGTATCAAAATAACGATATCCAAGATAAATGTCTTCCTGATAAAGGGTCACAGGACTTTTATCATATCCAATGCTTCCATTTTTAGCTGCACTTAATCCATAGTTTTCATAAGTCAGAATATCTTCTGGATTTTCTTTGTTCCATGTGAAATTATTTGCAGTTGGATAATCCCATAAAGATTCAGCTATGGTAAATCCTAACTTTCCAGATGGATTTATCCTGCCTGTTAAAATATCTGCTAATGCTCCACAGCCTTCTTCTCCAGGTATACCCAGGAATAATACTGCTTTTATAGCAGAATACGTGTCTATCCATTTCAGATCCACAACACCGTTAATATTTAAAATCAAAATTACATTTTCGAATATCTGGCAAATCCGTCCCATTAAGTTTTTTCAGACTCTGTTAGATAATAATCATTCTCTATATGACGGTCACATTCTTCTCCACCGGAATTTCTTCCCAGTACAAAAATTGCGGTATCTGTATACTCACGTGCATTTTTCATCATTTCTTCTGAAATCTCGTGTTCTTCCCACATTGGCTGATATCGTCCGAACACCTCATACATCAGGCCACAGGTCAGATTTTCGTTTCCGGTTATATCTACTCCATCTACCACAAATTTCTCCGGTTCATTTTTCTGCTGGCTGTTATAAAATTGCTTCAAGGATGGCTCTGCTGGATGCCTCTGCTTTCACATTCACTTAGAATATTTTTCTGTGCCAATGCCTTAGATGCGCCGGAACCATTTCCTGAGAAAAGCGTTTCTATCTGTGCCCTTCCAAAGAATGCAACCTTTTTCTGCTCTTCTAAAGGTAAAGTATGTTCTTCATTTTTTAAAAGGACAATAGATTCTTCTACAATTTTCTGAAAAATATTTTTTTCCATCTTCCTATCTCCTACATTATTACGCCTGTTCTTTTGGAATTCTTATTGTTACATATATTTCATGCATTTTCCCATCTCTGAAATCAGGCACTATAGATCCATTCTTTGAATTCCCATTTTCAGCTAAGACTCCATCTACACAAACTTCCAGTTTTCCTTTTTCCAGATGATCCGGATTATGAATCACAATATGATAGTCTGCTCCACGGAAATGTCGGGTTGCCTCTGCCTTTTCCCATTCTTTTGGAAAACAAGGATCAATTCTGAGTCCATCGTAATCGCGCTTTATTCCCAAAATCCCCTCGTATAATCCCATCATACACCATGCTGAAGTTCCCGTTGTCCAGGACTGATAAGACTTTCCGTAATATCCCGGATTTGTAGAATAACAGTTCGTAAATACGTACGGTTCAGCGCCTGACTGCATAGATGGATTTTTGTCACTATCCGGCATAATTTTTTTCAAAGTCTTTACTGCCTTACTGCCTCTTCCAACCTTACAGTCCATAAGGATCTTAAATCCAGTTGCATGGCAATATACGCCTCCGTTTTCAAATAATCCAGGCAGCATACCTGACATTCTTCCAACATTCGGTGAATATTTCGGATATGGCGGAAGGTTTAATGGAAAACCAAAGTCATGTTCCATCTGATCCACGGATTTTAATACCAGCGGTAATCTTTCCTCATCTGCCACATCGCCTAAAACAGCCCAGGTTTGTGCATTCAGATAAATTTTACTGCCTTCACTTTTTTAGAACCAATATTCTCTACATCGCTTAATGCACGCATGTACCATTCCCCATCCCACGCATGTGCATTAATGTCTTTTTTCAGAATTTCATATTCTTCCGCAATCTCTTTCGCATAAACATGATCACCTTTTTTCTCCAGCATTTCTTTTAAGTCCAACAATGTCAGACAGAACTGATGGGAAAGCATAACAGATTCCGCCTCCGGATCCGTAGTAATATTAAGAGCATCATTCCAGTCTGCAAAGTAAATTCTTACCAGACCATTTTTTCCTTTATCCAGGAGCAGACGATTGACGGCTGCCTTTACATGTTCCATGACAGTATCCGATCCGCCATCCTGCCATTCAATCATTGTATTCAGGATTCCAAAATCACCAGTTTCTTTTATCAGCTGGCAGACAGCCCAGATAATCCAGAAAGGCTGATCTGAGTATCTGGTATCGTCATATGGATACCAGGTGAGAACTCCATGTCCATCCTTAAACTGATGGCGCAGACATTCCAGTATTTCCTGCTTTGCAACGTCCTGCCTGTAATTTAACAATCCCACAGAGATCTGCAGATTGTCGCGAACACCTTTTTTCCCAACAATACAGAAATCCACCTGTTTTTTAACCCAGTTGTTCATAATATGGTTGATTTTTTCATCTGGAGTTTTTACTGTCAGGGAACTGTATTTATCTAAATAATACTCTTCCGCTCTCTTCAATTCTTGCTCTATAACACATGGATCTGAAAATTTTGCAGAGACTGTTCTTGCCTCATCTAATGATTCGCTGATGCCAAATACCAGATGAAGGACTTTTACATCCCCTGGTTTCAAAACAATTTTATGCTGCAAAACTCCTCCAAGAATAAACAGCGCAGCTTTCGAATTGGTACAGTCCTTTCCTTTCATAACTACGTCTGGCCTTTGGAACAGTGCACATGCAGAAGCATCTGGCTGTGTTATGGTACTGGTAGTTCCGCAAAACTCACCCAGATTTCCATCGAATGCAAATGCTGGTTCCGAAGCAGCCAGAAATCCGTTATATCTTGCGTGAGGTGCAAATGGATGGGAAGATTTACAATATACACCTTTTAATTCTTTGTCATAGTCCGTTTCCATACAGCGGTACATTTCATAATATCTTGGGTATTTAAATCCTTCCAGATAAAAACTTACTGCGGAAAAGATACTCAGATGACGCTCTTTTTCACTTGTATTTTTAATTTTCAGGTCCATACCTCATGATATCCGTCCACTGGTACAAACAGTCTCCAGGAACTTTCAATTCCGTGATAGGAAGACTGGATTTTTGAAGAACCAATGCTATGTACACACTGATAATTCTCAACTTCTGTATTTAAAGGTCCTTCTCCAATGTTCCAGCATTCTTTATTTTCGTCATCTCTAAGATACACATATCTGGCATCGTTCTGGTTGATCATGCACATGTCCGCTTTTTCACTTAAATAATAACTGCGTCCATGACCTGTCTGTGAAATCTGTGCACAATAATGATTTTCGTTCCAAAGGTAGTTGTACCAATATCTTGGTGTTCTGGTTTCCCTGATGATACAGGAATTTCCATCTTCTGAAAATGTATAAGGCTTATCAGCTTTATTATGTAATACATTACTCATTTTAAATCTCCTCATTGTTAATTTCTATTTTCCATCATGTAGACAGATTTCTACATATTTAACCTCTGCCATATCACCAAGGTACTTTTCATGCAGTTCGTCTCCATTGAGAATTCTTCTGCTCTCCCATTTACCGGCAATAAAGCGGCCTTCTTCCATACGGATAACGGTTACATATTGATCACTTGCCCTTTGGGGTAAAACCTGGAATTTCACATTGCAGCCAGCAATATAAAAACTATTTTCCCCACAAAGAATAATTCCCGCACTTCCAGTTTTTCCCTGCATATAATCCAGTAAAATATCGTAGTTCTCCATTGGAATGATTGTTCCTTTTTCATTTGGAGTATTGCGAATAAAAGCTTTCATCGCGTTAGTTCCACGGTACTTTGTAATCTGAGGCAGCATGCCTTTCAGAATTTCATAACTTTGCTGTAAATATGGACCAGTTCCCTGGCAGCAAAACCCAGCAGCTTCTATATTAAGCACCTGAAGCATTTCCTCTTCAACTTCCATAAAATCTTCTTTCAGAAAGTCTTCTACTGCAAAAGGAGAAAATCCTATAGCGTTTGCTCCCCCCAATGCCCAGAATACATTGGAAGCACTAACAGGATCACGCCGGGCTTCCGGTATAAAAAGAAGATTTCCATCTGCGCTATACTGTTGGCAAACTTTTTTAAAATCCGCCACATAAATATCTGGTGAAAAAAAGTCCAGGGAGGGAGCTGTATTTTTCCAAACAGGGAGCATGGTATATACAGGACCTCCAGAAGGGTAAATTCCCGGTCTGTCCGGATGCTGTTTTAACCAGGCATTTACATACATCGGAATAGGATAAATCTCTTTTCCTGCAGAAACAATTTTTTCAACTGCACGGGCGTAATAAAATGCCATAAATGTTTCCGGGGCATCTTCCCCAAATGCTGTTTTCCAGTTGACTCCCTGGCAATTTACAGATTCGGGAACCATTTCGGCATATTTTTCCTCTGCTGCCTCAGAAAAATCCCTTTCTGCACCTAAAAAACCGATTTCATTTTCCACCTGCACCATGATAACCGTCTGTTCTTCACTGTCATATTCCTGTAAATATTTCATCAAATGGCAGAATGCATTTTTATCCGCTTCAATGGCAGTCTCACAAAACGGGGAAGCAGTATCAGATGGAATACCTCCTGGATAACATGCCCGGAAATATGTTTTATAATCCCTTTTTACCCAGCCTGGGGTATAGAAGCTTTCTCCGTTTTTCCATAATCCAAACCATAACAGGACTACTTTCTTCTCATGTTTCCTAGCCTGATCAATTAATCCCTTCAACAGAGAAAAATCAAATTTTCCCTGCTCTTTTTCTATATTTCCCAGGCGATTGGAAAGATCACAGTATTTAATCCCAAGGGGTCCAGATATGGCCAGACCTCCTTTTCCATAAATTCCAGACTGGAAAATGCAGAATTATGAAGTTCTCCTGCAAGCATAAGAAATGGTTTTTCTTTTACGTATAAAGTTGGAACTCCATTTTCGTTTAAGGCAATATACGGTACTTTTTGCATCTGTTAACTTCCTTTTTCGTTTTTTATAATTGTATAAAAAATTGTTTTTGGTATCTGCTATATTTCGCTTATATTATGTTCTTTTTTTGCAGTTCCATATTTCAAATTTTCTATTTCCGTCATTTATTAATACATTTCCGCTGTCTTATTTTTTAACAATCCTGTTTATTCAGTGCATTTATTACAGCTTCATATACTGGTCTGATTTCCGGTGATGTGGAAATGCCTTCTGCCAGTGTCATCTTTTTGGCATATTCAATCATAGGGTTGTTGATCAGCTCTGGAACCATCTGCTTCATCATTTCAAATCCTAAAGGTTCTTTCAGAATATCCCCCAGAGTGCTGTCCATTGAGAATTTTAAAGCTTTTAAGCTGGTTTTCGTCTCATATTCATAACAATATTCACCAGATCCAACTTCAATAGGTTCGTTCTTTTCAGGAAGGTACAAAATGGCTGTTGTATTTGCCGGAACGGTTACCTTTATCTGAATCTGGTAATTTTTACAGCTCCAATAAGATCTGATCTTTCCATAAGGAGTTTCAAGAGATGCCTCTGCCTCTTCCATTCCCCTTACAAACATTGGTTTCACATAAAATCTGTGATATCCAGGTTCCAGTTGGTTAATTCCGGCTATTTTCCGATATATCCAGTCGCCAATTGATCCATTTGCGTAATGATTCATGGAGTTTAAACCTGGATGAGCATACTACCGTCCGGATATATACCATTCCATTTTTCCCATACTGTAGTAGCTCCCATATTTACTGCATAGAGCCAGGAAGGATAGTCCTCTTTCATAAATAACATGGACGCAATATCATGAGCTCCATTTTCAGATAAAGCATGACAAAGATAAGGTGTTCCCACAAAGCCAGTTGTAAGGTGATTTTTATGATTTTCTATGTTTGCAGACAATGCCTTAAGAATACTCGATCTATCCTTTTCTTTCGCCAAATGAAAATATAAGGCCAGTACACATCCAGTCTGGGTTTCACTTACAATTCGTCCCCTGGATGTAAAATATTCTGCCTGAAAGGATTTCAGTGTTCTTTCGTAAAGCGTCTGATAATAATCAGCATCTTTCTTTTTCCCCAGAGCAGCAGCTGTCTGCTGCACCAGATTTGTCACATAAAGATAATACGCATTTGCAACAAAATAGATATCCGTTGCTCCTACGCTGCTATCTCCTTCCTCCCTGTCAAGGCTAGCCAGTCACCATACTGATAGCCACTCATCCACAAACCGTTTTCATTAGTTTTGTCCTGAATATAGTCCACCCATTCATGCATACATTTCCAGGACTCTTCCAGGATACGCATATCTCCATAGGTCTGATAAACCACCCATGGAATAATTACCGCTGCATCGCTCCATGCTGCTGAACTGTAGTTTCCAATGAGATCCGGAACCACATGAGGAACCCCTTTTTCCAGAGAAGATTCTGCTGATATGTCCCGCATCCACTTTGTGAAAAATCTGGCAGTATTTCGGTTAAATGCTGCGGTCCAGGAAAATATCTGAGCATCTCCCATCCAGCCAAGACGCTCATCTCTTTGCGGGCAATCGGTAGGAATATCAAAAAAATTATCTCTAAGTCCCCAGCTGATATTACTTTGAAGCTGGTTTACCTTTTCGTTGGAACAATGAAATTCTCCTGTTTTTGCCATATCAGAATGCATTGCGCAGGCTGTGAACATTTCTGGTTTCGGATCTTCAATCCCATCAATGGCAATATACCGGAAACCATGAAATGTAAAGTGCGGCATCAGAACCTGTTCTTCTCCATTTAGGATATAGGTATCATGTGAAATTGCCGTCCGCAGTGTATCTGGATAAAATACACCATCTTTATCCAGTACTTCCGCATGACGAATCCTGATCTTCTGCCCCTTTTCTCCTTTGATTTTTACTTCTACCAGACCAGTAATATTTTGACCAAAATCAACTAACAGATTTTCCTTTTGGATCTTTCCATAATTTTTTGCCAAAAGGCGCTGGGTGATCCTAACCGGTTCGCATTCTTGAAAGGTCAAAAGCTCTTTATCAAATGGAACTTCCAGTACTTTCCCCTCCACAATTTCCGGCTGATCCGTATCAATAGTCTCACCCATATATATTTCACTGTATCTGATTTTTCCTGTGCGGACATGCCAGTTTTCATCTGTTGCGATCACTTCTTTCTGTCCATCTTCATACCATATATGGATTTCGGCAAATACTTCAACTTTATTTCCATAACGGTCGGGCTTGCAGTCAAATCCCAGAATTCCTTTGTACCAGCCATTTCCTACCGGGATTTCCAGAAGATTGTCTTCTTTTATCTGTTCTGTAATGTCATAGCACTGATACTGCAGGCGATGATGATAGCTGGTCCAGCCGGGAGCCATACAATCCTTTCCGATTCGCTGTCCATTTAAATACAATTCATATACACCATGTGCCGTTGCATAAATACGAGCCTTTTGTATTTTCTTCGAAAAAGACATTTTTCTATAAAATACCGGACACGCGGTTTCTGTCGGCGGGAAATCATGGGTGATCATCTTTGCCTGGAAATCCTCTGCCTTTAAGATACCAGTTTCAAACCAGGCTGCTTCCTGACTGATATTTCCATAATTATCTTCTACTTTCAGCAGCACTTCATACCTTGTTTCAGCTTCCAGATTTACTCCATCATAAGGAATCAATACAGATTGATCAGAAAATACGGTTCCAGAATCCCAGACAAGCTGTTCCCCACATTTGACCAGCAACATATAGGATTTCTGCACAGTATTTGGCTGGTTTGTTTCTATCTTCCATGAAAAACGTGGTCGTTTCACAGTTAAAGCAATAGGATTTTTCTGATATTCTATCTGAAAATCATATATTTTCATCTTGTCGTCTCCTCATTCTTAATAAGCAAAATCGGTACAATCTTTCAACATGTACCATCCTGCAGTTTCCTATTATTTTTCTGCTTTTCTTGCATCTACTTCTTCACGCATTTTCGGCAATTTTGCTTCCAGATCAAATTTCATAAAAATGAAAAACATGATCAGATTTACGATCAACGGAAGGTAATTGGAAAATCCATAAATGGAATATCTCATGGAAGTGCTTGCGCTTTCAAGTGCAGCATTATAACCACCAATGGCAAGAAATCCTGCCAATACAACTGAACCAAGACCATTTCCTACTTTGCTTCCAAAACCGATTGCTCCGCCAGACATTGCAACCAGCTTCTTTCCGTATTTCCATTCATTATAATCTACCGTCATTGCTGTTAAGACTCCGTACAGACACATAAGTGGAATCTGAATAAAGCTTGCCACCAGGCAGGTTGCAACATAAACTATAAAATTAGTCGGCAGCAGACAGCGGATTAATGCTGGAATTGCAGCACCTATAAGTCCAATCTGAATAGTTTTGGTAACCCCAAATTTACTAATGACTGGTTTGGAAATAATGAATCCAACAACTGTAGCCAGCATTCCAAACGTTCCTACCAGCGCAACCAAATTGTCGTTTCCAAAAATCCATTTTGCATAATATGTACCAGACGCAGATGCTACAGCAGAGGTAATGCTGGTAATCAGATTAAATAAAAGTACAATGATCCAGTATTTATTGTGCAGAAGCATTCCAAGTGCTTCTTTAAATGGAACAGCTTCTTCCTCTTCTTCCTCAATATGAGTTTCTTCTGTTCCATAATCCGATGCAAATTTTGCTTTTCTTCCGTTGTTGTAGCAGATCAGGAAAAGCAGTAAAACCACAAGTGCGATTACACAGCCATATTTAATCCACGCATTCTGTGTTCCGCCCAGCATATTGGTTACTGGAATTGTAGCAATTGAAACGATCATTCCTGCTCCATAGTTTCCCAGTGCACGGAATAAGCCCATACTGCTTCTTTCACTAAGGCTGTTGGTTCTTACGATCATTACTGCTCCAAATGGTGTGGCGATCATTGTGTAAATAACCGCAGTCAGAAGCAGGTTTGTAATCAGGACATAAATAAGCGCTGCTGTCTGTCCCGCCTGGATTGGCACAGTAAACATCATTATGATTACTACAGCTGCAGGTATCGCCATACGAAGCATCCAGGAATAATATTTCTTATTTCCTCCCTTTGAATGGTCTACCATGTTGCCGACGATCACATCTGTCAGGGCATCCACGATTTTGGCAATCATCATTGCAATTCCAACACCGCCAACAGCCATCCCTACTTTGTCTGTGTAGAAATAAGTGAGCTGACCAACCAGATTTGCCATAAGTCCTAATGCCAGCTGACCGCCAAAGTCAGCCATATAGTCTCGTTTTCTCATTACCCGTCTTGCACCATCCGTATCATATCGGGCTTCCTGATTCTTTTTTCCCATTGTTTTATTCTCCTGTTATTGAATTTGTAAGATTTTTTTAACAGCTGCTGTTTTCTTTTTTGTTGATATTCTAACAAACTCTGTATAGTTTTTTATACATAAGCATTTAGCATTATATATTTTAATTTACTTTTCTACTTTTAAATAATATTGTACAGCAGGAATTTCTCCTGTGATGGAAAATTCAATTCCTTTTTCTGTTTTCTTACCAGTGAAACTTCTAATTTCATTTCCAGTAGGATCCAGCGCTGTAAGGGATGCCTCATTTGCTTTTACTAAAAGACTTCCTTCCAAAGGCTCTACATATAATTTTCCAGCAAAATGTACGGAAGTAAATGGAACTCCCATTAACTGCACGCCTTCATTGTAAGTTGTCTGATCCATTCCAGTAGTTCCCATGGCAGTTAATATATACTCTTCTGCCTGCTCTAAGTCCTTTTCTTTCATCGGCAACAATGAAACACTGATTCTTTCATTTCCAGATTGAATTTCTATTATTTCAGACAAATGTAAGGATTTTTTAGGTGCACCGCTGAAATATCCACAATGTGGAGTATGCACCTCAAATATAGCATGCTCAGGATCAAAAACAAGTTCCCCAGTGTCTGAAATCAATTTGCCATCTACAAAACCGCATTCTGGCGATATAAGCTGCCATTCCTTAAGTGCTTTATCAAAAATCGATGCAAATGCGCGATAATCTCCGCTTCCGGCAATTTCCCTGATTTCATCAAAAACAAGGGCCTGTTTTCCAAGATGAACTCCTTTTTGCACTTCTTTTGTATTGGCAGCTGCATGGGGAAGTCTGTTATTTTCCCTGTATTTTCGCCAGGCATCCCGATATGGGGACCATGCAAAGTAGACACTATGTTCTGCCTCTGACAAATCTGCCCCGTTTAAGAACCCTGCATTTACCGCAACTGCTGCATTTCCCTGATAAGTATCCCCTCCATCCAGAAATACATTACGCATAGAGGTAATATAGGGTAAAAATGTAGTTGGCATGGAATGAAGCTTTGGCAGTGTTTTCAGATCATTTTGTGTATATACAACGTCTATCTGATTCTTCGCCGGGGACACAAGACCTTTCAAAAATACAGAAGCCATAAAGCCCCACTGGCAGATCACTGCCGGATCATTGTATGCATCAAAAACACTCCATATTTCATCATCAGGCTGGTCGTCTGCTTTTTCAGATGTATGATAGTTATATAAGATCAAGCCGTCCCAGTCATTTAAGCAGGCGTAAGCTATGGTGTGAACAAATGCCGTAGAATGGAAAGGATGTTCTCCGTACTCATTCCATTCACTGAGCATAAATGGTTTTCCTTTTACAATGGCAACAGATGCAAGGCTAAGCAGCGTTGTGGCCATAGAGCCTACACCAGTCTGCATGGTCAGCGGATTTGTAGATACATATTCTATGGGGCCAGCCACAAGATAAGTATTGGGCTGTTGTATCGGAAGCAGCGGATGATTGAAATAACTGTTATTTTCCATAAAATCCCCATCCGTGTGTCCATAAACATCTGCGGCTCCTGCAATAAGATTACTTGTTACAATTGGAACTTTTACTCCCAATGACCGGAGATAATCTTTCATGTCCTGATAGAAGGAGCGATTAATAGTAATGCCAAATTCCATAAAATCAGCATATCTTGCAGGACTGACCTCCCCGTTCCAGTCACTCATCGGATCACATTCCGGCTGATAGAAATTACCGTCAACACCGCGGACTGTGCCCTTAACCGGATCCTCGTTATCTGCCAGTGCGCATTCCCCTTCAAATGTCCAGGCTTCTTTCAATCGTTCTCTTGTGGCATATTTCATCAGAAGAAAATCATTAAACCGTTTTTGAACTTCGTCACGGTATGGCTGCATATCTTCCCGGTAATCTGTCTCCATAGTTCCTTTAATTGCAGATTCCTCATTGTTGATCTGAACCGTGATCACAGCTGGATCATCAATGAGGGCTAATCCGGTATATGGATTTACATGACAGAGCAGTTTTTTTGCATATTCTTTTTGCAGTTCGATTAACCGTTTATTATACATCGGAAAACGTTTAATACAAGTGCCTGCATTTCCTGGATAATCCAGCCCATCTCCTTCTACGAAATCTCTCGCTACAATTAGATCGATATGAAGATAAATTCCTCGTTCTTTTAACTTGGCTGTAAAATAATCAAACCTGTCCAGTCCTTCAGGGTGAAATTCTCTTCCATTTCCTTTTTCGTAATCAAGTAAAGGTGCTTCCTTACAGCTTGACCAGCTTCGCGGTTCTTCCCCAATTGGTGCATCTGCCGCATGCAGACGAATCACATTTACTCCCATACTGGCAAATCGTTCTGCCAGTCTCTCTGCAGTTTTATGATCCGGTGTGTTAGATCTGGCAGCTACATTAAAGCCCAGAAACTTTGCTCTTGTTCCATCCTCAAAATAGAAATGCCCACTTTTTGTTGTTACAAAACCATGTTTTCCTGCCGGAGCATCTAAAAGATAGGAATAATCAAGAACACTTTTATTGGGATTTAATTTATCAATTCTGATATGCTGTTTCATATGTATTTCCCTTCCTTTGTTTTTCTTTAGCCTTACTTTATCAAAGAGCCAGAGAAAAATATTATATAAAAACACATATAATTATATATTTCAATATTGAAGTTCTACTTATTTTCCATTATACTTTACTACTATAATACAATTTCAAATATAATTGTCATCGCGAAGCGCCATATCTCTAAAATAGTAGGAAGGAGATTCACTTTATGGACTATATTCCTTTTGTAAAAACTATTCTGCAATTACCGGAATCCCAGTTAATTTAATAAATGAGAAGGGACCTATTTATTCTTCTATAGCAGAACAGCTTGATATACCAACGACTAACCCGGTAGAGATTTACCCAGCTGAACATAATCCCGAATTCCGTTTTATTTCCCCTGATATTGTATTTGGGGCTGTTAAAATTGAATCAACAGATAAATACATCATACTGGGACCTGTTTTTTCAGTTCCAATTACAGACGAACTTGTTCGAAAATATATGCATGATTCTGCTACTCCTTTAAAATATAAAGAAATCATTGCAGAAACTCTTGCTTCTATTCCACGACTGTCACATGCTCAATTTTGCCAGCATCTGGTTTTTCTGCATCAATGTGTCAACAACAAATAAATTTCAGTTTATGAACTGATTCAGCAACGTGCGCCTCAATCAATAAAGCAAAATCAACAACATGTAAAATCCATTACCGATAATATGGAAAATAACCGAGTTCATAATACATACAAATTTGAACAGGAGCTTTTCCATCTCATCCAAAACGGAAATGTAACCGCTTTACAAAACTTTTTGATAAATAATACCTTAGATCTGGAGGAAGGAAAACTTGCACAGACTCCACTGCGGCATACTAAAAATCTTTTTATTGTAACAGCAATTAAGGCAGCTATGCTTGGTGCTATTCCAGGTGGAGTTGATACAGAAAAGACTTATCAGCTTTTGGACCTTTATATTCAGGAATGTGAAAAACTGCAATCCATTGAAAAAATTCAGGCATTGCAATATTCTATGATCATGGATTTTTGCAGCAAGCTGGGGAGACTAAAATGCCGGAAGGGATTTCCAGAGAAGTTTATACTTGCATAAATTACATCTGCACCCATACCAATGACACAATTTCTGTGGGAGACGTTGCCGGATGTATTCAAAGAAGCAATTCTTATATTATGAAAAAAATTTAGAGAAGAGCTGGGATTTACCATAGGAGCTTTTATTACAAGATGTAAATTAGAAGAGGCCAAAAGTCTTTTGACTTACAGCGAAAAAAGTCTGGCTGAAATCAGCAATTATTTATGCTTCTCCAGCCAGCCTCATTTTCAGAGTTTATTTAAAAACAATATCATATAACGCCTTTAGAGTATCGGAAAAAGAGTCAGAAAGTATAGTATAGTTTATTTTAATTGATATCCTTACATTAAACTAGAGCGTGTCTGAAAAATCATTCCCGCAATCTGCATGCCCCACTTTGCGGGATATTTCACCCGAATTCAGTTGCCGTAGCCCGCTACGGCGCCCTCATCCGGGCAAAATATCCCACAATATTCCTATTATATACGGAATGGTGGGGGATTTCAAGGAAGAGTCGGATAGTTTGCAGTTTT
>ENA-OQIG01000030-OQIG01000030.1-human-gut-metagenome-genome-assembly--contig:-NODE-30-length-78307-cov-5.134344_pt1 | contig 78307 bp, 74 predicted proteins | sample MGYA00242576_ERZ504741 | MGnify/ENA primary metagenome ERZ504741 (study PRJEB26092, sample SAMD00036436) | human gut metagenome | host: Homo sapiens | study: EMG produced TPA metagenomics assembly of... | reverse complement strand
AACAGAATGAAATGCCGTGTGTACGATAGCGGGGAGCAAATTCCGAATCATCATACACCCTCGCCGAAGAGTCAAGGTCTGCTTTCCTAAAGCAAGATTCGTACGATGATCGCCCGGAACATCGGAGCAACCGTTACCCCTTGTGGTTGGAGTAATGGGACGGATACTTCCATCCTCATTAAAGAAAACTTCGTCGATACAAGTCTGCCGTTTACTGTCTACAAAAGGATAATGTTGCCGATGATAAGCAATAAACGTACGCCTCCGTAACAGAACATCGAATGATGTCCGGGACCCAAAATCCGATTGGCATCATCACGTTGCAATATAGGAACAGTCATAGACCGGTTGATCTCCCGGTAAGGCCCCGTGATCTTATCGGCTACGGCATATCGGACATTATAATTCTCGCTACCGTTAAACGACCACATCAGGTAGTATAAATTATTTCTCTTAAAAATAAACGAAGCTTCAAAAGCATTTTTTATCTCTTCTATCTGCGTATAGTGGTAAGTGCCGATAAATGGATTGGAATCGCTTTTGGCGAATACCGGATCACTGTTGTCAATATAGATCTTTCCGGCCTCATCGAACTTCAACTTCATAATCTTAAAGTGCCAGGAGTCAGTTACAATATACATCGTCCGGTCATCATCCATAAAAAACTGTCCGTCATATCCCTTGAAAAGCATCTTACCGGGAGCTGCCCCATTGGCATCTTCCCACGGCCCCAAGAGGTCGTCCGCCATACCGACAAAGGTATTCGAAGCAATGCTATACATCAGATAATACTTCTTTGTATCCGGATTGTATTCGATACTGGGAGCCATACACACAAGGTCCCGGCATAGTCCGTCCATGATTTTGGGAAGGCGATCACTTTATTCTTCCATTCCTTACAGTCCTTGGAGTACCACATCTGGGCCGGATACACATTTTCACCACCCGCTCCGTCATTGGTTCCGAAAGCATAAAAAGTCTTGGTCCGGTCATCATAATAGAAAGATGCGTCTGCCAGATAAGCAGGCACAGTCGGATTTCCCGTCTGCATCGAAAAGACATTCACATCTTCCGGTTCAGTCCCTATATCCTTGACGGTCAAAACAAAGTCTTTAGTCAAAGCCACGTCTCCCTTCCGGACCGTTGCTGTCAGGGTTGCCTTCTTGTTTCCGGTTCCCGCATCGGGGCGGTAAAGCTTTCCACTGTCACTGATGTACTGCCCCTGAGCCGAGCTCCACGAGATGGTAGTACCGCTCTTACCGGACGAAGGCAACACAAGGTCGGTGGTTACCGCCGACAAATCGCCCAACGAAAGTCCGTCCCTGTCTTCCTGCACCAACCGCCCGTCCGCTACCGATGCAAGTTCGTATACCTGCCGGTCTGTCAAAGCATAGTCATACAACCTGAAATCATCAATCCCGCCATTCAGATATGGATCGGGCCAGGTCGGCCGGCCAATGTAATTATCGGTCGTATTACCTAACAATGAAGGATTCACGGTGAAGTCCGTCTTTATTTCAGCTTTCACTCCGTCTACATAAAGAGTGCCGACACTCCCTTTCAGAGTGAAAGCAAGATGATGCCAGGCGTTAGCCGACAGTTTACCTTTCTGACGGGTATATGCAATGCGTTCTTCCTTGTCGGTATGATTTCCACTCTCCTGTGTCTTCGTCATAACCAGAGAAACGCCGTTCTCTTCATTCCCTCTTTGGGTTGTCAAAATCAGGTAACGGTCTGTTCCGCAAGCAAACGTGCACACCGTTTGGTTGTCAGACTGTTCATTCAGATAGACCCAGACAGACAAAGTGAAATCTTTCACATGTGCCAGGACTCCGTCCGGTAACTTGAAGTGTCCTTTGTTACTGAGTCTTGCCGCTCCCTGCTGCAGACCCGGCCCCCACTCCACCGTACCTCCGTTGATCCGGGCATCATATTTGGAACCTCCGCTTCCACTGTTACGGCTGTCTCTCCTCCCTGTTCATCGAAGTTGAATTGAAGGAAAGGAACTTGCTGCACCTGTCTTTCCACCTGTTGTATCTGCTGCCCATACACAGGAACAGATAACAGGGTAAACGCCCCCAACAGGATCAATCCCGGAGAACAGGAAAAAGGGGATTTCCTTAAAGAATTTATAAACATAAGCCAATATCTGTTTTAAGTATCACCAATATACCTATATGACACATTATTATCCAAGCGAAGCTTTACGCCTTGACAACGGCACCACCTGAAACCAGGTAAGCGAACGCCACAGCCACTCCATGGGACCATAGTAGAATCTCTTAATCCACCAATTGCTATAAGCAATCTGGATGACACAGAAAGCCGCTCCCAGCAAAAAGCTCTGCAAATAGTTGAACTCGACAGCAAAGTTCCCGCCAAAACCATAGAATAGGGAAACTCCGACTATCGACTGCGCCATATAGTTCGTCACGCTCATCCGTCCCACCGGAGCAATACGGTCGAGCACTTTCTGCCCCTTATACCGATAATACAGCAAAGTGAAACCGCAGAAATAAACCATCATCTGTCCCAGATTGCCATACGTCTTGAAAAGAGTCTGTCCTACCCGCAACGCAAACCCGTCCACTCCCCATACCGGAAGCAGGAAGCAACAGCATAAAATACTGCCCAGAAAGCCAGACAATAAGGTAAAAACAGACGACTGTACTTCACCATCTTTTCCTCACTTTTGTGAATACCCTGACGCCCGATCAGCATTCCGGCAATAAACAGTCCCAATAACTGGAGGTAACGGAAATTATTGAATACCCACAGGCATTTGGCCGACTGTCCGTCGAACGTATTGAAACTCAGTACATCCATCAGTGATCCATTGATAAAGACATCGGCCGCCCTTTCAAAAAGCCGGTCCATATAGGCTGCCGCAGCAGTCGGTTCGTTAGCCACATTGTCGCTGAGCAGAGATACAAAACTAATGACTGCCGGTATCTGCAGAAACAGCAAAATGCATAGCACCAGCAACCATCTGGTGGAAACTTTATAAAGAGGAATCAAGAAGACTCCTAATACGGCATAGACCATAAAAAACTCTCCCATATAGACCAATCCGTTGATATAGCCAAACAGGAACAATAAGGCAAGCCTCCAGAGGAAGCGTCCCCGGAAATCGACTCCTTTAGCTGCCTGAGACTCCATCTGCATGAAAAAGCTCAAACCGAACAAAAGGGAAAACATAGCGTATGATTTCCCGGAAAACAAAAAATAGAGTGAATCGTATACTGCCGTATCTATTGCCTGCCAGAAAGGAGACTCCACAACCGGAGCTAAAGTCAGGTCGAAACGCTCCATGCAATGCAAGAGCATGATGCCAATCAGTGCGAACCCCCGCAAAGCATCGATCGAATTAATACGCTTTTTAGGTGTGATCGTTTGTGTATGTGTCATGATATGAATTAAAAAACAGGATATAAAAGAGGCATAAGGATATAGAAGCAGATCTGCCAGACCCTATATTCCTTATGCCAATACAACTAAAAAAACGCTTGTGTTATTTTCCGTTATCTACCGAGAATTTGAAGATACAATGACTATTGTAGGTTTCACCCGGACGCAATACAGCCGAAGGCCATTCAGGTTTGTTCGGAGTATCGGGATACTTTTGAGTCTCCAGACAGACAGAAGCACGTTGATTGTAAGTAATACCTTTCTTTCCGGTCAGCGAACCGTCAAGGAAGTTTCCTGCATATACCTGAATACCGGGTTCGTCAGTGTATACATCGAGTACGATACCGGTTTTGGGTGATTCAAGAGTAGCGGCCTTACGGGTAATATCGCCTTTGGCATTCAACACCCAGTTATGGTCGTAACCATTACCGTTCTTCAACTGCACGAAATCGAAATCATTAATGCGTTTTCCAACCGGAGTCGGTGTGCGGAAGTCCATCGGAGTACCTTCACTGTTACAATCTCGCCACTGGTCATAAAGGTACTGTCCACGGGAGTATAAGCATCGGCGTCGATAGTCAGCAGATGATCGGCATTGCTGCCTGCATCTCCGTCCAGATTGAAATAAGAGTGGTTGGTCATATTGACAATGGTCGGTTTATCCGTTTCTGCCTCATACTTGATATCGATGGCATTATCATCTGTCAGCTTCATAATAACCTTACAGGTGATATTACCGGGGAAACCTTCCTCGCCGTCTTTTGAAAGATAAGTCAACTCAAGTTCCTGCGGTCCCACCTGCTTGGCATCGTATACCTGATATTGGAATCCTTTCGGACCACCGTGCAGGCAATGTCCGTAGTTATTGCGCGGCAACTGGTATTCAACTCCATCTAAAGTAAATTTTCCCTGATTGATGCGATTGGCATAACGACCGATGCTGGCACCGAAGTCCGAAGGCTTGCTGATGTAATCCTGAATAGAGTCGAAGCCCAACACTACATCACGCATCACCCCTTCTTTATCGGGAACCATTACCGAAACAATACGTCCTCCAAAATTAGTGACGCAAACCTCCATGTTGTTCTGATTACGGAGTACATACAAATCGGTTTTCTTTCCGCCCACCTCAGTCTGGAAATTGCTCTTTACCAAACCGGAATCCGTAGTAGCCTTTTCTGTCTCTGCACAACCGGCTACAAAGAGGGCACCCAGTGCCCACATAGCTAATTTTCTCATTATTAAACTGTTTTGAGTTTTATTCACCACAGAGCGACACGGAGTCCCACTGAGTTTTTAGACAGATGAACAAAAGGACAAACTATTCTTTATTTGTTCATCTGTTCTTTTGTCTGAAAACAAATAGAGCGCAGCCAATCAATCTCTGTGGGACTCTGTGCTACTCTGTGGTGAATCTCATTCATTTCTGTTTCGTTATATTCTTACTGTATACTATTCAGCATATCCACTTTACCTTCATTCACCAGTTTCAGGATCAACTCACCGAACAAAGTATTCTGCCATGCAAACCAGGCACGGGTAAATTTCTCAGGATTGTCTTTATGGAAAGACTCGTGCATGAAGCCTGTACCTGCATCCGTATTCATCAGCATCTCGATGCACGACTTGATCTCCGCATCATCCTTGCTGGTGAAAGCTTTCATCATGATACTCATGGGCCATACCATATCGTATCCGATGTGTGGTCCGCCAATGCCCTCGCCTGCCTTACCTTTGAAGAAGTAAGGATTGTCGAGGCTCCATACAAAACGGCGGGTATTCTGATAAATCGGATCATCAATCGACACATCACCCAGATAAGGCATTGCCAGCAGGCTCGGAACGTTGGCGTCGTCCATCAGCATGTGGTTACCAAAACCGTCCACCTCGAAAGCATAAATCTTTCCGTATTTGGGATGATTGTAAACGGCATATTTCTTCAGGGCTGTTTCCACCTCGTTTGCCAAAGCCTTGCATTCATTGGCCAAAGCCGTCTTTTTATTCACGGTTGTCAGTATCTCGGCTGCCTTGCGAAGTGAAGATACGGCAAAGAAGTTGGACGGAACCAAATACAGCAATGTCGTGGCATCGTCCGAAGGACGGAAAGTGGAAACAATCAGTCCGACAGGTTTCACCGGATTACCCAGTCCGTCGTTGGTCACTGTATCGAGAGCACGCTCTGTCTTACGTTGGAACTTATACGGACCCACACCGTCTTTGCGCTGTTGTTCCTTAAAAGTACGCAATATGTTGGTGATTGCCTGTATCCATTCTTCATCGAAGATACTGGCATCCCCTGTTGTCTTCCAGTACTGATAAGCCAGGCGCAACGGATAGCAAAGCGAGTCGATCTCCCATTTGCGTTCATGCAACTCAGGTTTCATATCCGTCAGGTCGCTCATCCATTCACCCCCTTTAGGACCATCATTGAACGCATTGGCATACGGATCGATATTGATACATTTAAACTGGCGGTTGATAACTCCGGCAAGCATTGTTTTCAGTTCCGGATCGGAATTGGCCAGTTGTACATAAGGCCATACCTGAGCCCCCGAGTCACGGAGCCACATGGCATGAATATCTCCTGTATATACAAAAGTATCGGGTTTGCCGTCTTTGCCTTTACGGAAGTGTACGGTGGTATCCAGTGTATTGGGGAAACAATTGGTAAACATCCAGGCCAGCTTTGAGTTACGCAACAGTTTCTGTACACGTATGATTTCGTTTTCTACAGCCTGCGAACGGAACAGACGCTTAGCGGGTTCCGGACGGTTGTCTTTCTGAATAGCATCTGCCACACAAGTATAATGCGACAACATACCTTCGGCCTTCAGTGCTGAAGGCGCACAGAGCAGTGCCGCAGTAACGACACATGCTCCGATCATTTTCTTTGAGTTTTTTCCTGGCATAATCTTGATTGGTTTTTATTAAGTAATCTGTTTCTGTCCAGCCTCAACGTACCTCTTTAGAGAACGAATACGGGAAATCCGACTCGCGTACTCCACGCTGTTTGTTCGGAGTAGACGACATTTTCATCGTAATCTTCGCTCCGTTCATCAGTTCTTTATGTGTCAGGTAGTTGCGAGTCAATGTTTTACCGTTTACGGTCATTGACGCAATGTAACGGTTTTCATCGCTATTGCCCGGTGCGCTGATCTGCACGGTCTTGCCATTTTCCAGATGCAGCTTCATCTGTTTGAAGTACGGCGTACCCATCACGTACTGATCCGTTCCGGGGCAAACGGGATAGAATCCCATAGCAGAAAATACATACCATGCCGAAGTCTGTCCGTTATCTTCGTCACCGCAATAACCGTCGGGATTGGGTGTATAGAGTTTATCCATCACTTCACGAATCCAATGCTGTGCTTTCCACGGTTGTCCCGAGTAATTGTACAGATATAGCATGTGCTGGATGGGTTGGTTACCATGTGCATACTGTCCCATATTCATAATCTGCATTTCACGGATTTCGTGAATCACACCGCCGTAATAGCTGTCATCAAATACAGGAGGCAGGATAAAGACAGAATCCATCATCTGATTGAACCCTTGCTGTCCGCCCATCAGGTCGATCAGTCCCTGAGGATCATGGAATACAGACCAGGTATAGTGCCAACTGTTTCCTTCGGTGAAGGCATCGCCCCACTTCAGCGGATTGAACGGTGACTGAAATTGTCCGTCCTTATTCTTGCCACGCATCAGCTTATGCTCTTTATCGTACAGGTTCTTGTAGTTCATGGCACGCTGTGCATAAACGGCTATCTCCTCTTCGGGCTTGTTCAAGGCTTTACCCAACTGATAGATGCACCAGTCATCATAAGCATATTCCAGCGTACGGGCGGCATTTTCATTGATGCCTACATTATAAGGTACGTAGCCCAGTTGATTGTAATATTCATAACCGAGACGTCCGGTAGACGAAACCTGCGGATGAACAGCATTTGCACCGTGTTTCACAGCTTCCCAAAGAGTTTCTATATCGTAACCTTTCAATCCTTTCAGATAGGCATCAGCCACTACCGAAGCGGAATTGTTACCTACCATACAGCCCCTGTGCCCGGGACTTGCCCATTCGGGAAGGAATCCGCTTTCCTTGTAAGTATTTGCCAGTCCTCCTGCATCTTTTCGTTCATCGAAGGATACATCAGGTTGAGGAACGGGAACAGGCAGCGGAATGTATCCCAGAAACCGGTATCGGTAAACATATATCCCGGCAGCACTTTACCGTTGTAGGGACTGTAATGTACCGGTTTCCCTTTGGCATCCAGTTCGTAGAAGCTTCTCGGGAAAAGTACCGAACGATAGAGGCAAGAGTAGAATGTACGGAGATGATCGGTATTATCGTCTTCCACCTCAATACGTCCCAGAACCTTGTTCCATTCCTGGCGTCCTTTGGCTGCAACAGCTTCCAGATTGTCTTTACCCAGCTCTTTCAAGTTCTGTTCTGCCTGCTCGGGGCTGATAAAAGAAGAAGCCACTCGTACGTTGACCGTCTCTCCGCGACGTGTAGAGAACCCGATGATACCACCTGCATGTTTATCTTTCGATTCCAGCTCACCCGGACGGATGTTGCCGTTGGTAACTGCTGCGGTAAAAGTGAACGGTTTATCGAACACCAGTACAAAATAATTCTTAAAGTTCTCCGGCACTCCTCCACTGTTCTTGGTTGTGTAGCCGATGATCTTGTTCTCTTCCGGAATCACTTTCACATACGAACCGTTGTCGAAAGCATCTACCACTACATAAGAGTCTTTACTCTCAGGAAAAGTGAAACGAAACATCGCCGCACGGCTGGTCGGAGCAATTTCGGTCGTTACATCATGATCGGCCAGATATACTTTATAATAATACGGTTTGGCAACCTCAGCTTTATGCGAGAACCAGCTCGCACGCTGATCCTGATCGAACACGACCTTTCCCGTAACAGGCATAATGGCAAACTGCCCGTAGTCATTAATCCACGGGCTGGGCTGGTGAGTCTGCTTAAATCCCCTGATTTTATCGGCATCATAGGTATAAGCCATCCATCACCCATCTTTCCGGTTTGTGCCACCCAGAAGTTCATTCCCCAAGGCATGGCAATAGCCGGATATGTATTTCCGGTAGATAAAGCATGCTTTGACTGGGTACCGACCAGTGGGCTTACATAATCCACCGGTTCTGTCGTACTCTTTGCAAAAGTGCAGAAAGCAGTACCCAATACGCCAACAAGTAATAGCGCTAATTTCTTCATGATATTAATAGTTTTAAATTCACCACAGATTACACGGACTAACACAGTTTTTTAATCTTCAGTATCAATGGGAAAAATGATTAACCTGTGAAAATCCGTGTAACCTGTGACAGAATCTTATTTTTTCAACTTCTTCTCAAGCATCTTGATATAGTATCCGCCTACTACCGAACGAGCTTGGAAACCTCTCTGGTTCGGACGATCGGTAAATACCCAGTCAGACATCGGCACGCGATCGGTCGTCTCGTTCATGAACAGATAAACCGGATCGATAAACTTCTCGAATGTAGCTTTGTCCGGTGCCAGTGTAGCAGTCCACATAATCCAGTCGGTCTTGGTATAAGTTTCACGGTTATCCAGCGGCAATCCATATTGATTCTGTTTGCCAAGATAGTAAGCTATCTCTTTCTGTGCAACTGTTTCAGGGAATATCTGCAGATTCATCAGTTTATCCCATACCAGATTGTATTTCTGGCTCCATGTTCCGGGCTTGTCAAAAGTCAGGCGGTAGTGATCGCCGTCGTCTGCCATCTTCACCCATTCGGCAGCCATTTCTTTGGCTTTCTGTGTATATTTCTCAGCCACTTCTTTCTTGCCCAGCTTATCGGCAGATAGCCATAAGACGCTACACCCAGGATGGCTTTGATAGACAGGTTGGCGTTGTGTGCAAAGTGTCCGGCAAAGTCGTCTGTACAAAGTTGATTTTCCGGATCGAGTCCATATTGAGCCAGATAATCGGTCCAGGTTGTCAATACATCCCAGTGTTTCTGCGCATAGTCGGCATTTCCTTCGACAATGGCGATGGCTGCACTCAAGATCAGCATATTTCCCGATTCCTCGATCGGCATATCTCCACCGTATGTCTGGCCGTTAGCCAACGGATAAGTACCTACATCATGTGCAGCGAACGGCTTATTCCATTTTCCGCTTTCGCTATAATAGAAGATGTGGTTCATCAGACCTTTTGCCAATTCCGGATTGTATACCAGGAACAAAGGAGCAGAAGGATAAGTGATATCCACCGTACCGATCGAACCGTTGCTGAAGTTCTCTTTTGAGAGGAACAGCAGGTCTTTATTGGGGGCTTCCACCAATTTGTGGGCAGCGATTGCCTGGCGATAAGCCAATGCACAGAGTTCGGCATACTTACGTCCGCCTACTTCAGTAGCTTCTTTCATCAGGTTAGCATCGAATGCAGCACATTTATCCATCACTGCATCATATTCCTTATCAGCTTTCGCAAACTGCGACTGAATGGTTTCGTTTCCATTGCGATTCCAGTACGGACGAAGATTTTCACCGAAATACTGAATAGAGTACAAGTCATCGTAACCCAGCAGCAAGTGTCCTTCCGCTTTCTTCGTTTCACCCAGTGAGCGAACCAGTGCCAGCTTGTCACTTCCATCGGTCTTGGATGATGTCAATTTTCCGTCGATGAAACTCTTTCTTAGGGTCTTTCCCTCTCCGGTAGCGCATGAACTGTTCTCCTTATCGGCAGCCATGTAGAAGTATCCCCAGTCAATGCGGACATCATCTCCCTTTTTACCCAATATTTCCTGGTTGCGGCTTCCCGTCTTGAGGTATAGCAAATTACCTTCTGTAAAGCTTTCGGCTACAGCTTCCTGATGAGGCTGGTCGAGTGCCCACTGCGGTCCTGCTTCGAAATACAGTTCTACGTTATGTTTATTTCCGTCATTCGAAGCCACTTCATAGGTAAGATAGCTCACCGGACGAGTCATCAAATCGAGATTATCCATAAAGAGAGGTGAAGTGAACGCAAGTTTCAAGTCCACCGGTCCGCAAGTAAATTCGTAGTTGGTCTGCATAGCCTGCACGTCTACCGATTTCTGTACTGCTGTCTGAGTAAAGTTCTGTGTATTGTCCTTCTCTACCAACAGACCGCAATCGATCAGACCGTTGGCAACACGGTTATTACAGTAAATTGCAATCAGGTTCTCTCCCTGTTTCAGTGCGGCCACAGCCTCTTCCGGCAGTTTGGCAAGCATATGTTTTTTAGCCGAGTTACCGGTATCCACCACCTTCACGCCATTCACATAGATGATGGCGTCATCGTCGTGAGAATATTCCAGATATACATTTTTACCTTGCAGGTTGTCTTTAATATCCGCTTTACGGCGTATCCAGATATACTCTTCTCCCACTGGGTCTTGGCTGTACTTTCATTCTCCATAGTACCGAAAGCACCTTCTCCTTCTTTCCATGCCGCATCATTAAAGTCGGCATTCTGCCAGCCGTCAGCCGGTTTCTTTGTTGTATACTTAGCTGTCCATCTGCCTTGTTCCGAGGTCTTAACCAGCGGAAGCAGCTCAAGTTCTTCCGTTCCCATGAAACGGTAAATCTGTCCGTCTACCTTGGCAACACCCAAGAACGGGAAGTCCTTACCGGTCCAGTGTTTCACCGGTCCGTCATACAGATTATCCGTAAACGACCAGGCACTGGTGTAAGGGTCAATCATCACCAACGGATAGGCCGGTGCACGCATCTCACTTTTTTCACTCTTGACGTCCTGCGGTGCCCCACAACTGCTCAGCATGGCAGCTGCACCCAAGAACAGAGTCGATAGTTTAAGCTTCATAACTTCAGATTCTTTTTTTATAGTTTTTACCATTCAATATCTACTTGCACGCCGGCGGGGTCGTTCTCGAACTTCAAGAGCAGGGTACGCGAACGCTCTTCCCACAATTTCTCCGGCTGAGGCTCTTCTTTCCCGTTCACGCAAACCCGTATCGGCTGTTTAGGGAGCAATATCCTCGAAGCGTTAGTCGTATGCAACGGGCTCTTGGCTACAAACGAATAACTTCGTTTTCCTGCCTTTTCATCGTATATCCTGGAAGCACCGCAAAGCACTTTCGCCTTTGCCCGTCCCGAAATCCGTTTGACATTATATAAGTAACCTTGTTCGCCCGGACGAATCACCTTATGTGTCAATACCGGAAGATCTTTATCAAACAGGTCGATATACACCCCCGAAAGTTCCATCGGAGCATCCGATACACTTTCGTCCAATACGGCAGCAATGGTATATGGTCCCCGTTCGAGCAGGAAACTGTTTTTCAGTTCTACTTCTTTCCCGGCACTCTTCCTGTAAGCAGCCGAAACCGCATCGAAATATTGCCGGTCATTTCCGCTTTTCAGCACAAAGTGTTTCGGATCTTTACGTATAACGGTCACCATACCTTTTCCACAAGGGTAAGTTCCGGCAGCAGGTACTCTGTCCAGTCCCAGTTTCTCGAACAAATGTTCCGAAGGAGCCTTATATTGATTTCCGTTGGAATTCCACCATTCAAGCACCGACTGATAAGGATCGATATCTTCGCCGCAATAGATCAGCGCTCCGCCTTTTCTCACCCAGTCTGCCAGAAAATCATGATATCGGGGTTCCATCGGTTTCATGTTCGAATAAGACATTACAAGCACCTTCAGCCCCTTGAATGTGTCGCCGAACGGAGTATTCTCCATGTGTACCAACTCCACCGGTATTCCTCTTTTCAATAACGGCAGGGTCTGTCCATAGAAACTGCTGAATTGCGGATCGTCATAGCCATCATGATCGGGGAAACGCTGAAACATCAGCGAATTTGCCATCAGTACCCCGATGCCGTGCGTACCGCTCACCTGAGTTTCCGAAGTCCGTATGTCGTTCAGTGTATTCACCATAATCTGCATCTGTGTGGAGTAGTCGCGCGGAATACGTTCTTTCCGGTCTGTTCCCGCTACTTGGTACAGCCCCTGATAAATACGGTCCGGCCAAGGCATCACTTCGTATGTATCTACCGCCGGATACATCAGTTGGGCGGCAAAAGTAGCCTGGTAATTTATTTTATAATCGAGCCAGTCTTTCGCCCGGTCCTCGATGGGATCGGTCAGGAAGTACATCTTGCGGTTTAACGGAGCTGTCATCGATTTCATACATCCATATTCAAGAAAAGCATTCTCAAATACCCGTTCTTTCTTCACTCCGTCATAATAGTTCGGTTCGCGGGCGGTTCCCGTCCAGACCTGCGCGATATACCCATCCACACAATCCAGCGAAGCCAGGCTCGCTTCGGGACTTACGATCTGCCACGATGTATAGTTGACAAGTGAATGTGTAGGCACAAAGCACTTCACATCCAGTCCTTTCGATTTGCCGTACGTTTTGGCATACGTGAATATCTGATTAAACGCGTTGTAGTACAGATAATATTTCAGTTTATTCGATAAGTATGTATTCTCAGGAGATTCATGTTGAGCTCTCCACGGGAATCCATAATATTTTTGCCATTCGGATTTGAAGGCTTCACTGTATCCGCCCCGCATCCAGAATTCCGGTTCTTCCAGATAAATAGAAGTAATGCCCGCATCGATCACCCGTTTGATCTGCTTCTCCTGCATGTAACGGATGAAACTCTCAGTAGGCACAATATAGGGGATCAAGTGCCCGTGCGCAATCTCCCGCCCCTCGCGGTCGCGCTGGCCCTCTTTGAGGTGATCTTTCACCCCATCCCATTTTCCAAGAAAATAATCCTGATAATCTCCCCAGGCTACCCCTGTCATAAACTCGGCCCGGTACCCTTTGTCTCTCCACGATTGAATGCGTTGCTCAAAAGTAACGCCTTTCTTATCCAGCGTTCCGTATACCATCACGGCATCGGCACGCACATCTGTTTCCGGTTTCCACGACTCTGCTGTCTGGAAATTCGTTTTTGTGCCTGTGGCGGTTTGAGAATAGACGCCGCCACAGGCCAAAAACAAACCAATCAAAACTAATACCCTCTTACTCATGTGTTTGTGTTGTCACGTGTTTGTGTTGTTATTTGAATGGAGAAATCACTTGCATCAGTGCGGGACATCCGCTGGCATCATAGCTTTCCATCACACCTGTCGGGCAGGGTTTGGCTGCATCCTTGAATGTCACATTACGGTTTACATCCCGGTTGTTCCACGCCACGTCTATGTTGTGACGAAGCCAGTCCATATATTGGAGCTGATTGCCATCTTCTATCAGGCGAATGATGTACTGTGCAAAGATGGCAGCATAAATTCCCTGTTCCACTCCATTTTTGAACGGAAGCAATCCATCGGCATCACACATCTCGTTGCGGACGTAGTCGGCAGCCAGAACGGCATCGTCCAGATAAGCTTTCTCGCCGGTTGCTTTGTACAGCATCACGGCCGAACCGATAAATGTAGCCTGATTATAAAGTTGGGTTGTCCAGTCTATGTCCATACCGTTCTGTCTCTGGAAATGATAGTGCATATTGTCTGCTATGCGGCCTTTCTCCTTGTCGAAAAAAACATCCCTCGACCATGCATATACACTTTTTGCCTTTTCCAGATAATCGGGATCTTTGGTTACATTATAAAGAGTCATGGCGCCCACCGTAGTCGGATAGTTGATGCAAGCCATCTTGCCATCGTGCTTGAAGTTCCACCACAGGCCCCCCCTTTCTTTATCATACGACTCTTTCCAGACATGGTAGAATCCCGAAGAGGCATGTGCCAGGTATTTCGGGTCATCCGTGATTTCGTAAGCACGTGCCAGCGAAATAATCCACCACATCATATCATCATAAATAAACCATTCGATTTTATTGTCCCAATTGTATTTATCGTATTGTTCGTATCCTCTGATACACCTCTTCTATCAACCGGCGATATTTAGGAGCCTTCGTACGTTTATACGCGTTCATAATCATATCCCAATAGATAGCCTGTACCCAGATGGCAGCTCTTCCTTTCATATCCGAAGATATGGCATACAACTTCATATCCGGATTATAAAAAGTAGAATGAAAAGCATCCATCGCCGTCGTCGCGTCTTTCTTTGTAAAATGCTTCAGGTTTCCGTCTGCGGGCTGATGTGCCCATGCCATTGCATTGGGAAGAAGTAATAAGATAGCTACTATGATCAGTACTTTGTTTTTCATGTTTTTGCCTCAGATTTTAAATTTTCATGTTACAAAGATTGGGGAAATATTGGAGAAAGGAGGATAATTATTATTCAATAAATAGCAAAAACTGACCAAAAACGGGGGATAAACCGGTTACTATCAATAATGGAACATATGTAGCAGGCTTTTGACCGAAATTTGTCCATTCCATCCGTAAGGTCAGGAAACATCCGGTAATATTAAAAGAAATCATTTGTGGTTCTCACGGCTGAGGATGTGGCATCATTCACCACAGAGCCACACAGAGTTCCACAGAATCTTCCGAAACCGGACGTCTCTCATACGAAAAATGGTTCTTCTTCAAATTTGGTGGTCAATTCTTTATTTCTTTATTTTCAAGTTGATAATTGTCCTTTTTGCTTGCTTTAATAAGAAAAAACAGACACCGGCTGAATAAGATAACTCAAGTTTCGGAAGTGAGTTTACGCCGTCTGAACCGGTATCTTCATCCTTATACCTTTTTTCAATTAACATTGTTAACGCCTTTTGCAGGTTGGCAGGTTCTTGTGCGCAAACAACAAGTCTTTTGTATTTAAAGAACTTCTTATTCACATCCAAAGAACAAGCTTTAACTCTGTGTTAAAACAAAGCTTTTGAGGACAGAAATCTTACTTCTTAAAGATATTGATTTTCAGATGGTTTAGTCTAATATTAGCTTCTTCACCTCACGGATGGACTCTTCGGCGAAAGCCGGGATACTTGCTTTTTTGTCAACTATAAAAGAGGGCTTACACGTCCGAAAACTGAATTAGATTCCATGAGTAAAAGAAAACTTACCACCAAATTTGAAGAAGAACCATTTTGTTTTTCTCTATTAATTAGTTGGAAATGGTGCGATCTTTACTTCGTCCTGTATACCCGGGCCCATGAGTCCGGGTGCCTGTGCCCATGAATCCACGTACTCGGGTCCGTCAGCCCGGGTACGCGGGACAAGATAAAGATTACGGAATAAGACATAACATACAGGTATACATACCATTAGAAGTATGGTAGCATACTGATGTTTACTCCCTTATTTATGCCGGATAACAGGTGCTTTTGCTTGCAACGACGGTGTATCCCCCTCTACAACAGGCCACCCTTTTTTCCAGTTTACACGGTCGAGCATCAACACTCTTCCTTCAGGATTGGCCACACTGACAGCGTGATAAAACATCCAATCCGCTCCTTTATCATCTGTTACGATCTCCGAGTTGTGCCCGGGTCCCACGAATGCTTCATTTTTATCAATCAGCACTTCATGATGATTCTCCAGCATCGATTCCCCTTTTTTATCTACATAAGGGCCAAATAAGTGTTTCGACCGCCCCACCACTGTGGTATACGTACTCTTTAACCCTTCACAACAGCGCCCGATGGAAGCAAACAAATAGTAGTAACCTCCCCGCTTGTGAATATAAGTTCCTTCATAGGCTGTGCCTGCCACCTGCTGTGGTTTCATTCCTTCTTTCAGGGAGAGCCCGTCATCACTTAGTTCTGCTCCATAAATGCCATGAAAACTTCCCCAAAAAAGGTATTTCTTACCACCATCTTCTATATAGAAAGGATCGATACAATTCTGAATCCCTATTTCATTGCTCCGGAACAGTTTTCCATGATCGGTAAAAGGTCCCTCAGGTTTATCTGCCGTAGCCACACCAATCCCGCAGGTCCACTCTCCACCCCAAACAGACATGGAGTAATACATCACATACCGATCACCGATTTTATTTATATCCGGTGCCCAAAGATTTCCTTTCGGCTCAAATGTAGGGCGGGTTTCATTGGTAAAAGCAGTACCCACAAAGCTCCAGTTTACCATATCTTTCGATCGGTGAATAGGAAGATTTCTGATATTTTCCGTTGCGTACAGGTAATAATAACCATCATCTGCCTTGATAACCGTAGGGTCGGGAAGACTGTAATTAATAACGGGGTTGGAATACTGCTGTGCAATGGAAGGAACACAGAAAGAAAAAAACAGTAAAAAGGGAAAATAAAAGTTTCTTCATGCTGAATATATAAATTAAGAAAAGTCCCCTTATTCAGGATCTTCGAAATGTGATCCAAATTAAGGGGAACTTTTGATTTTAACAAAGTATTAATTTATTTTTCTCTGATATAATAATACCGAGTTTCATATTTGATAGTAGAGCTACTACTACTCTCATTGTAACTGGTACTGATAGTAAATTCACCAGATTTAATTTCATCGGTAATAACCTGTCCATCAGTATCTGGAGTATAAAAAAGTCTTCGACCATAAATAGTACCCTCTTCATGAAAGCTTATCTCAACTGTAGAGCGTCCACGAGTCACTACCCTAAGTTTTCTTTCAAATGGATTTATTAATTCAATCGTAGAAAAAACTCCGGAACCACTCTGGCTGCCAATCTCCAAATAATACTCAGTAGTAGCTTTTTTATCTATACTACTCACCTCTACTTTTTCATCCTTCGATGTATTAGCCATTACATTTGTTATTCCCGCAAGCACAAATACCAATACCAATAAAATTTTTTTGTTCATAATACAATTAATTTAAGAGTTAATAAAAAGTTTATTTAAACAGAAAGGGTGCCAGGAAACCCGACACCCTCCCCACATTAAACATTGATATGAATTATTTCAGTCGGATTACTTTAGAGTAAATACCTGATCAGAGCCTTTAGGCCAGATGCAAATACGACCGAACAATGTGCCTCTTTTCAAAGCAGTTTGGAACATACTATTATCCGTATAGTCTCTTGTGGCAAAAGTGTATAATTTACCTGTTTCATCGTAAGCATCCAAATTATCAGTTTCATCATAACGGTCTACATTATGTTCTGCATCATTCACAAACTGAGTAGTACTTAACATGAAAAATACCCGGTCAATTCCTCCACCTGCAACTTTTTCTACTTTAAAAGATGCATTTACCTTATTACCTTCTAAGGTCATCTGTGCATCTCTTACCAGATAATAAGGAGTAACTTCAACATCCTGCACTGTATTGCCAGCAACAGTTACATTGATAGTATCACGCCCTTCAGAAGTCCAAGGGCCATTTCCACTCTTTGTTATCATCTGATATTCACCATCAAACAAATTAGCAGAATACATACCATCTTGATTAACATACACATTAATAGGATCGTGTTTAGCATAACCATGTTGATAAAGCTGTAATTGTACAGCTTCATTGCCACGAAGTTGCAATGCTTCACCATTATACATCACACGACCTGTCAACATTGACTCAGGAGCATCATAGTTGTCTTTCATACAACTGGTAAACATCATCGCTCCTAACAGCAATACTGAAAAAATCTTTGATATTGTTTTCATTGTCTCTTCTAATTTTAGATTATTGATACGGGTTTTTAACCAATTTCGGATTATTATTAATCCAGCCATTGTCGATTTCTGAATAATACTGAACATCAGTACACTTCAGCGGTTTACGCCATAAATCTAATGTCTGCATATTCTTTTCTACAAATACCCATTTACCATTATTAGCATCCCCATCTGCAACTACGCGGTAAGGCCATAAGCCAAGACGTTGTGCTGTACGGTCATTTTCATTTCCTGTCCAAATATTATCAGCTTCCATCCAACGTTTCAAATCCCACCAACGATGTCCTTCGAATGCAAATTCAACTTGATACTCATGCATAATTTTCTGGTGATCGATAGAAGTTAGAGGCTGAATACCGGCACGTTCACGAACGGCATTGATATATTTCAGAGCTTCTACATCACTGTTATTACGACTCAATTCCCAAGAAGCCTCAGCAGCAATCAAGTAAGCTTCTGAAATGCGGAAATATACATTCCACATAGCTGATTTTGTACCTTGAGTACCGGCCAAAGGAGTTTTATCCAGATATTTACGAACGAAGAATCCTGTACGGTTAATTTCACGTTCATTACCTCCGAACGGACCATTATTGGCAGTAATCAATCGTCCTTGGGCATCCGTTTCATTTCTACGACCTGTTCTTTCTACCCATTGACCATTTACTTTGTTCAGTTGTCCTGCCTGTAATTCTATTAATTTACCATCAAAAGTGGAGCCCGGTAAAAGAACTGTAGCCGCCAAACGTGGATCACGGTCTGCAAACAAATCCATCGGATCATCAAAGAATTTAGGATCATCTAATGTACCTATATCAAACTTTGCAGCTTTACCACGTTCTGATTCCGTTGCATCTGTTGACTCATAAGCCTCAACCAAATTCAACAATACAGACATCCTATCACTGCCAGTATCCTGTTCGATACTTTTAGGTAAGCAATTCTTTGTAAATTCATGACCATAGCCAGGAGTAGCGTAGTCTCGTGTCCAAATAACTTCAGTATTACCACTTTTCTCACAAACAGCTTTAAAGAAGTTATCAGCCAAAGCTTCTGAAGTTTTATCAGCAGCTAACATCAATCTATATGGAGAAGCCGTACCATCTGCAGCTCCTTCGATAACCTCCTTTGCAGCAGCTAAAGCTGTACGATAGTAGCCTTCTGCTTTATCTGCGGGTATACCTACTTCACCACCAGCAGTCCTCAATTGAGGATGTTCGGCCACCGTATTGTATGTAGCTAATGACGCTGCCGTAATTGCTACACGCGCTTCCAACATTTTTGCTACCCAATAGTTTGCACGAGAATTGTTTTTATTAGTCTGCTTACTCATCATAGTCGCCGCTTCCTGACACTCTTTAATAATGTAGTCATAAGTTTCAGCTTCAGTAGAGCGGGGAACCTGAATTGTAGTAATATCCATACCACCGGTATAGTCAAATACATCATCTCCTACAATTGGAATACCACCTAACCCACGGGCAATACAAAAATAAGTCCAAGCACGAATATAGCGAACTTCACCTTCATAAAGTCTCTTAGTCTCCTCATCTACAGCAGTAGATCCTTTAATACCTTGTAGGAATTGATTCAGATTACGAATCAATGTATAGTCATAAGGACGCCATTTATTTCTATCAATATTCTCATCACTATTATTATCATAATGAATAGCCTCATCCAGCATGAAATAATCTTCTACTGCTTCATTACGTTGCCAAAAGTGATACGGCCATAAAAGTTAGCCAGAACAGATTTTACCAACGCCGGGTCAGCATACACCTGATCTTGTGTCATAATGTCGTTTGGCTTCGTATCCAGAAAGCCATTACAGCTACTCAACGATAATACTCCTGCAGCAGCAAGAGCCATTAAAAAATATCTGTTTTTCATTGTTTACTTAAAATTTGAGATTAATACCTAAGTTAACCACACGCATCGTCGGATAGTCCAAACCATTTGAATCGATGCACTCCGGATCCATAAAAGGTATATTACTTATAGAGAACAGGTTGGTTCCAGACACATATAAACGCAAATTACTGATACCAGCTTTCGCAACAATCCGTTTAGGCAAAGTATAACCAAACTCCAGATTACGCAGCTTAATATATTTCACATTATGCAGCCAGAATGTACTCTTATCATAAGCACTTGTTTCTTCATTATTCAAACGAATTAACGGATATTTTCCGGGAATCAACTGGCTGTCTGCATCCCAGATATCTGCCAGATGCCAAGCATCTTTAAATACCTCATCCGGACTGTTACCATCATTCTGGAACGGACGAGCCGTTTCATATTGCTGTTGCCATGATGTCATACCCGAACCCGTCCAGTCCATTGCCAAATCAAAACCTTTCCAGCTTGCCGACAAATTAATACCAAAGTTGAGTGTAGGAGTACTATCACTACGGTAACCGATTGGACGCTCATCCATATAGTTTATTACACCATCACCGTTGACATCCTTATACATAATATCACCCGGAACAACTGTCTTGTTTCCTTTTCTATCGTTATCTATCGGATAAGTAGCAATCTGTTCCCAACTTGTAAAACGGCCAACAGCCTCATATCCCCAATTTACATAACCAACACGATGCCAAATACTGTTACGATAAACATCCCAAGAGTTGCTATGACGTGTATCATATTGTTCCCAATCCCAGAAACGTGAATAAGTCATATTAGCACCAACGCTATAATTGAAATCACTAACATGATCGGTCCAGTTTACCATTGCATCAAAACCAACATGTTTGTCCGATCTCAAATTTTCTTTTGGTAAAGAGAAACCTGCTTCATTTGGAATCAACACGTCATAACGAGATTCAGGAATTCCATCGCGAATACGCTGAAAAAAGTCTACCTGAGCATTCAAACGGTTATTAAAGAAGCCCATATCTACACCAATGTCCAGGATCTTAGATTCCATCCATGATAAAGTTTTATTAGGTAAACCACGAGTCTCAGTTCCAACAACCCAATCGCCATCCAATACGGCACCACCGTTATTGTATTTATAACCAGGCAGGTAATCGAACGCAGTATAATCACTCACATTATCATCTCCAACCACACCGTATGAACCACGTATCTTCAAATTAGAAAACACGTTGGCAATCTTACTTTCTTTCCAGAAATTTTCTTCAGAGATTCTCCATCCCAAAGAGGCAGAAGGGAAGAATCCCCAACGATTTTCCGGTTTAAATTTCCAAGAACCATCCCAACGACCAATTAATTCGATCAGATAACGATCAGCAAAACTATAATTGATACGTCCTAACCATCCCATACGAGCTTCCGTATTGTTACCAGTATCATTATACTCCACAATCTCCTTAAAACGAATCAGATCCATACCGTTGGCAACCGGAACTGAATGTACCCATGATTTGGGGCGCTTACGTTGTGTAGCCTCAAAAGAAGCAACAGCATTGATAGAATGATTACCGAACCTACGATCAAAGTTCAACTGGAAATTAGCAAATTGATCCTCTACCTTCTCACGATTACGTTCGCGATAAGGATTATCCATAGCAGCCGTTTCATAATACTCACCCGTTTTTTCATTGTATCCATACAATTTGAATGTGTATTCCTGATTATCCAGTTCATTGTAAGCATAATAATAGCCCAACATACCTTTAGCCTTCAATCCTTTCAGGATTTCATATTCAGCAGTTGTTTGCATTTGAAGAACACGCCATACATCAGATACTTTACCACTGGTATCATAATTTAAAAGAGCAAAGTTTGTTTCTTTCTGGTCAGAGACAAGTTGTGGGTATAAAGGATTGTCGTTGGCATACGGACGCTTTGTCGGCTGATTCTTCATTGTTGCAAAACGAGGCAACCATGTATCATCTCCTCCAGGAACACCCGGATGGTGACGATCTTCAATACGTCCATTCATCGTAGCACCAATCTTGAAACGATCAGAAATATTCATATCAATATTCATCTGGCATTTGTACGTCTGAATCCACCATAACCACGCACAGTCGCTTCTTGATCGATATGAGAAACTGCTACATAATAATTAGCCTTATCGGTACCTCCTGAAAGATTCGCACTAATATATGATTGAGGAGCAGTAACCCAAATATAGTCGCTCCAATCAAAACCCTGGTAGTTTTTCTCAGTACCGGCCATCCATTTTGCATATTCCTCTTTGTTGTACCTGCGATCATTGTCCGCCTTTTTAGCCCAAGTTTCTGCAGAGACATAAGCGTTCACATAATCTTTAGTCTTAGCTGGCTGAACATAACGTGAATTATGCTGCCAACCATAATAAGCATTAATAGATACGGAATTCTTCGAATTACGTTGTCCTTTCTTTGATGTAACCACTACTACACCATTGGCAGCGCGCACACCATAAATTGCAGCAGAGGCATCTTTCAATATAGAGATAGATTCTATATCGTTAAAGTCCATGTTATTAAACTGTCCATCATCAGATACAACACCGTCAATTACATACAATGGAGCACCCATATTACGTATCTGTAGTTGTGTAGAAGCACCTGGACGTCCATCATTCTGACGGGTATTAATACCTGCTATTTTACCAACAATGCACCTGACGCTGTTGTTGCATTGGAACGTTCAATGTCAGTAGAAGCAATTGCAGCAACGGCACCCGTCAGTGTTGCCTTTTTCTGTGACATACCGAAACCGGTAATAACGACTTCATCGAGTACTTTTGTGTCTTCCTTTAGAATTACTTTAACTGTGTTTGATGCGCCTACGTTTACTTTTTGTGTTGTGTAACCAATAAATGAGATTTCAAGTGTAGCTTTAGGGCCGACACTCAGCGAGAATTCACCGTTCATATCGGTGATGGTACCAGTTGTACTCCCCGGCTCTTTTACGTTAGCACCAATTACCGCTTCGCCATTGGCGTCGATAACTATACCCTTTACGGTCCGTTGTTGTTGAACGGAGTTCACTGCCAATACAGTTTCTGTTGCCGGGTTTTCGGCGCTAGCGAAACTGTAGGCACTTGGCAAAAGCGAAAAGGCAGCCATACAAAGTGGTATGCGCCACATTCTGCTACGACTTGCGAGCCAAAACATTTGTTCTTTTTTACGCATAGTACATAAATTTAAAAAACAGGTTCTATAAATCTTTAATGTATAAAAGCATCGTTATGGAAATAATCCTCGGAATATAAGACGGGATGTATTTCATAGTATAGCTTTTACGGTTTCGAAACATTGCAAAGGAAAGTTATTTTTAGCTAATAAGACGATAATATTCGTTCAATAAACAACAAAATCTGTTCTTTTCAACATTTCAATCCCCCTCACAGAGCCCTAAAAGCACATCTGAACAGATTCTGCTATTTATTGAACAGTATTTTTCATCTCCTTTCTACGAATTTGGTCACCTTTGTATAATTCCTCATTTATTAATTAAATAATGTATTAAGCAAACATGAAATTACACATTGCTATGCTGGCAGCTACCCTGCTGTTATCCGGAGGAGCCTCGTACGCTCAAGGGAACAAACAGGAGAAAAAGGCGAAAGCCTACATGGTAGCAGATGCCCATCTGGACACTCAGTGGAACTGGGATGTACAGACTACCATTAAAGAGTATGTATGGAACACGATCAACCAGAACCTGTTTCTGCTGAAAAAGTATCCGAACTATGTATTCAACTTTGAAGGCGGAGTGAAATATGCTGGATGAAGGAGTACTATCCCGCACAATACGAAGAAATGAAGAAGTACATCGGGGAAGGCCGCTGGCACATTTCCGGAAGTAGCTGGGACGCAACGGACGCTCTGGTACCTTCGACTGAATCGTTCATCCGCAATATTATGCTGGGACAACAGTATTACAGACAAGAATTCGGAGTGGAAAGCACGGACATCTTCCTGCCCGACTGTTTCGGATTTGGTTGGACACTGCTACTATCGCTTCGCACTGCGGCCTGATTGGTTTCTCTTCACAAAAACTGGACTGGCGTGTGCATCCGTTCTATGGTAAGAGCAAGCATCCGTTTACAATCGGCTTGTGGAAAGGAATAGACGGATCGTCTATCATGCTGGCACATGGATATGATTATGGCAGAAGATGGAACGACGAAGACCTTTCAGAAAACGAACAACTGAAAGAACTGGCAGGCCGTACACCTCTTAATACAGTATACAGATATTACGGTACAGGCGATATCGGCGGATCACCGACACTGGCCTCTGTCCGTTCAGTGGAAAAAGGACTTCGCGGAAACGGTCCGGTAGAAATTGTCAGTGCAACCAGCGACCAGCTTTACAAAGATTACCTTCCTTATAAGAATCATCCGGAATTACCGGTATTCGACGGTGAACTGTTGATGGATGTTCACGGTACAGGATGCTACACCTCACAGGCTGCCATGAAATTGTACAACCGCCAGAACGAATTACTGGGAGACGCGGCCGAAAGAGCTGCCGTAACTGCCGAATGGCTGAATCAGGCCAAATATCCGGGAAGCACCATCAATGAAGCATGGAAACGCTTCATTTATCATCAGTTCCACGATGACCTGACAGGAACCAGTATACCGCGTGCCTATGAATTTTCATGGAACGATGAACTGATCTCACTGAAACAGTTCTCCAATGTACTGACTTCTTCCATTCATGGTATCGGCAGAGAATTGGATACACGGGTCAGCGGTATTCCGGTAATCCTTTATAATGCACTCGGATTTGCGGTTACAGATATTGCGGAAATAGAACTTGACCTTCCAAAAGCCCCCAAAGGGATAACGGTGTACGATGAAAAGGGCAAAAAAGTATCGGCTCAGCTCATTTCTTATACCGACGGAAAAGCACGCATCCTGGTAGAAGCAACAGTTCCGGCTACAGGATATGTGGTATATGACGTACGCACATCAGGAACCGGTGCAAGCAACATCTCGACGAACGTCAATACCTTGGAAAACTCTCTGTACAAGATTACATTGGATAAAAATGGAGATATCGTCTCTCTGACTGACAAAAAGAACGGCAAAGAGCTGGTGAAAGCCGGGAAAGCAATCCGCCTGGCACTCTTCACTCAGAACAAGTCATACAATTGGCCAGCATGGGAAGTGTTGAAAGAGACAACCGACCGTACTCCGGTTTCGATTACGGATGACGTGAAAATAACTTTGGTTGAAGACGGAACTTTACGTAAATCGCTTTATGTGGAGAAACGTCACGGAGAATCTGTCTTCCGTCAATACATACGTCTGTATGAAGGTAGCCGTGCAGAACGCATCGACTTCTATAACGAAATAGACTGGCAATCGACCAACGCATTATTAAAAGCCGAATTCCCGCTCAATATTGAAAACGAAAAGGCTACGTACGACTTGGGTATCGGCAGCATACAACGTGGCAACAATACCGAAACAGCTTACGAAGTATATGCACAATATTGGGCCGACCTGACCGATCATGACGGAAGTTATGGTGTATCGGTGATGAACGACAGCAAATATGGATGGGACAAGCCGGATAACCATACGATCCGTCTCACCCTGCTCCACACACCGGAAACACGCGGAGGTTACGCATATCAGGATCATCAGGATTTCGGTCATCATACCTTCACCTACAGCCTGATACCACATCAGGGAGCCTTGGATAAACCTGCCACTGTAGAGAAAGCCGAAAAGCTGAACCAGCAACTGAAAGCCTTCCGTACGGAAAAGCACAAAGGAAATGCCGGAAAATCGTTCTCGTTTGTCGCTTCGGACAACCGCAATGTATTGATCAAGGCACTGAAGAAAGCGGAAGAAACCGATGAGTATGTAGTACGCGTATACGAAACCGAGGGCCGGAAAGCACAGAGCGCCACACTGACCTTTGCAGGGGAAATCATCAGTGCCAGCGAAGCCAACGGTACAGAAAAGACAATCGGCAATGCAACTTTCGAAGGAAACAAGTTGCAGGTAAACATCACTCCTTATTCTGTAAGAACTTACAAAGTACGCCTCAAACCATTGGGACGTGAGGCGTCTCCGATCGAATATGCCGCTTTACCGCTTGACTACGACCGCAAATGTGCTTCTTATAATGAATTCCGTGGAGAAGGCGACTTCGAATCGGGCAATTCTTTTGCAGCCGAACTTCTGCCGGACTCACTGATAGCCGGTCAGATCACTTTCCGCTTGGGAGAAAAAGAGATTGCGAACGGAATGACTTGTGAAGGTGATACCTTGCAACTGCCTGCGGGAAACAAATACAACCGTCTCTATATCCTCGCCGCCTCTACCGAAGGAGACAATCAGGCCGACTTCCGCATTGGCAAGCAGACCGCTTCATTCGTTGTACCTTCTTATACCGGCTTCATCGGCCAATGGGGACATAAAGGACACACCGAAGGATATCTGAAAGATGCTGAGATTGCTATGTAGGTACACACCGCCATGCATCCAACGGTGATCAGCCTTATGAATTCACTTATATGTTCAAATTTGGTATGGATATTCCGAAGGGAGCTACCAGCGTAATCTTGCCCCGAAATGAGAAAGTGGTTTTGTTTGCTGCTACTCTGGTTGCCGAAAATGAACCGGCTACAACCGTTGCCGGCACTCTTTTCCGCACCAATAACGTAGGTAATGCAGCTACTGCCGGAAATGATGAAGAAGCAGTACGCGAAAATATCCTGAAAAGAGCTAAAATCATTGCTTGCTCCGGATATACCAACGACGAAGAAAAACCGGACTTCCTGCTGGATGGTAAAACAGATACAAAGTGGTGTGACGTTTCGCAGACTCCGAACTACGTAGACTTCGATCTAGGTGAAGCACAAAACATCAGTGGTTGGAAGATGGTGAACGCCGGACAGGAAAGTCACTCATACATCACCAATGGTTGCTTCCTGCAAGGTAAAATGAACCCGGGCGATGAATGGACGACTCTGGATGCTATCGACGGTAACCATGCAAATGTCGTTTCACGTCCGCTGAACTATGACGGAAAAGTACGTTACATCCGTCTGCTTGTGACTCGTCCTACACAGAGCACCGGAGGCAGAGATACACGTATCTACGAACTGGAAGTTTATAAATAAACAGAAAACTGTAAATTCAATGACAATAGTGGCTGATAGTTGGAATACTGTCAGTCACTATTATCTTTTTTCACTACCTTTGTTCATTATGAAAACACATTCAGCATTAACTACTCTTTGTCTATTATGCACCATCCATTGCGCAGCAACCCAACAAAAAGCCGTAAGCGATACTCTTTTGTCAGCCCGGTTCAACCGAATACTCTCTTCCTCAGCAACCGAAGCCAGCAGGATTGCATACATAGATCTGTCAAATAGTAAAGGGGAAATTATAAAACAAGTCAAGTATCCTTCTTTCTAAACGATCAGGAGAACGGAGAATACGTGATTCATTGTGAAGGCTACTCGGAAGAGGGATTGATTGGTACGGACTTCCGGGTTACAGAGGTGCCGGAACACCCTTGACAGCCACTTCATGCTTAAACCGACACCAACTTAAGTAGAACAGACAGGCAACATAACATCTCTTGGAAAGAAAAAAGGGTTGTATCCAAGCAAAACAAGCTTTTGATACAACTTGATAATAAACCCTAATTATATACCGGTTCTTATTACTTCTGCATTTTATCCATTAATACCTTCATCCAATAACCACCGATCACAGAACGTGCCTTGAAGCCGACAAACTTACCGCTATCGGTATGATGCCAGTCGCTCAGCGGAACACGTGATACGGTTTCATTAGCATACTTATATACCGGAGAAATAAATTTCTCAAAAGTAGCCTTATCAGAAGACATGGCAGCAGTCCACATAATCCAGTCGGATTTAGTATATTCCTTGCGGGAATCCAACGGAAGTCCATAAGGGTTTTGCAGTTTGGTCTGATAATAAGAAATTTCTTTCTCAATCACATTATTGGGGAAAAGGTTCAGATTCCACATCTTGTCCCAAACCATATTGTACTTCTGGCTCCAGGTATTCTCACGGTCGAATGCCAGACGATAATGATCACCCTCACGAGCCATTTGTTCCCATTTGGTAGCCATTGCTTTGGCTTTGGCAGCATATCGGTCGGCTACATCATCCATACCGAGCATACGGGCCATTTCACTGTAGGCAGCTACACCCATGATCGCTTTTACCGAAAGGTTGGCGTTATGTGCCCAGTGTCCGGCAAAGTCATCAGTACAGAGTTGGTTCTCGGGATCTTGTCCGTATTCCGCCAGATAATCAGTCCAAATGGTCAGTAAATCCCAATACTTCTTAGCATAGTTGGCGTTACCTTCTACCTTGGCAATAGCAGCAGCCAGGACTACCATATTTCCACCTTCTTCAATCGGCATGTCACCACCGTATACCTGTCCGTTAGCAATAGGATAAGTTCCCAGGTCGTGAGCCGGGAAAGGCTTGTTCCAACGTCCGCTGGCACTATATTCAAAGATACTGGTCATCATGCCTTTCTGCAATTCGGGGTTATAAGCCAGGAAGAGCGGAGCAGACGGATAAGTCAGGTCGACAGTATTGATACAACCGTTACTATTGTTCTCTTTAGAGAAGAAGAGCAAGTTACCATCCGCATCCTTGAACAGCTTATGGGCGGCAATCACCTGACGGTAAGCCAATGCACACAGTTCAGAGTATTCTTTGCCACCTGCTTTTTCTGCATCGTTCAGAATCATTTCGTCGTAAGCACGGCAACGTTCCATGACAGACGCATAGTTTGCTTTGGCACGCTCAAAGGCATCGAAGATGCTTACCTTACCATCATGCTTCCAGTAGGCCATGCGAGGTTGATAGAAGTATTCGATAGCATAAATATCATCGTAACCCAACATCAGGAAGCCGGATTTGCCATCGGTACCTACTTTACCCAGATCGTCAGTATAGCCATAGCCGGCATCTGTCGGCACGACGGGTCACGCACTCGGCTTGTGTAGGCAACAAAGAACCCTTGGTAGCAAACTCGTTCTTCATACCATAATAGTTACCCAGGCTGACAGCTGTATTGGCACCTATATTTCCTGCCAGATAAGCATATCCCCAATCAATACAGATACCGTCTCCTTTTCGTGCGAGGATAGGCTGGTCGATAGTCCCTGCCTGTACATAATTGATACCGTTACGGCGGATCACTTTCGAACGGGTAGGTTGCGTCAGTTCATTGATGGCAAGCTGCGGAGTGGTCTCCACATACATCTGCACATCATGTTGCTTTTTGTCCAGCGAACGAACGCGGTAAGAAATATAATTAACGGGAGTAGACAACAAATCGAGGTCGTCCATCATCAAAGGTGCGGTAAACACCAGGTCCAGTTCCACCGGACCGCAAGTAAACGTGTAGTAAGTTTGTGTGGGGAGTACGCTTACCGATTTCTGGACGGCTGCCGTCTCAAAACCTGTCGTCTGTTTGTTCAGACGATAAAGGCCGAAATCTACATAAGCACCTCCTGTTGTGTTGTGACAGTGTGCGGCAAGTACGTTTTTTCCTTTTTGCAGCTTCTTCTTGGCTGCATCCGATAGTTCGAGTAATACGTCGTTGTTCCATGAATAGTCTGTAGCAACCAGCTTTTCACCATTCAGGTAGAGTTCGAATACATCGTCGTGCGAATATTTCAGATAGATGGTTTCTCCGTTCATATCATCGTTAATCTGGAAATCGCGGCGAACCCAGATGTCCGGAGTAGTCCAGCGAGTATGGACACGAGGCATATCGGGAGTACCGAAAGCACCTTGTCCCTCTTTCCATCCGGCAGCATTGAACGAAAGGGCGTTCCATCCCGCAGCCGGCTCATCGAAAGTATAACTCCCCTGCCAGGTATCGGTATCGGTCATGGGTACAAGGGTTTCAAGATTCAATTTATCTTTCCCCATAAAGCGGTAAGTCTTCCCGTCTACACGGATAGCACCCAACAAAGGATGTTCCGTTCCGGTCCAGTGCATAGTGCTGCTTTCGTTCAGCGCATCTGTGGGCGACCAGATGGACAGATAGGGGTCGGAAGTGATGAGAGGCACCGCCGGCGCACGCAAAGCAACATTTCTACTTGCCTTATACAGGTCGGCTGCCTGCGCATTGCACAGCATACCGACTGCTAAAGCCATTGTGAATAGTTTTTTCATTATTTTATTTATTAGTATGTTTCAATCTAAATAGTATCCTTCAACAATCTTTACCTTAATCAAAAACCTGTGTACCTATCGACACCCTACTCTAATCACTTATTTAAAGAATTGCATATCTTTGTATTGATAGCTTTCACCTGAGCTTCATTCACCTTAATCACTTTACGGTCGTATGTCATCAGTCCGTTCACCTCCATTTCTACATCCGTAGTCTGTGTATAGACAGCAGCTGAGAAACCTCTTGAAATCAACCGATACAGTTCATTGCCGTATTCAACGTATTGTTTGGTTACTTCTTCGGGTGAATTGAACTTCACGTATCCCCAGTTGTGGTTCGGTTCCCAAAGATGTTCATTCAGTGCCAGGCCGATGCCGCCATATTCACCCAACACGGTAGCACGTCCGGCATCGTAGAAGTCAAGTGACGGATTGGGATAATGATGCAAGTCAAGAATATCACCGCAAGGGAAGTGATTGCCGCCACTTGCCGGGTTCACCAGGCGTGAAGGATCATACTTCTTTGTCCATGTCGCGATATCTTCAGTCTTGAACTGTCCCCAACGCTCGTTAAACGGAACCCATACACCGATACAAGGATAGTTGTACAGATAATCCATGATTTCCTTCCACTCTTTGCGATAGATATGTTCCGACTCCTCGCTACGATTCAGTTCATTGCCGGTGAAGTAGTTGTACATCTGCCACTCCGGTTCACGGTCGCCATTCGGCATATCCTGCCATACGATGATACCCAGTTTATCACAGTGTGTATACCAACGTGCCGGTTCCACCTTCACGTGTTTACGGATCATGTTAAATCCGAAGTCTTTGGTTTTCTGAATATCATAAACCAACGCTTCGTCTGTCGGAGCTGTATACAGTCCGTCGGGCCACCATCCTTGATCGAGAGGACCGAACTGGAACACATCTTCATTGTTCAGCTGCAAACGTACAATTCCGTCCTTGTCACGGCGGGTAGAGTATTTGCGCATAGCTGTATAGCTATCTACTTTATCGGTCACTTTACCATTGCTCAACAGGGCAATCTGCATAGAATAAAGAGTCGGAGAAGCAGGACTCCACAGTTTAGCATCAGCAGGCATCTGAATGTCAATAGTCTGGCCGTTCAATCCTTTTCCGGTAGCAACCAGCTGTTTACCATCGAAAACCTTTACTTCGACAACTTCCGAAGGACAGCTGGTACTGGTAGTAACGTCCACTGTGAGTTTCTTACGGTCGATGTCCGAAGTCGTACGAACATTAGTAATATGACGTTCGGCCACAGGCTCCATCCAGACAGTTTGCCAGATACCGGTAACAGCCGTATACCAGATGCCTTCCGGACGGTTTACCTGTTTGCCACGAGGCTGAGGTCCGCGATCTGTCGGGTCCCATACCTTCACAACAAGTTTATTGTCTCCTTTAGTAGCCAAAGCAGCCGTAATATCGAGTGAAAAAGGAGTAAATCCTCCGGTGTGTTGTCCCACCTTAATGTCATTGACCCAAATATCAGCTTTCCAGTCTACAGCACCGAAGTTCAGCATCACTTTTTTACCTTTCCAGGAAGCGGGTACTGTGAAAGTACGCTGATACCAAAGTTCTTTGTCGGGGCCGACTTTCTTACCAACACCCGAAAGGCTGGACTCTATGGCAAAAGGAACCAGAATCTGACCTTCGTAAGCTGAAGGAGCAGCTCCTTTCTCGGTGATGGCATAATTCCACAAACCATTCAGGTTCTTCCACTCTCCCCGTTCCATCACCGGACGTGGATACTCGGGCAATACATTTTCAGGATTCACCTGCTCAGCCCACTTTGTCTTGATTTTGTCTCCTGCCGGTTTCCATTGTGCAAAAGCGGAAGTAGCTATCGACGCTGTCAGAACTGCAATTAAAATGCTCTTTTTCATTGTCTTCAAATTATGTTTAACCTATTAATGATGCAATACGATCCCCGGGACAGGTAGGCGGCTACCTGTCAGACTAAGGAAAAAATGTTCTAAATGACTATTTTATTTCAAAAGAGTACCCGAAGGTTTCGGCAAGGCAACCCCTGCACGAACCGGAATCCCCAAATCGGGCATTCCATGGGCATCCCATCCTATTTTTTGTATTCGCGGATTACGGGTTTCAGGACTCCCGGTGTCTCCATTGGTCACCTGACGGGCATGGTAAATCATATACCATTCAGTCCCATCGGGCGAGGGAACAAAGGAGAGTCCACCCGGACCATAAACTTCATTCTCCAACGATTGCTGAAATACCGGAACCGAACTCTTTGTCCAGGAAGCCGGATCTAACAAATCACTCTCGGCATCGGCAGTCAACATCCCGACACAGTAATAGGGTGACCACGAACCGCTGGCAGCGTAATATAGAATCAACGTCTTATTATCTTTCGAATGGAAGAACTGAGGCCCTTCATTCACATAAATGGGGTAAGCCGTACGGCTGCCATCCGGATTGACCCACTGCCGTTCCCATTCATACTCGGGTTTGGATATCAGGACACGGGGTGAATCGAGTGTCCACGGATCTTTCATCCTGGCAATATAGATACATTGAGTTTCGGCATTGGTTCTCCTTTTGGGCCATCCGGACCAGGCCAGATAGCGGACTCCCTTATGTTCGAAAGTGGTGGCCTGTATCCCCCAATTCCATTCGGGATTGGTTATGATACTTCCTTTCATTTCGAACTTTCCCTCCATCGGGTCGGGTGAAGAGTTTTCAAGTACGTACAACTGGTGATTATCCGTATTGCCGTCGTCGGCTGCATAATATATATACCATTTATCATTGATATAGTGAATCTCCGGTGCCCAGAGATGACAACTGTTGGATGGATCCTGAGGCTTCCACACTATCTTGCAAACCGCATGAGCCATATCAGTGATATCGGACGTTTCCCAAAGCATGATCTTATCTTCCGTTCCATGGGTATAATAATACTTACCATTATGGAAAAGAGCACTCGGATCGGCCCCTTCCGGAAACAAAGGATTTACATATGTATCCTTTGCCGCACTTACCGACTCCTGTTTCTGTCCGCCGCTCTTGTTGCCACAACCGGCGCAGAAGAATAAGGTAGTAATAAATAGCAGGTAGATCTTTGTTTTCATAGCTTTCTGTTATTAAGATGCTACAAAGAAAAAACATTTTCGTTGAATAAAGGGATAAATACTGCTCAATAAACAAAAGAATCTGTTCTTTTTATGCTTTTAATATTCACATAACCCGCATTTCGCATCGTATTGGTCAGTAATTGCTATTTATTGAATAGTTTGTGTCGCACATTTCATACAGAATTCACAAACTTTGTAGCATGATATCAGATGAAGCTACTGATTTGTATTGAAATAACCCCTAAATAATAACCATAAGTAAAAACACCCAAACATGAAAAAGATGAAAAGTCTGAAAGGAGGCTTGGCCGGAATCCTATTTACAGCCGGATTACTGGCAGCATCGTGTACTTCCGATCAATCATCGTCGGCAGTAACCATCGTGAACCGCCCCGACTGTACACAAACCAACGTAAACTATGTAGGAAACCGCTTGCCACTGAAACCGATGAATTTCATTAAACTGCCCGTCGGAAGTATTCAGCCCGAAGGATGGTTGAAGAAATATCTCGAATTACAGAAAGACGGTCTGACCGGTCACCTGAATGAAATCAGTGCATGGCTGGGCAAAGAGAATAATGCCTGGCTGACCAAAGGAGGAGATCACGGATGGGAAGAAGTCCCCTATTGGCTGAAAGGATACGGAAACCTGGCTTATATATTAAAGGATCAGAAAATGATTGATGAAGCTAAAGTATGGCTCGAAGGAGCATTCGCCAGCCAACAACCCGACGGATACTTTGGTCCCATCAACGAGCGGAACGGAAAAAGAGAATTATGGGCACAGATGATTATGCTCTGGTGTCTGCAATCCTATTATGAATATTCAAATGACCAACGGGTAATCGACCTGATGACCAATTACTTTAAATGGCAGTTAAGTGTACCGGACGAACAATTCCTGGAGGACTATTGGGAAAACAGCCGTGGCGGAGATAACCTGTTAAGCGTATATTGGCTTTATAACCGCACAGGAGATCAATTCTTACTGGAACTGGCTGAGAAGATACACCGGAACACAGCAGACTGGACCCGTCCGTCGGCACTGCCGAACTGGCACAATGTAAACATCGCACAATGTTTCCGCGAACCGGCTACCTATTATATGATGACAGGAGATTCAGCCATGCTGAAAGCATCTTATAATGTACACAATCTGATACGCCGTACTTTCGGACAAGTACCGGGTGGTATGTTCGGTGCCGACGAAAATGCCCGCATGGGTTCTATCGACCACGTCAGGGAGTAGAGACCTGCGGATTGGTAGAACAGATGGCTTCCGATGAATTGATGCTTTGTATGACGGGTGATCCGCTTTGGGCAGAACACTGCGAAGAAGTGGCTTTCAACAGTTATCCGGCTGCCGTGATGCCGGATTTCAAAGGATTACGTTACATCACTTGCCCTAACCAAACGGTCAGCGACTCAAAGAATCATCATCCGGGCATCGACAACCGGGGACCTTTCCTGGCAATGAACCCGTTCAGCAGCCGTTGCTGCCAGCATAACCACGCACAGGGATGGCCTTATTATGCCGAGCATCTGATTCTGGCTACTCCGGATAATGGTGTAGCGGCCGCCATGTATGCCGCCTGCAAAGCAACGGTGAAAGTGGGTGACGGAAACGAAATAAGCCTTCACGAGCAGACGAATTATCCTTTCGAGGAAACCATCCGGTTTACGGTAAATACTCCGAAAGCTGTAAGTTTCCCGTTCTATCTGAGAATCCCTTCATGGACAGAGGGTGCAACTATCTTTGTCAACGGCAAAAAAGTAGCGGCTAACCCCGAAGCCGGACAATATGCCTGCATCAATCGCGAATGGAAAGACAATGACCAAGTGGAGATTCAACTGCCGATGCAACTTTCGATGCGTACATGGCAAGTGAACAAAAACAGTGTAAGCGTAGACTACGGTCCGTTGACAATGTCACTGAAAATTGACGAAGATTATGTGAAAAAGGACAGCCGCGCTACGGCTATCGGTGACTCTAAATGGCAGGAAGGCGCTGACGCCAGCCAATGGCCGACATACGAGATCTATGCAAAAACTCCTTGGAACTACGCATTGGTACTCGGTAAGAACGAACCTTTGAAAGACTTTAAAGTAGTACACAAAGAATGGCCGGCTGACAACTTCCCGTTCACGGTCGCAAGTACACCTATCGAGGTAAAAGCTATCGGACGCAAGGTTCCTTCATGGGTTATCGATCAATACGACTTGTGTAGCGAACTTCCTGAAATGGACGCTCCGAAAGGGGAAAAAGAAGAAATCACCCTGATTCCGATGGGAGCAGCCAGACTGCGGGTTTCGGCTTTCCCGAACACAAGAGAGTAAAAGATACCCGGTGATAAAGCATTAATCGAAAGACACTCATGAAGAAAAAAAATACATTTACATATCTGCTCATCGGACTGGGCCTCTGCTTCTCTTCCTTGGGAAGCGGGCTCCGGGCCGATACCCCCGAGCACTATACCAACAACCGCTATCCATTGGTACGCAAACCTTTGATGGAACTACCGTTAGGCAGCATTAAGGCAAAAGGATGGTTACAGGAAATGTTGGTAAGGCAGAAAAACGGGGCAACCGGGCAAATGGACAAACTATATCCGCTGGTGATGGGCGAACGCAACGGCTGGCTCGGCGGCGACGGTGATCAATGGGAAAGAGGACCATACTGGATTGACGGTTTACTTCCTCTGGCATATATCCTGGACGATGCGCAACTGAAAGCTAAAGTGCAACCTTGGATAGAATGGGCTTTAAAAAGTCAGCGGGAAGACGGTTTCTTCGGTCCGGCCAAAGACTATCCCGGAGAGGCCGGCATACAACGGGATAACTCTCACGACTGGTGGCCGCGTATGGTGATGCTGAAAATACTCCAGCAATATTATTCTGCCACGAACGATCAACGGGTCATCCGGTTTATGACCGACTATTTCCGTTATCAACTGAAAACGTTACCGGAAAAGCCGCTCGGCAACTGGACTTTTTGGGCAGAGTTCCGTGCCTGCGATAATCTTCAGCCGTATACTGGCTCTATAATATCACCGGTGATTCATTCCTACTCGATCTCGGCAAACTAATTCATCAACAAAGTTTCAGCTTTGTAGATATGGTGAACCGGGGAGACCTGAAACGTATCAATACGATTCACTGTGTCAACCTGGCACAAGGTATCAAAGAGCCTGTCATCTATTATCAGCAAGAGCCCGACAAAATGTATCTCGATGCGGTTAAATGTGCTTTTCGTGACATTCGCCAGTTCCACGGACAACCGCAGGGTATGTATGGTGGTGACGAGGCATTGCATGGCAACAATCCGACCCAAGGTTCAGAACTCTGCTCAGCTGTGGAACTGATGTACTCGCTGGAAAAAATGGTGGAGATCACGGGAGATATCGACTTCGCCGACCATCTGGAAAGGATTGCATTCAACGCACTGCCCACCCAGATTTCAGACGATTTTATGACAAAACAATATTTCCAACAAGCCAACCAGGTGATGGTATCACGCCATCGTCGCAATTTCGATCAGGATCACGGAGGAACGGACAACTGTTTCGGGCTGCTGACGGGATATCCTTGTTGTGCATCGAACATGCACCAAGGTTGGCCTAAATTCACCCAAAGCCTCTGGTATGCCACTCCTGACGGCGGACTGGCTGTTACAGCATACGCTCCATCGGAAGTGACGGCCAAAGTAGCGGATGGGTGTACGGTAACTTTCAGTGAAGAAACCTATTATCCGATGGATGACAAAATAAGTTTCACCCTCCAATCGATGGACAAAAAACGGAAAGAAGTAAACTTCGCTCTCCAATTACGTATCCCGAAATGGTGTAGACAAGCCGGAATATCAGTCAACGGACAACTTCTTCAACATGCCGAAGGAGGCCGGATGGCCATTGTCAACCGCAACTGGAAAAAAGGGGACCGGGTGGAACTCCATCTGCCGATGGAAGTCACTGCCAGCACCTGGTATGAAAATTCGGTAACCATTGAACGCGGTCCGTTGGTATTTGCCTTGAAGATGGAAGAAAAATGGGAGAAGAAAGAGTTTGAAGAGCCGTGGTATGGTCCGTATTATTACTCAGTGACTCCTACCGAACCATGGAACTATGGATTGGTTGATTTCAATCGTAACAAAGCGAACGAACATGCCCGTGTAACGATTCATACGGAAAAGCAATCTTCCGTATTCCCCTGGAATAAGGAAAATGCCCCGATAGAAATACGGATGAAAGCAAGATTGGTACCTTCATGGAAACTTTACAACGAAATGGCAGGGCCTCAACCTTATTCTTTCTGTAGCGGAGGCGAAGGGCTGGAAACAGAAATCACCCTGATTCCTTATGGATGCACTACATTAAGAATAACGGAATTTCCGGTAGTGGGAGCCTCCCGATAGAGAGGTGAATAATCACTCCGAACCATTATAATAATAACTCAATATTCATACACAAGTCCTCCTTTCTCTCCTGCCTGCAAGTGGAGGGGAAAGAAAGACTCAAACACACAATTACAATGAAAAAACTTTTAGCAGCAGCAATGCTATTCATGCTGAACAGCTGGTCCTGTTTCAGTGCAGATACTCCGCGATCGGAGTATCCCCGTCCACAGTTCGAACGGGAACAATGGGTAAACCTGAACGGGACTTGGACATTCGATTTCGATTTTGGTAAATCAGGAAAAGACCGCCGTCTGCAGTCGGCAGAGAAGTTTGATAAGAACATCACTGTACCCTTCTGCCCGGAAAGTAAACTTTCGGGAGTAGGCTATACCGATTTCATCGAACAGATGTGGTATCAACGCAATATTACCATCCCATCGGACTGGAATGGAAAAAAGATATTCCTGAACTTCGGTGCTGTGGATTATTGTGCGGAGATCTACGTCGATGGTAAATTCGTACAACGTCATTTCGGCGGTTCGTCTTCGTTTGCCGTAGATCTGACTCGCTATGTTACCCCCGGAAAGACTCACAATCTGGTGGTATTCGTACAAGATGATCTCCGTTCCGGACTACAAACCGGAGGAAAGCAATGCGGTAACTATTATTCGGGAGGCTGCTCTTATACCCGTACTACCGGTATCTGGCAGACTGTATGGATGGAGCTGTCTCAGCCGACGGTCTGAAGTCAGTATTCGTACGCCCGGACATCGACCAGAAACAGTTGGTCATCGAACCGGAATTTTATAATGAATCGGCCAACACATTGGAAATCACTTTGAAAGACAGAAATAAAACCGTTGCCAAGAAAAGTGTAAATTGTGCCAACAGTTCGGTAGTAGTTCTGCCGGTGAAGAATATGAAACTGTGGTCGCCGGAAGATCCGTTCTTATACGATCTCGTTTATCAGGTAAAAGATGCCAAAGGCAACGTACTGGACGAAGTGAAATCATACGCCGGTATGCGCAAAGTGCACACAGCCAACGGACGTTTCTATCTGAACAACCAGCCTTACTTCCAACGTCTGGTACTCGATCAGGGATTCTATCCGGAAGGTATCTGGACAGCTCCGAGCGATGAAGATCTGAAGAACGATATCGTATTGGGAAAAGAAGCCGGTTTCAACGGGGCACGTCTTCACCAGAAAGTATTTGAAGAGAGATATTATTACTGGGCCGACAAACTGGGATACATCACCTGGGGAGAATCGGCAAGCTGGATGCTCGATGTAAACAAGGAGCTGGCTGCGCGTAACTTCCTGGGTGAATGGAGCGAAGTAGTGGTTCGTGACCGCAATCATCCCTCACTCGTAACCTGGACTCCTTTCAATGAAACCTGGGGTGGCGGTCCGGATGCTTATGTCCGCTTGGTACGTGACGTATACAACATTACCAAAGCCATCGACCCGACTCGTCCGGTAAACGACGCCAGTGGTGATAACCATGTGATAACAGATATCTGGAGCGTACACAACTACGAGCAGGATCGTGCCAAACTGACTGAACAGCTAAAAATGGAAGAAGGTAAAGAGCCTTACCGCAATGCGCGTGACAAGGACTTCCTGGCCGTTTACGAGGGACAACCTTACATGGTTGACGAATTCGGCGGTATCCCCTGGATGGCAGAGAAAGATCGCAAAAACTCATGGGGATACGGTGGTATGCCTGAAAATGCAGAAGCATTCTACAAGCGTCTGGAAGGTCAGATCGATGCTTTTATCGACTCACCGCATGTGACAGGTTTCTGCTATACTCAGCTGACTGACGTGGAACAGGAGAAAAACGGTATCTACTATTATGACCGTACTCCGAAATTGGATATGAAACGAATCAAAGCTATTTTTGAGAAAATAAAATAAAAGGAGTGCCTCCCTATAAGGGACATTGCAGAAATCTGTTTACCTGTGATGGGATACTTTCATGAAAGGGAGGCTTTCAACTGTTATCTGCTATTTTATTATTTTGCAAATCAATAGTTGAGTCGTTGTCGGGTGTAGGGTATACAACCGGATAGTGGCCTGTAAAGACCGTACCCCCGACTCAACTACTGATTGCCATTATTTAAATACAAGTATGAGAAAATTATTCATTGCCCTCACCTTCCTGCTCGTTCCGGCTTGTCTGTCGGCACAGTTGGGAGGTAAAATCTACCTTCAGAGAGCCGATTCACTCCTTCAACGAGTACTGTCTCTTTATGAGGTAAAGAAGTATGGATTGCTGATGGAGACTTATCCACGGAATCCCAAACAACAAATTACATATACAGCCAACACCGGTTCGGAAGTTACTCAACAAGAAGTATCCTTCTTATGCCTTATTCGGCAATGGTGTCAGGTTGCGTATCGCTTTATAAAACATCCGGCAACAAGAAGTACAAAAAACTGATGGACAAACAGATCAAGCCCGGACTCGACTTGTACTGGGATACCACCCGCCAGCCGGAATGTTATCAGTCTTATCCGGCCTTCGCCGGACAAAACGACCGTTACTATGATGACAACGATTGGGTAGCGATTGACTTTTGCGACTATTATGCCGTGACAAAGAACAAAGAGTACTTAAAGAAAGCCATCGCCCTGCACGACTACATCTACTCCGGGTGGTCGGACGAACTGGGAGGTGGAATCTACTGGTGCGAACAGAAAAAGGAATCAAAGAACACTTGCTCGAACGCACCTGCAACGGTTCTTTGCATGAAGCTCTACAAGTTGACCAAAGATAAAAAATACCTCGACCAGGCAATGGCAACTTACCAGTGGACACGCGATAATTTGCGCGATCCGTCGGATTTTGTCTATTGGGACAACAAGAACCTGCAAGGCAAGATCGGTTATGCCAAATATACGTACAACAGCGGACAGATGATTCAGGCAGGTGTACTGCTCTATCAGGCCACCGGTGACGAACAATACCTGAAAGATGCACAACAAACGGCCAAGGATCTTACGAGCATTTCCTGAAACCGCAACCAACGGTAAAAGGAGAAATGAAGTTTTTCCCGTCTAGCCCATGGTTCAACGTCATCCTTTTCCGTGGTCTGAAAGCCCTTTACGAAGTTGACAAAAACGATACTTATGTAAAAGCTATGATCGACAATGCAGACTATGCCTGGCAGTACACCCGCGATGAAAACGGGCTGCTGAACAACGACTGGTCGGGCAACCGGAAAGACAAGTTCAAAAGCTTGCTGGAAAATTCCTGCATGATTGAACTGTACTCGGAAATCAGCGAACTCTAATATAGATTTACCACAGAGGACACGGAGTTGTAGCTTACTGTTAAACAAGTCAGCATATCTCAAAGAAGATTTCCTCTCATGCTCTCCGTGCACTTTGTGGTAAATTCACAACAGACCTGCACAAACCAATAATCTTACTAAAATGAAAGCAACTACCTCCTTGGCAACTTCTTGCCGCCGACTCCTGTTATGGGGAGTACTCACCCTTCAATGTCTTTTTAGCACCGCCCAAAAACGATTCACTGCCGATGTGGAACAACAAGCGGAAAAAATACTCTCACAAATGACCCTTGACGAGAAACTGTCTTATATAGGGGGTATCAATTGGATGTATACCCGTCCGCTGGAACGTTTCGGCATCCCCCGACTGAAGATGAGCGATGGCCACAAGCTGGGAACACACGGCCCTCTACTGCTTATCCGTGTGCACTGATGCTGGCTGCCACCTGGAACGAACAATTGGCTACGGAATACGGAAGCGCCTGGGTAAAGATTGCCGCGCACGAGGAGTACATGTCGTTTTAGGTCCCGCAGTCAACATTTACCGTGCTCCGATGTGTGGACGTAATTTCGAATATATGGGAGAAGACCCGTATCTCACTTCACGCATGGCAACCGGATATATAAAAGGCGTACAAGGGCAAGGGGTCATGGCTACCATCAAACACTTTATCGCCAATAACTCGGATTATGATCGTGATCATATCAGTTCGGATATTGATGAACGAACTCTAAACGAAATTTATTTCCCTTCTTTTCGGGCAGCCGTACAAGAAGCCGAAGTAGGTGCAGTGATGTCAAGCTACAATCTGCTGAACGGAATTTATACTACCGAACACCCGTGGCTGCTGAAAGATGTACTAAGACAGCAATGGGGCTTCAAGGGAATCCTGATGTCCGACTGGGGATCGACTCATCATTGCATCCCTGCCGTAAAAGGAGGGCTCGATCTCGAGATGCCTGCCGGAAGCAAGATGCAACCCGAAGAACTGAAGTACTACTTACGAACAGGTGATATCACAATCGAAATGATAGACGAAAAGGTACGCCACATCCTGCAAACTCTCCTTGCTTTCGGATTCCGGGAAACACAGCAGCCGGATACTCATATCCCACTGAACAATCCGCAATGCGCGCAAACCGCTCTGAGCGTAGCGAGTGAAGGCTTGGTATTGCTGAAGAATACCAACCAGATCCTTCCGATCCGCTCCGGCAAAGTGAAAACAATCGCAGTAGTAGGTAAAAACGCACAAGGATATGTTTGCGGAGGCGGCAGTGGTGAAGTACATCCGTTCCAATATGTATCCGTATTGGACGGTATACGCAAAGAAGCCGCCGAAAGAGGCATCCGGGTAGAATATCTGGATGTATACGACTATTTACCGGCTATTATTTTTACCGATACTGAAAGAAAGCAAAAAGGCTTCCGTGCTCAGTACTTCGATAACATGAATTTAGAAGGCACTCCGAAAGTGGAACAGACTGAGACGAAAATAAACTATTCCTGGTCGGGTGGTACGGGATTAAAAGAGATGCCCAAAGAGCAATTCTCCGTCCGATGGAATGGAACCATCTGTCCACAAGAAACAGATGAATACCTGTTCACCCTTGGCGGAGACGATGGATACAGACTATATATCGATGGAAAACTCATCGCAGACGAATGGCACGAAGGTGCTTTCCGCAATTCCACTTATCGTTGCATGCTGGAAGCCGGTAAAAAGTATGACCTGATGATAGAATACTTCCAGAAAGGCGGAGGTGCTGCTGTCAATTTTATATGGAAACAGAAGAATGCCTCAAACAATTTATTCGTTGAAGCACTGAACCGAAACGACCTGGTAGTGGCTTGCATCGGATTCAACTCAGATACGGAAGGAGAAGGACGAGACCGTACCTTCGAACTCCCCGAAGACGAAGCACAATTACTGCAGAATACGCTGCAATCTAAACGTCCCGTAGTAGGTATCGTCAATGCAGGGGGCAATGTAGAGATGCAAAGCTGGGAACCTTCCCTGAAAGGACTACTATGGGCATGGTACGGAGGCCAGGAAGCCGGAACGGCAATCGCACGTACACTCTTCGGGGAGCTCAATCCTTCGGGGAAATTACCTGTCACTTTTGAGAAACGATGGGAAGACAATCCCACTTTTCACAGCTACTACGATCCGGACGGAGACAAGCATGTAGAGTACACCGAAGGTATATTTGTCGGATATCGTGGATACGATAAACTGAAACGGGAAGTACAATATCCATTTGGTTACGGATTGTCGTATACCCGTTTTAAACTTTCGGCACCGACTGTCGGTACTCCGAAAACGGACGGTTCGGTAACAGTCACCTGTAAACTCACCAACACCGGAAGAACGGCAGGCGCAGAAGTCGTACAACTTTATGTATCCAACAAAGATACGACAGTGGAACATCCGGAAAAAGAACTGAAAGGCTTCCGGAAAGTATATCTGGAACCGGGCGAAACAAAGAGTATAGAAATTACTGTTCCGGCAGAAGCATTCTCACATTATGATACGGGTAGCCGGAGATTTGTCATCGACCGGGGTAGCCACGACATCTTGTTAGGATTTTCTTCCCGGGATATCAAAGCAAAGATGTCGGTCGGGATTTCACGTTAAAATAGTCTAAACTTGAGCCGGACGTGTCTCCGTTCGTCCCAAAACGTGTTTAATTTGCAATATTGTTAAAACCCAAAGCCTATGAAACTCAAACATATCCCTTACTCCTGTTGGTACTGACCTGCTGTCCGGCTTGTCAAAACAAGAAAGCTTCTGCCACTAAAGAGATTCCTTCCGAAGCTACTTATACCAATCCACTATTGGCAGTAGGAGCAGAACCATGGGCTGTCTTTCACGAAGGCAAATATTATTACACGCAAGGAGCCGAGAATAAAATTATCCTTTGGGAAACCAATGACATCACCGACCTGGAACATGCTGCCCGGAAAGAAGTATGGATTCCAAAAGAAATCTCCAACTCTTATCACCTCTGGGGACCGGAGATACACCGGATTGACGGGAAATGGTATGTTTATTTCGCAGCAGATGACGGCAACATGGACAATCACCACATCTATGTCATAGAAAACAGTTCTCCCAACCCGTTGGAAGGTGAATTTGTGATGAAAGGACGAATTAAAACTGACAAAGACGATAATTGGGCAATCCATGCCAGTACATTCGAGCATCAGGGTCAACGTTATCTCATTTGGTGTGGATGGCCTAAGCGCCGGATTGAAACAGAAACTCAATGTATCTATATTGCCAGGATGGAAAATCCGTGGACACTCTCGTCGGACAGGGTGATGATTGCGGAACCGGAATATGAATGGGAACGTCAATGGATCTCACCTGATGGCAGTAAAACAGCTTACCCAATCCACGTCAACGAGTCCCCACAATTCTTTGAATCGAAGAACAAGGACAAAGTGCTGATATACTACTGTGCCAGTGGAAGCTGGACTCCCTACTATTGCATCGGACTGCTGACTGCTGATGCCGGCAGTGACCTGACCAATGCGGCATCCTGGAAGAAACAGGATACTCCTGTCTTTGAGCAGCAACCCGAAGACAGTGTTTTCGGACCGGGTAGTCCCTCTTTTGTCCCTACACCGGATGAAAAGGAATGGTACATGCTTTATCATGCCCGAAAAATCCCCAACGATGCACCGGGAGCAACAGACTCCCGTAGTCCCCGTCTGCAAAAAATAAGCTGGGATGCAAACGGGATGCCTGTTTTGGGAAAACCTTGCAAAGAAGGAACGCAAATTAAATAGTACAATCCGATCGATCTATTGTATACACAGTTATACATCCTCTCTTTGTCAATACCCTCTTTACTCTTTTTCCATCAACAGAAAGAAGAGTAAAGAGGGTACTGATTGTTTAAGCGATGACAGTCATCTATCCCTGTGGTGCATCATATATCTTGGGATAATGCGGAGTCCGCACTTGTATCAATGATAATCTTTCGGCAATACTCCAAACTGAATCTTAAAGCATTTGGCAAAATAGGACGAAGAACTGAAGCCGATTTTCTCACACACTTCGGTTATGCGCACTCCGCTTTTCAGCAGCTCGGCAGCTTTATTCAAACGGATAGTCTTCAGGTAATCATTGGGCGGCATACCGGCCAAGGCCTTTATCTTACGATAGAAATTGGAACGGCTCATATTGAGTGACTCTGCCAGTGTATCGACGGAGAAGTTCTCGTCCGAAAGCTGTGCCTCGACCGCTGCCCGAACCTTAGCCATCAATTCACAATCTTTCTGAGACACAGAATATTCTACTGGCTGATAGGGGCAGCCCCATTGCCACCTGATAATTCAGACATCATTTTATGGAAGGCTTGGCGCAGCTTCAGCAAATTCTCAATCTGCTTGCGTAACTGACGGATAGAGAACGGTTTTTCAATATATACGTCGGCACCACACTCGAAGCCTTCCACCTTGGCTTCCAGTGTCGTTTTTGCAGTTAACAGGATGACAGGTATATGGGAGTATTCAATGTCCGACTTAACTTTTGCCGTTAACTCCAGACCGTTCATCTCCGGCATCATCACATCACTGACAATCACATCCACTGTCTCGTTGGCAAGTAGCTCAAGTGCCTGCCGGCCATTCTGAGCTTTCAAGACTTTAAACCAGGTACTCAGAGATTCCCGGGTCAGATTCAGCAAGTCGACATTATCTTCCACCAACAGAATGGTAAATTTACTGCCCGATAACTCGGTACCCTGTTCTTCGTCAGCCGCTTCCCGACCATCCGGTATCACTACTTCCGGTTCTTCGGATACAGCCTCTTCACCCCAAGGCAAAGTGAGGACAAAAGAGGATCCACCATATACACTATCTTCAAGGCTCAACGTACCATGGTGTGCTTCAGCCAGTGATTTGGAGAAAGCCAAACCGATACCTGTACCTACTGCTCCCGATTTTCCGTCTTTCACCTGGTAGAACGCCTCAAATACTTTCCGCTTTTCAACATCCGGAATACCCGGACCGTCATCACTCACCGAAACCCGGAAGCCTTCATCGGAAGAGACTAATTTGATATCGATACGGCTTTGGGCATATTTTACTGCATTACCTATCAGGTTGACGATAATTTTGCAGACCTTTTCACGATCGACCGAAGCAAAGATCTCGCCTTCCGGCAGATCGAGCATCACTGAGATGCCTTTCAGTTCGGCGGGACTCGTAAACTGGCTGTGAACATCACTTACCAATTGGTTGATATCACACTTCTTCAGACTCAACTGCACCCCACCATTTTCCATTTTTTGAAAGTCGAGCAACTGGTTGGTAATCCCCAAAAGGTAATTGACATTCCGGTCGATTACCGATAAGTACTTGGCATCCCGCCCTTCTCGTTTATCTTCCAATAGTTTCTCAAGAGGAAGCCGGATCAGACTCAGTGGAGTACGGATTTCATGCACCAGATTAATAAAGAAACTGATCTTCGACTTGTAGACCTCTTTTTCTTTCGTAGTCTGGTACTCTTCCATACGACGTTTGTATTTCTTCTTCACATGCCGGTTCCAATGCCAGCCTGCATAATAGGCAAGACCGAGGAGGAGAAGTGTATAGACACAATATGCCCATGTAGTCAGCCACCATGGAGGCGTGACTACAATCAGCAAGGAAGTAGTCTGGTCATTCCATTTATGATCGTTGTTCGAACCCCGTACCTCAAACTCATACTTGCCCGGAGGCAAATTGGTATAAGAAGCCGTATTCTGTTCGGAGTTAATAACCCACTCTTTATCTACTCCTTTCAGGCGGTAAGAATAACGGTTTTTCAAAGGATCTTCGTAACTCAAGGCTACAAAGCTCACAGAGAAAGTATTATGTTCGTAAGGTAACGTTATGGTTTCCGCACGATAGAGGGGACCTTCCAGATGAAGAATATCCTGCACCAGCCGTTCATCCGTCGTATAAGGCAGGCGTATTTCAGTAATATATACGGAAGGGATGTACTGATTATCCATGAATTGATCGGGGACAAAAGAATTGAAGCCACTGATTCCGCCGAAATAGAGTTTACCACTTGCTGTTTTCAATGAAGATTGGGCTGTAAACTGATTGCCTTGCAGTCCGTCATTCACCGTAAATTGGCGGAAATGCTGCTTTGTGATCGGATTGATCGTTATCAACCCGGCATTACTGGATATCCAGAAGTCACCGGTCTTGTCTTGTTCAATGGAGTAGATGACCCGGTTGGGCAATATTGTATTATCCGGATCGAAATCAATAAATGTTTCAGTCTTCGGATCGAACGAACAAAGTCCGCCTCCATTGGTACCAACCCACATGGTACCTTTCAGATCTTCAAATAATGTAATTACGGAATTATTAGTGATGGTAGTCGAATCATTCCTTTCATGCTGGAAATGTTTCCAATGCCCGTTCCGGGTATTAAAACGAAACACACCGCTGTTGGATGTACCAATCCAAAGATTGTCGTACATGTCTTCCAGAATATCAACCACAGAGACCATTGACCTACTGTGGTAATTGTCGAGAAATTGTCTTCCCGGGGATTGTAACGACACAGTCCCCAACTGGTTCCTACAAAAATATCCCCGCTTCGATCTTTATATACTGCCAGGACATCGTCACTGCAAATTGTGTTCGGAGTATCCTGCAGATGATTGTACGATTTCACATGGCCGGTCCGGAGGTCGAGTACCTTCAACCCTTCGGCATAAGTACCAATCCACAAACGCTCGCCATCCAACAACAAAGAACGTATGTCGTACTTCTTATCCACGCCTCCGCCTATCGGATAAGCGGTCAGTTGATGAGTGGAGACATCGAAGAAACACAACCCATCACGAGTACCCACCCAGATATCCCCAGCAGCATTTTCGCAAAAAGGACCTACTACTTTTCCGGCAGCCACACCTCCATCCCGATAAACAGGAGGATAATAATCGAATCTTTTAGTCGGTTTAGCCAGATAATTCACTCCTCCAAATTAGTCAACACCCAGATTCCACCTTCTGCATCGCGCATCATTGCATTGATAGACTGGTCGCTCAAGCTTCTGGGATCTGACGGATTATCGATTCGTGAGAAGTTTTTATCATGTAAGTCAAAAAGGTAGAGCCATTGTCGGTACCCACCAGAAGCTCTGTTTCCGAGTAGTTCAGCAGACAACGGATCGCACCGAAATTCAGATGGGATGCATTATAGCAGTCCAGGTTGCCGGTACGCTCGTTCAGACAGTACAACAAGTTGCTCCCCGCACCGAACCAGATATCACTCCGGATATCGAGCAAACAGTTGATACGATAATTATCGGGATTATTGCCGGCAGACAAAAGAGGATAGGATTGCAGGAATTTACCGTTTTCATCGAAGCAAAGCAAACCTTCCTGTAAAGAAGAGGCATAGATATGTCCAGAGTTATTCTCACAAACGTCCCATACGAAAGAGGTCTGAAGACTATTCTGTGTCAACACATCCGTTTGAGGATTATAAACAAATAATCCTTGTCCCAAAGTGGCAATCCAGATCAAACCGCTTTCGGACTTTATTATTTTCTTTATCTCACTACTGATAAAAACGCCATAGCGGGTCTTCTTATCAAAATAAGTGAAACGATCGTATTCACGGTCGTAGATATAAAGTCCCCAGTTGGTTCCGACCCATATATTGTGGTTCTCTTCCTCAAAAAGTGCCTGCACAAAGTTGTTCTCTAGCGAAAACTTATCATTCAGGACATTTCTGTAAACCTTGTTACCACGTCCGTTATAGCAATTTAAACCGTCGCTCGTTCCCAGCCATATAAAGCCATAGCTATCTTGCATGGCGCACCAGACTGTGTTATGTGATAATCCGTCTTCTACCTGATACTTCTTAAAAGAAAAATAGGAGAATGCCTGTAACGGTGTTATCCCAAAAGCAAATAAGGTAATTAGTAGAGTGATGATTCGCATGTGTTGTATTCATTTAAGATTAAAAAAACGACTTGTTGTTATGTATGTGCATAATCTGTCTGAAAGCATTTATCGGTTCAGCCATGGCTCCGGATTCAGTTTGTCCCTCTCCCTGCGCAACTGGAAATGAAGAACAGTCCGTCCATTGTCACTACCATCCGAGAAAATCGGACCGATAGCCTGCCGGGTCGTTACCGTATCACCTGATTTCACGGAAGCGGATGAAAGATTACAATATACCGAGATATAATCACCATGGCGTATCAGTACATTGAAAAGTCCGTTCAATTGGAACACGGCAGCCACTTTTCCATCAAAAATAGCACGGGCCTGTGCACCCGGTTTCCCTTGTATATCAATTCCTTTATTATCAAGTTTTACGTTACGTAATCCTTCCACAGCATATTGTCCGTAATGGCTGGTAATAATGTAGGGTCCCGTAATAGGCATCGGCAATTTACCTCTGTTACTTACAAAATTACCCGAGAGTTCACGGTCGGCCTTGCTCATGGTGAAACGTTCCAAAGGTTCTGCTTTCTTCTTTGCTGGAACCGTACCGCCTCCCGTCGAAGACGATTTACTTTCTTTGGCAGCTGCTTTCCGACGTGCCGCCGCTTCCCGGCGAGCTTCCTCTTCAGCACGTTTACGTGCACGTTCTATCTCTTCGGCAATCAGCTTATCAATTTTTGCATTTAGTTGGTTGGCCTCACGCCGTTTCTTACTAATCTCACTTTGCAGTCCTTTCTGTTTCTTTTGCAAACCGGCAACGATCTCACGTTTTTCTTTTTCCTGTGCTTCCAGTTTAGCCTTTTCACCTTCCCGTTCGCGCAACAGATTTTCTTTAGCAACCTTCACCTGCTGAAGCTCTTTCTTTTTACGATTCACCTGTTCTTGCTTCTTCAGGATCTCCTCCCCCTGCAAACGCTGATAAGTGGCATACTCCCTCACATAACGAAGCGACGATAGGTCTGCCCGAGACTTTTGGCAGAAAAGATAAACATCAACTTCTCCTCAACCGACTTATTCTTATACAAATACTGTACGGAAGATTCATACTTCTTCTTCTTATCCTTCAGATCCCGCTGGAGTCCCCTGAGCTGCCGCTCTAATCCGGCAATCTCTCGGCCTACAGCCTCCACATCATTGTTTATGGCAATGATATAGCGCTTTCTCTCCTCTATTTGTCCGGTAAGGGCAGCAAGTCCGTTCAACTGGCTACCCACATCTTTCTTTGTGTTCTTCAGCAATGACTCAGTCTCCGCAATCTGTTGTTGCAGGGCACCACGTTTACTTTCCAGCTCTTTGATCAGTTTATTGGACTGAGCTGAAACCGTAGTTGTCAGACAGAGACAGCTTATCAGAATCAAAAGAAAGCGGTTCATAGTTTCATAAGCATTTTTAGCAGATCCTCCAATGCTACTTGAGTGTATCTGGACGATACCTCAGTAGGTATTAATTCGAATTCGGCAGTCGAGAAATCAGATAGTCTCACCTTTGCCTTTTCCAGAGATGGAATTCCCAATTCACGTCCTGTGAGCTCCTTTTTCTCACCCGGAAGTGAAGCTTTGAACAAAAGTTTCTCCAATCGGTCAAAATCAGCATTCTCGGGCAGTATTCCCTTTAGCTCATCACGGGTTGCCCGCACATAACGTTTATTCATACGGTCAATCAGTAACACCTCATCCGGGGTAACTTCCATACGCATTACTTCCGAGCGGAATACCGGCATCAGGACAGATAACTGGATCCGTTCACCGCTTTTCATCTTCATGCTGCCGCTTACGGTCATACTGCCGTTTTTGTTGGGCACTGTCAGTTGCAGTTTAGATGACAGATAAGCCGGTTCTACCGGTGTAGTCTTGACCACCTTTGATGTTTTACAACCTGCAAGCAGAACTACCATAAGTAGCAAAGGCAGCAGGTACGACTGTTTAATGACAGTTTGTTTCAACTTACTTCCTTTCATTCTGCAATGTATTTCTTTTTTTCTATTTTCTGTTTAAGTGTTTTCGATTCAGTGCCCAGTTCCAGTGCTTTCTTCCAATATTTCAAAGCACCTTCTACGTCACCGGTCATAAAATAGATATCCCCGCAATGTTCAAACACCACGCTGCTCTCTTCTTCCGGTTTGGTATTCTTGATGGCATCGTCAATATAGATACGGGCCTCAGCATAGTTTCCCTTCTCAAAAAGAATCCAGGCATAAGTATCCAGATAAGTAGCATTGTTCGGTGCGGCTTTTACGGTTTTATAGCTCATCTCCTCTGCCTTATCGAGATCTCTGCGCTCTACCGATAAATAATAAGCATAATTATTTAGTGCACCTATATTGGACGGGTTGTAAACCAAAGCTGAATCATACGCTGCATATGCCTCCTTCATCAACTTCTTGGTATGATATACATCACCTATAATTGTATAGAAATCGGAGACCATTTGCTTGTCACTCTCCGGAGTGACATGTTCTAGTGCTTTCCGGCTGACTTCCAGTACATCGTCCCAATGTTCGGCCTGATTATATGCAATAACCAGATAAAAATAAAACTCCAAGGCATCCGGAGTTGCCTCAATCCCCGGCTCACAGATCTTAATCACCTGCTCATAATCATTCTTCCGGATGGCGGAACCTAATAAAGTCATGCGTGCTGCTTTATTGGTAGGATCTATCTGTACTACTTGCTCCAATACCGGAATAGACTGTGCCTCCATTCCTTTGGATAGCAGATACTGTGCATAAAGCATCGGAATTTGCACATCATCCATATCCATCTGCATCATCCGGTCAAAGAGTCCGATAACCTGTGTACTGTCTTTTCCCTCCTGTTCGCTCTGGACGATAAACTGCCTCATCACATTCACCTTTGTATCCGAAGGAACTTTCCGGTTCAGTAGCAAAGTATCCATCTGTTGTTCAAACAGTTCTTTCTGTCCGGTCTGCTCGTAATACGAAGCCAATGAAAACAATGCCATCGGATTGTCCGGTTCTGCGGCAAGTACTTTCTTATAAGTATCATAAGCTTCCTGCTTCTTGCCATTCTGCATATAGACATCTCCCAGAATCACCTGATAGCGGTAGTCCATCGGATACTCATTGACCAAGCTCTCTATTTCTTCAAAAGCCTTTTTGTCGTCCTTCATTTGCAGATAGATACGAAACTTCTCCATGGTGATCTGCTCATTCTTTCCCGTTTTTTCCTCTATACGGTTCAGGTAGAAATAACTTTACCATAGTCTTCCTTCTGATTATATAAATCGAGCAGGTTGAACAACGGATCTTGTTTAGCGGGAAAACGCGTTGCCATCTTTTCGAGTATTCCTATCGCTTTTTCTTTCTGATCCTGCTGTTGGTACAGACCGGCCAATGCCTGACTATACCAATAATTATCAGGGGCATAAGCGACTGCTTTCTCCAATGCCTCTTGTCCTTGCGGCACTTGTTTAAGGAAAAGATAATACTGGGCAATCTCGTATAGACTGCCGAACCGGTCGGATTGATGGCCAGGCAATGCTGCAACAGGTCGAAAGCAGCCGTATACTCCTTTTTCACTTTCAGGCGCGATGCTTCAAGAAAGAAATAGTCATATTTACGTTGCTGCTCCGGAGTGAGATTTATTTCCTGAACGGCAACTTGCTCCGATTGTTTCTCCACCTTGCGGGATGAACCGCAGGAAGCCAACAGAAGCAGCAGCATTCCGAAAAGCAATTTATTTATTTTCATTTTACTACAATTATTGATTCGACCGAACATCTATCCTCTTCCGGTATGTCCGAAACCACCCGCGCCGCGTTCCGTTTCGTCCAGTACCTCAACTTCTTTCCATACAGCTTGTTCGTGGCGCGCAATGACCATCTGTGCAATACGCTCCCCATCTTCTATGACAAACGTCTCAGCCGAAAGATTTACCAGGATGATGCAAATCTCACCACGGTAATCTGCATCGATGGTACCGGGAGAATTCAGCACAGTAATCCCTTTCTTCAAAGCCAGTCCGCTCCGAGGACGAATTTGCGCCTCAAATCCCTGTGGCAGAGCTATGAACAGTCCTGTAGGAACCAGGCATCGTTGCATGGGAGCCAAAGAGATAGGTTCGGAAATATTAGCGCGGATATCCATTCCTGCAGAAAGTTCGGTCGCGTATGCGGGAAGCGGGTGCTTCGATTTATTGATTACTTGTATGTTCATATTCAGTCTGTTTACTATTTAACGGGCGAAAATACGCAATTTGAGCCTAAAATTCATACTTTGCAGTTAAATAATGTGCAAATACCAAATTGTAAAGATCATGATGGACTGGAAAAGATTGATTTCAGCTAAGCGTTTCGGCATGGAAGAGTTTCACGAAGAGCGTCAGGAAAACCGTTCGGAGTTTCAGCGGGACTATGACCGTCTTGTCTTCTCCGCCCCTTTCAGAAGGCTTCAGAACAAAACCCAGGTTTTTCCCCTTCCGGGCAGTATTTTTGTTCACAACCGACTGACACATAGCCTTGAAGTATCTTGTGTAGGACGTTCGTTAGGCAACGATGTATCGAAAGCGATCCTCGCCCGACAGCCCGAACTGCAAGACTCTTTCCTGCCCGAGATCGGTTCCATCGTCTCTGCCGCCTGTCTGGCGCACGACCTGGGTAACCCTCCTTTCGGTCACTCCGGTGAAAAGGCCATTTCTACCTTCTTTTCAGAAGGAAAAGGAGCTCAGCTCCAAGAGAAGCTCTCACCGATGGAATGGAATGATTTGACACATTTTGAGGGGAACGCAAATGCATTCCGATTGTTGACACACCAATTCGAAGGACGTCGGAAAGGTGGATTTGTCCTGACTTATTCAACCTTGGCCTCTATCGTAAAATACCCTTTTTCATCAAGCCTCGCAGGAAATAAGTCCAAATTCGGATTCTTCACCACCGAAGAAGAGGGATTTCGCCGTATCGCAACGGAACTGGGTCTTATTCAGCTCAGCGACCGTCCTTTAAAATACGCACGCCACCCGTTGGTCTATCTGGTAGAAGCTGCCGATGACATCTGTTACCAGATGATGGATATCGAGGATGCCCATAAATTGAAAATCCTCACTACAGAAGAAACCAAAGAACTGTTGTTAGCTTACTTCGCAGATGAACGCCAGACACATATCCGAAAAACGTTCGATATTGTCAAAGACACGAACGAACAGATCGCTTACCTCCGCTCATCAGTTATCGGGTTGTTGATAAAGGAGTGCACTCAGGTATTTTTAAATAACGAAACCGAAATACTTTCAGGAACCTTTGAAGGGGCTCTGATCAAGCATATATCAGAACGTCCGGGAAAAGCATACAAGCATTGTTCGGAGGTATCTTTCAGCAAGATTTACCGTTCACGGGATGTATTGGACATTGAGCTGGCGGGGTTCAGGGTTATCAATACACTCCTTGATTGATGATCGATGCCGTCACTTCGCCGGAGAAGGCTTACTCACAGCTGCTCATTAACCGCGTATCGGGACAATATAATATAAAAGCGCCTGCACTCTACGAGAGAGTACAGGCGGTGCTCGATTATATTTCGGGCATGACCGATGTCTTTGCCTGGATCTTTATCGCAAAATCAACGGGAACAGTCTTCCTGCGGTGTAACGACTTTCGGTGTGAAAACCTTATTCACCCCGGAAGTTATCTGGCAATCTTCCGGATCGTTTTTCACGAACGATTCGATATGACGCATCCGTTTCTCTTCAAGGATTTCGTCAACGGCAATCAGGATACCGGTCTCTTCTACATCTCCAAAACCGTAATTGATAGCCGTACCAAACATACGCATGGTCGGACTGAGACTCATATAAGCATTCACTAACGGTGGAATATTAAAACCGAGTTTACGGATCTCACCGTTAAGTATCCGGTAGTCATCCTTAAATGAATCTTTGCAGAAAATCCTTGCCAGTTCAGCCTCATCCGTCTCCATTTCCAGCGGTTTCATCGGAGTGATAAGTCCGTCTTTATCTCCAAAATGCTTCTTCAGGAAGTAAAGGATCATGTCTCTTCCCTGACGGTGGTAACTGGGATACATCGTTACTTTACCAAAGAAATATTTTACATTTGGCATCACAACCGTCAATGCCCCCAATCCGTCCCACAGATTATCCAAAGCAAATAGCCCCTTGCTCCCGGCACGGTTGACTGATATTCCAATGTAACGAACGAACGCCCGAGTTCAATAGTGGTAGGCAGGAATTCCTTCACAAATCTATCCGAAAAATTGAACATGTGCGAAGTAGCAAGAACCGGAGCACCATGCTCGTCAAAACGCACATCCGTCCCCAGAATATACCGATAGCCTCCTAAAATTTCTTCTGCCTCAGGATTCCATACAATCAATTGTTTATACGGATTCTCCATCGTATCATACTCATCGATATCCATTGACAGCCCCGTACCACCTCCTGCAGCCCGAAAGGCAATCTCACGCAGACGCCCGATCTCCCGCATAATATTAGGAGAGTCCTGATAAGTAATAATGTATATCTGATTATTACTCTTATTGGTCATACGCAACCGCTTGTCTTCAGTCAACTCAGCTATAATCAGCTCCTTGCTTACCGGTTCAATAACTTCTTCCATATACTTTGTTAGTAGTTGTTCCTTAATCTGTTACAGTTTATACACGATATCTTTCACATATTGTGCCCACTCTGCCGGAGTTTTCGACTTATCGAATGTTTGCCACGGAATGGGTTTTCCGAAAGTGACGGTGAATGTTTTATGGCGATTTTTCAGCATCTCGTCCGCCAGGTAAAGCATAGCAATATTAAACTTAATCCCCAGTGCCTTGCATAAATTAGCCAAATTATAAAAGAAATCAGAGTTACGCCCTTCAAAATGGACAGGAATCACATCGCGCTGAAACTGAACACTTTTTACGATAAATGTTTTCTTCCAGTCAAGATCGCGAATCACTCCGTTCTGCCGCCGGGAACAAAGTCCAGCGGGAAACATTATCAGTTGATCGTCCGACTTGAATCCGGCTTCTACCATCTTAGGAAAATCTTTTGCCTGTTTGCCTGTTTTATTAATAGGAATGCACAACGGTGCCAAGCCATGAAGGTTCATCAGCAAATCATTCACCAGATACTTCACCTTCCCATCGAAATGACGTCCCAAAATATATCCGAGAGAAACACCGTCCTGTCCTCCCAGCGGATGATTGGACACGAACGTATATAAACCGTCTTTCGGAATATTTTCCAGACCTTTCACCTCCAACTTTGCATCCAGAAACTCAAGACAAGCCCCCAGAAAATCGACTCCCACTTTATCTTTCGAATCGCGCAGAAAAACATTTAATTCTTCCTGATGTACAATTCTCTTCAGATAGGAGACGACAAACTTTGGTATGTACTTGTAGTGCTTCGGAGCTTTCGTCTGAAGTATCTTATCAATATCTATTAAAAATAAAGAGTCGTCAGCCATTCTTTTTAGATGAAATGATTGCGCAAAATTAACTGTTCTTTTTTATTAATCGCAATAAATCGGTAGAAAATACAGATTTTGTCCCATCAAAAAAGGGTAAAAGAGGTCGTTTATCAGAAAAAGAGGATGAAAAAAGAGAAGTGAGAAGGCTAATTATCAAGCAATAAAGAACGACACACAAAAGAAGACCATACCTGGAGACGGGATCTTCTAACTCCTCATCCGTCGGTATGGCCCCACTCATATTCAGGCTCAGGTATTCTATTTAATCATGATGGTGTTCATCATGGTGATGTTCTCCCTCTTCACCTCCTTCCACGCTTAACACAATATTACGTACTACATAAGTTTCATTGCCCGACTGATCTAAACAGTAAACCATCAGGTGATAGTTTCCCGGAGTGGCATCAGCCGGTATTTTAATATCATGGTTATGTACGTATGCATCTTTCTGTCCGGCCTTATCCGTATAGGTCCTTTCAAATGTAAAAGGCTTGGTTATTCCCGCTTCCGATGCCCTGGTATGCGAATGACCGTCAAAGTTGTTGTGAATATTAATCTTATAGGAAGCAATCGCTTCATTATCGTGAAGATTCATCTCAAAATGTACTCCATGAGAACTTCCGATCCTTAATATAGCGCCTTCTTCAGGTTCCAGCAGATCAATGACGGGTTTTATCGTATCACCTTCGTCTTCTTTAGAGCATGACACGAACAGAAAAGAAAAAAATAAGATACTGATTATTGACAAATAATTTTTTGTTTTCATTTTAATAAACTTTTAAATGGTACTTTAATTAAAATCTGAAAGTTCCGTCCCGGTTCGGGGATTTCTACTTTCCGGTAAAAACTAAGATGATTAAAGTATTTGGCACCGGATAAATTCCGGGCTGATAAAGTCACCTCGGCCATATACCTCCTATCCGGAGGTTGGCAGATACTCCGGCATTCAACAGCTGCGCTCCGGGAGTGGGATCTTCATTTCGTGCCACCCGGTGTTGTGCGGCAATATGCTGTACCTCACCATAAATGCTGAACTCTTTATATCGCCACGTCAGTGTATTGCGGAGTGAAGCAGGAGGCGAGAAACTTAGAGGAATATGTTCATCGCAATTATAAGTATAGACATATTCTCCACTGACACGATAGTTAAAGTGTCGGAGGAAGTCAATGCCCACTGCAGCCTCACCGCCCGCAAACAGGCTTCCGCACCGGTGTACCGGTAAATCTGTCCGGCATGGGGCAGTATCGACCATTCTCCGGTAGGCCGAAGAAAAATATAATTGCTGAACCAGCTGACAAATGGTGACAAACTTACCGACAACGGCCCATTTTCATAGGTATATGAAACATCAAACTGCCAACCGCGTTCGGAAGCAAGCGCTGCATCTCCCTGTTCATGCCGGAAAGTGCCGTGATGAACTCCGTTCGATGCCAATTCATTGGCTCCCGGCAACCGGAAGCTATGGCCGACATTTACCTGAAGAAGATGACCTCCGGAAGGACTCCATACCAACCCCAGTGAACCGGAATAATCGCCAAAATGGCGACGAACGGGGTAACTACGCCATTCATACTTCCGGATAAATTCATCACCATAACCCTGCTCCCGCAGATATATTGCCAAGTAAGGATCAGTATAAGCGGATGCATCTATCTTTCCGTAATCATAGCGAAGTCCTCCACTGAAGGACAGAGTGGGTCCCGGACGATAAGTGGTCATCCAGAAAGCCCCTGTGGTAAATCTCCGGTAAGCAGGCAAAAGAAATGAATAACCGGCAATCGTATTCCTCTGATATTGTACATCCCATCCTGCCGTGTGTTGCCATACGGCAGAAGCAAACAACTTCAGCTTAACAACAGAACTATAAGTGTTCAACGTAAAAGCCAGTTCCTTATCCGGATCTTTGTCCGGTACAGGCTGAGCATCATAATGAGTATGAAACCGGCTCCACTCCTCGCGATGATTCTTCTGAAAGCCAATATCCCACGTCAGCGCCCATTTATCGTACAAAAGGCTCTGCCGGGTAGAAACTTTCAAGTGATTCACCTGGCTGTACGGAAGTTCTATGTTACGGCTGTCCCCGTCATCCTGCAAACGCGACACATCGGGAATGCCATGTGCACCGGGAAAGAACCCTGTTTTCTGAAAAACATTACTCACCGAATAAGAAGAGACATACCGTTCTTTTCTAAATCCGGCAGCCCAACTGACATCTCTCTCAAAACCGGCTGTATTTTTAAGCCTTCGGTGATAAACAGGCATACGTTGGGTGAGGTAGACAATAGTATCCGTCGGAATACGATAATCCCCAAAGTGTTGTTCCGAATACCTTGCCCAGGTATACCAGGCATCTTTTTTGATCCCAAGCATCAGTGAACCTCCCAATGTACCGTTGACGGATTTCCCCAACAAGCTCGCTTCACCGAATAACCGGTTACCCGCAGGCAATGGTAATGGAACAAGTTCAATAGCCCCTCCCATTGCATCACTACCATACAATAAGGAAGCAGGACCTTTGCGAATACTTACCTGACCGGCATTAAATGCATCCAGCTCGAGTCCATGATCGGCTCCCCATTGTTGTCCCTCCTGCTTAATCCCATTTTCTACAACCGAAATCCGGTTGAATCCCATTCCGCGAATCATAGGTTTAGAAAAGCCCGAACCGATATCCATGGAATGTACTCCCGGAAGTGTTCCAAGAGTTTGTATCAAGTTCCCTGTGAAGTGTTCACGCAGAAACTCTTTCCCTACCACCTCCATACGCCATGTGGAGTTCTTATTCTTCAGATGCTGATAACTCTCCGTCACCACCACTTCAGATAAGGACACGGCTTTCAGTGAATCGGGCTCTTGAGCATGCAAGGTAGAGATTAAACATAACCCTCCCAGCATACCCGAAAAAAATCCGATACGCATACTTAAATCGTCTTAGTTAAATAAAACAGAGTAAGAAGACAAACGGTAAATTAAATCCAGTCTGCCTTCGCAATTTAAACGATATGATAAAAAACAGGAGGAGGTCCGCGAAGATAATGCGGATAGAAAGCGATAGAAAGCTTTTTATCCTGAAAAGTTCCACTCTCCCATTTTACGTAAAGGGGCGTATAAGTCAGAAGAGTAGAAGGGGCTTCAATAAATGGAGAAAGCATAAACTGACAGATGGGACAAGTCTCACATGTGTGATGGGACTTTCCGGAATGTGCGTCTGTACAGGTTATCGAAGTTTCTTCGGAATGATTATGAAAAACCTTCACGACAGACAAGGGCATAAATGTCATCAGTAACATCCATGCAAGCCAAATCCTATGTCTAGTATTTCTCTTCACACCCATTTATATTTAAACCGACGCAAAGATAGAAAACCCAGCGTCCCAAAAACACCCAAAAACTATCAAAATACACCTAAAATCTATCATTTGACAGTTTTTACCCTGTTTAAAGCTTAATTTTCCCCCGTCACTGTCTAAAAAATACCGTAAACTTGCATCATCGAAAAACAACGAATATTCACAATTTAAAAAGCAACGTTATGAAAAGTTTAAGCTTCAGAAAAGATTTAATTGGAGTTCAGGAAGAGCTACTTCGCTTTGCATACAAACTAACAACCGACCGTGAAGAAGCAAACGATTTGTTGCAGGAAACCTCTCTTAAAGCGTTAGATAACGAAGATAAATATACTCCCGACACTAACTTTAAAGGATGGATGTACACCATCATGCGCAACATCTTCATCAATAATTATCGCAAAGTAGTACGCGATCAGACTTTTGTAGATCAGACCGATAATCTTTATCATCTGAGCCTTCCGCAAGAATCAGGACTCGACAGTACCGAAAGTCGTTACGACTTAAAAGAGATGCACCGCATCGTCAATTCATTACCCAAAGAATATAAAGTGCCTTTCTCTATGCACGTTTCCGGATTCAAATACCGTGAAATAGCTGAGAAACTGGACTTGCCGCTCGGGACAGTAAAGAGCCGTATCTTTTCACCCGCCAGCGTTTACAGGAAGAACTGAAAGACTTTAGACAATAGGCCACATGCATTGTCGATTTCTATAAATCATTTTAGTGCAGATTTTTAGTTGTGTATCAAGGAGCAGAAAGAGAGTGATTCCCTTTCTGCTCTTTTTATTATTCCAAATCAGTAAAAAACTTCCTCTTGACAGAAGATAAGTATACCTCTGTCAAAAAAGGTATTTCTTTATGAGGAATATACATACATTGAATCCGTTCTTCTTGAGGAGTCAAAACAAAAAAATAAGGTAAATCAATATTCACCAAAACAGAATCGATCTCCGCCTCCATGTTATAAATAGCAAATTTCACTTTATTTGATTTCTGAAGCTACGCATATATTCAAGACTTTGGAAATCTGTTAATAAAATAATATTTTGAAGTTCTATTGAATCAACATACTCATTCAAATTACGTATTTGAGCATCAATACATTTATCACAATTAAGTTCGGAAAACCTAAATACTAATTTGGGATTGTCTATTATTAAATCACCTATTTTTTTCTGTTTGCCATCAGTATCAATAACAGTCAGTTCTTTATCAATTAATTGACCATTGAACTGTATTTCATACATTCTATCCTCTTTTTGCATTTCTAATATGCCCAACCGTTCTCCTGTATCTTGTCTCAGTTCAGAAAGAAACGAATGCACTTTCTTTAAGCCTACATGCTGATGATAAATATAGCAAGTATTAGCCACCAAGAACAATAAAACAATTACAAGGTACTTTTTTTTTCATTCAGCACTCTCAAATTGAAATTTCAATAATACAGGATTACCTTCGCAATTAGTTATCTGTTTCAAAGACTCAAATTTAGTTCTATATTTTTCTTTTATAGGAGAATCCGGAGACAATATAACATCAAGCATCTGCATCAGTGCGCTTGCAGAGTACACAGAGACCAAAGCATCACCGATGGTATAGAAAGAAGTAACAGGAAGATATCCTAAATCCCTCACAACAAAACTGTTGCCTACTGTAGACTTAAGCGTACTCCGGTCAACAGAGAGATAGCGAAAGTATCCCTTATCTGCATAACGTCCTAATATGTAATTCCCAGACATCTGCATATAACTCAACCCTTTCACAAAATTTCCTTTTGCAACAGCCAGACGAAAGCTATTATTTATCGGCTCTATATCATCAGGAAGATTCCGTTGAGTAAAATCAATCGTATAAAAAGGTTGAGCTCCTTTAGAACTTACCTCATAAATAGTATCGTTAAAGGGATAAATCAGAAAAGCTGTATCTTGATATTGACTAGCATAAATAGTAAATGCGGTAGTACTATACTTATCCATCTTTTCTTCAAATGGAATTAAAGCCTCTTCTATCTTACGAGTAGATACATCAAACTTATAAAGATTAAAACGATCTGATTGGGACTTGTTATAATTGGAGACTAAATATAAATTCCTCCCCATCAAGAACCCATTCAAATAAGTAAACTCACCACAAGAAAATTCCGTGGTTCTCTTATCTTGAAGATTATAAACTACCCATTTAGATTGATGCTGATCTGAAATTAAAACAGAATCTCCTGTAACACAAAAGAATCCAACAGAGGTAAATTCTCCCGGACCACTTCCTTGACAACCAATCTTACCGATAAATCGCCCGGATTGATCAAACATGTAACTCCTTTGCGAGTTCTATCAAGTACAAATATACGATCTTTATAGAATTCAATCCGTTCAATTTCGGATAACAAACACTCATCTTTAGTCTCCAAAGGAATAATCTCAACCGAATCTCTCAACAAAGGGGTCAAATCAATAAAGTCTTTCACTTTGTCCGGATCAATCAATATGGATTGAGGTTTCAAAATCAGCCTGTCCTTCAAATCATTAGACAACGAACATGCCGTGAGACAGAATAAGGCTACAAAGATATTCACTATTTTCATAATTTGTTTTTCATTTATTACAATTATCTTACACTCATACCTAAAGTCAATAGCCTTTGTCATATGATTGCCTTACAAGGAGTACAGTCATTTTTAAAAGATCATCAATGATCTCTCCATTCAAATAAGCCTCGTCGTAGATGACATTTATCCTCTATGTATTCTATATCCAAGTCATCTTTACAAACAATTAATAACCCACATTATTTCGAGACACTCTTCTATCTTTTCAGACAGGATGCAATAAACATTTTGATAGTCTGATTATCCATTTCGGTAGTTGGAATCAATGCTTCAAGAATCCGATTATCAGTATCTACACGCAATAGCATTGGAGTGGGAGCATATTTGAGTTCTCTTCTTATTAAATCCTTTGTGTCTACATAAATATATCCATGATACTCATTGAAACGCTGCACAGATGTTAAATCTGAAATCATCGAACCAATCACCTTTACATATTCCTTACCCTTCTGCCTGTCTATACTATTGACAACAGCAAATCCCGTCTTAATACAAGTACCGCAGTCATGATAATTAAACAAGAACAAAACTTTTTCATGCAATAATTCATTAGGCAAAATAGAATCGACACTATTTAATTTCTTTCCTACCAGCCACGTAATATCTTTTTCAATCAAATGTTGAACTCTTGTGTTTCTGCTCGTTCGCTCTTTGGCATCATACTCTTTTATCTGATTACAGCTAAACAGAAGTATCATTAAAAGACTAATCGGAAACAGGTAAAGCCAATTTCTCAATACGTTCATTGCTATAGTTTGTTGCAAAAATATAATCAGGAGTAACACAAAAAGAAGTATAGATCTCACCTGGAAGCGCATAAATAACGTCCAATTGTAATTCAGGCTCTGTTTTCAGACACAATATCTTATTTACCCGAAAGCCTCCCTTATCCCGATCCTTCAGTTCTGAACAAAGCAAATACAAATAGCCATTCATCGCATAAGCATCCGAAATAAAAGTATAATAACTCTTAGGATCATATGGTTGACTTCCTTCGTAAGTCAGGTTATCTTTTATCAAGGAAACAGAAGATAAATCAAAAGTAGCTACTTGTTTATTAGATGACAAATCATATTTTCCTAATAAAGAAGAACTGCTTGTAATACCATATAGAGAAGTACTGTCTTTTACTAAATGCCTCTGATTAAGCACCATATTCCTCCTAGCATTACCAAAATCATGGACGTTCCCTGCCAAAACAAGTGTAAACAAATCCCCTCTTTGCCAACTTTCAGCACTCTTCGTATAAAAAGTGGAGTCAGTAACTGCTGATAAGAAAATAGTATCTTTATTCATAAAGAAACGATAATCGTTCGCAGCAGGAACTGAAAAAGAAGATATAAATTCCGAATCAAAATATCTTTTTACGTTCACGGTTCCTCCATCCAATATATAGACTGTATCCTTCTCAACATAAAATCCTACAGGGCGAACCAACTCTCCAGGTCCATCTCCCGGTTTACCGATCAAACTAAAATCAGAAAACTCCAAATCCATAACAGCCACATCTCTCCGAGCCTCATCCAACAAATAAATCTTACCATCCTGATATTGCATTGTACCCACCTGAGAGAAAAATGAAGAATCAGGATAACTCTTTATGTAAGAAACGAGTTCACATTTCAACACTTTTTCAGGAGATTCGACCGTACGTCCACATCCCCAGAACAATAACACCCAAACCGGACAAAATAACAACAAGCCTTTCAGCCTCTTCCTGTCTAATAAATTAAAAGAAGCGCTCATAATCAACATTCTGTTCTTTTACCATCACATTCCACCCACCGAGTCTCTGTAATAATAACTATACCTTCCTTTTTAATTCCTCGTTTGCAATATTCAGCTCCCCAGCAAGTAATACTACCATCCGCCGCTCCCGTCCAGCTATCATAACAAGTAAAAGTAATCTTACATGATCCTGAAAGCGAAAGTTCAGTATCTCCAGGTGTTTCTGCTTCAATCATTGCCATTGCGTCTATCGCAGCCAAACGCAACTTCACTTTTGCATTAGTTGAACCAACTGAAATCCAAACATTGATAAAAGAAATCGTAACAACGAGCACCACAATCAAACTAAAGATTTTCCGTTTCATAATAAAAAGACTTATAGATTTATACTACAAACTCAAATCATATTCTAAATCGTAAATATAACATATTTTTTAATAAATAGCATTACTTCCTGCATTTATTTTATTATAGATACCTTAAATAATGGTTTCATGCTAAATAAAACAATCAATTAAAGTATTTTATCACCAAGCAACCACTTATTTAAATAAAATCACAGGCTGTAATAACAGCTTTCCAGCTTATTTTCCTTGTATATCTCCATTATTTCACATACCTTTGTCTAAAATTAAGGTATTAAAACATCCGGATGTTATATATCAAAACACCCGGATGTTTTATATCAGAACATCCGGATGTTATCTATTAAAACATCCGGATGTTTTCAGACATAACTTATAGATGTTATATACCTATATAATAAGAGGCAAAAAGGAAATGTATTCATATTAAAAACCTAAAATACTAATGTCCATCAATTACGCAGTTACCAAGAAAGTAGACAAGAGCAAAGGTATCGCCAAAGAACGATATTATGCCACTACACGCGCTTTACAGAAAAAACCCGTAAACAGTGTACAAATTGCTAATCAACTCGCAGAAAGAAGCTCTCTTCAAAACGGAGACGTACTCTCTGCACTTACTCAATTATCGGATATTATTGCCGCTCACCTGAAGGAAGGGCGTACTGTTTCCATCGATGGATTGGGCAATTTCTACCCCAGTATCACCAGTGAAGCAGTGGACAAACCGGAAGAATGCACCGCCAACAAAGTATGGGTATCCCGTATTTGCTTTAAGGCCGCACCCGCTTTCCTGAACAATGTGCGGAAAACCGATTTTGTCAGCCTGCAACTTAAATACGGACGCAAGTCTGCAAAGTCACAAAACGGTTCCGACAAGGAAACAACCGATGCTATCCCCCACCAGCAAAGCATCTCTGAAGATTCTTCATTATCAGACGAATAAGCAATTAACAATCGGTTGAAAACTTCTCAAAAAGTTTTTGGTGGAAAATTGTGGGGAATTGTGGGGAAATGCCTACTTTTACGGTCGCTTATTATAATAAGGTGAAATGATACGTTTTTTAGGCAATATTGAAGCAAAGGCGGACGCGAAAGGAAGAGTTTTTATCCCCGCCCAATTCAGACGGCAACTACAGTCCGGCTCTGAAGACAAGCTCATCATGCGCAAAGACGTATTTCAAGACTGCCTGGTGCTCTATCCGGAAGAGGTCTGGAATGAAGAACTGGACGAACTTCGGCAGCGACTGAATAAATGGAACGCCAACCACCAACTTATCTTCCGCCAGTTCGTCAGTGACGTCGAAATCATCACGATGGACGGCAACGGACGTATACTGATACCGAAACGCTATCTGCAAATCACCGGTATACAAAGCGACGTACGCTTTATCGGGGTAGACAATAAGATAGAAATCTGGGCGAAAGAACGTGCGGAAAAACTCTTTATGGAACCCGAAGCATTCGGAGCAGCCCTGGAAGAGATTATGAAAGAAGAACGGAGAACAACGAACAACGAGCTAAAATGAAAGAAGAAGAAACAACATATCACGTACCGGTACTGCTAAAAGAAAGTGTAGATGCCATGAACATATCTCCCGACGGGACTTACGTAGATGTCACCTTTGGCGGTGGCGGACATTCCCGCGAGATACTTTCACGGCTCGGAGACGGAGGACGCCTGCTAGGATTCGACCAGGACGAAGATGCCGAGCGCAACATTGTAAATGATCCGCATTTTACTTTTGTACGAAGCAACTTTCGTTACCTGCACAATTTTCTACGTTATCACGATATCGGAGAGGTAGACGCTATATTGGCCGATCTCGGCGTCTCTTCCCACCACTTTGACGACAGCGAACGGGGATTCTCTTTCCGCTTTGACGGGAAACTGGACATGCGCATGAACAAACGTGCAGGCATTACGGCTGCCGATGTGGTAAATACATATGAGGAGGAACGCCTTGCCGACATTTTCTACTTGTATGGCGAACTGAAGAACAGCCGCAAACTGGCATCCGTCATTGTGAAGGCACGCACCGGACAGAAAATAGAAACGATCGGTGAATTTCTTGAAATCATAAAGCCTCTCTTCGGCCGCGAAAGAGAGAAAAAAGAGTTAGCTAAAGTTTTTCAAGCACTCCGCATTGAAGTGAACCAGGAGATGGAAGCCCTGAAAGAGATGCTGATGGCCGCGACAGAAGCATTAAAGCCCGGAGGACGACTGGTGGTAATCACTTACCACTCACTGGAAGACCGCATGGTGAAAAACATCATGAAAACCGGCAATGTAGAAGCAAGGCCACACAGGACTTTTTCGGCAATTTACAGACACCTTTCCGCCTGGTAAACAATAAAGTGATCGTACCCGACGAGGATGAGATAACACGCAATCCCCGGTCGCGCAGTGCCAAGTTGAGAATAGCGAGAAGAAGTAAGGGAACAGAGTGAAACAAGAGAAGTGAAATGGAAGATAAAGAAGCAAAAAAGAAGAAAAGCAACTCCCTGAAAAGTATTCTGGGAGGTGATATTCTGGCTACCGACTTTTTTCGCCGCCAGACTAAATTGCTGGTACTGATTATGGTGCTCATCATTTTCTACATTCATAATCGCTACGCAAGCCAGCAACAGCAAATCGAAATAGATAAGTTGAAAAAAGAACTGATCGACATAAAATATGATGCACTGACACGAAGTTCGGAATTGATGGAAAAAAGCCGTCAGTCGCGGATAGAGGATTATATATCGACCAAAGAAAGTGACTTGCAGACATCAACCCATCCACCTTATTTAATCAGTACGAAATAGAAGATGGCTGTAAACAAGAAAAATATAATGACCCGCTACTTCTTCGTCATCCTGTTGATGGGACTGATAGGAGTAGCCATTGTTGTCAAAGCAGGCATCACGATGTTTGCCGAACGACAATACTGGCAGGATGTGGCCGACCGTTTCGTCAAGGAGAATGTAACGGTGAAACCCAACCGCGGAAACATCATTTCGTCCGACGGCAAACTGATGGCCAGTTCGCTGCCGGAATACCGTATATATATGGACTTCAAAGCCGGTGGAGTAAAAAAAGACACCATGCTGATGAATCATCTGGACGAGATATGCGAAGGACTTCATAAAATATTCCCTGATAAAAGCGCTTCGGAATTTAAGACTCACCTTAAGAAAGGGCGCAAACAGGGAAGCCGTAACTATCTGATTTATCCGAAGCGTATTTCATATATTCAATATAAAGAAGCTAAACGCCTTCCGGTGTTTAACCTCAACAAATACAAAGGCGGATTCCATGAATTGGCTTATAACCAAAGAAAGAAACCTTTTGGTTCACTTGCCGCCCGTACGTTGGGTGACTTATATGCCGATACGGCTCAGGGAGCTAAAAATGGTATCGAGTTGGCTTTTGATTCTATCCTCAAAGGACATGACGGAATTACTCACCGGCAAAAGGTGATGAATAAATACCTGAACATTGTGGATATTCCTCCGGTAGACGGTTGTGACCTGCTTTCTACCATCGACGTAGGCATGCAGGATATCTGCGAGAAGGCATTGACCGATAAACTAAAAGAGCTGAATGCCAGCGTAGGTGTGGCCGTATTGATGGAAGTGGCAACCGGCGAAGTAAAAGCCATTGTCAACATGACGAAAGCCGGAGATGGCAATTATTACGAAATGAGGAATAACGCTATCAGCGATATGCTCGAGCCGGGATCAACATTTAAAACAGCTTCTATCATGGTGGCCCTTGAAGATGGCAAGATCACTCCGGAAGACGGTATAGATACGGGAAACGGTATCAAGATGATGCACGGTCGGCCCATGAAAGACTGGAACTGGTATAAAGGAGGATATGCTACCTGACGGTTACGCAAATTCTGGAAGTATCTTCCAATATAGGAACTTCGAGCATTATCGAAAAATATTATGGAAGTAATCCGCAAAAGTTTGTCGACGGACTGAAACGAATGAGTATCGACCAGCCCCTCCAACTGCAAATAGCAGGAGAAGGCAAACCCAACATAAAAGGTCCTAAAGAGCGCTATTTTGCAAAGACCACTCTGCCATGGATGAGTATCGGCTATGAAACTCAGGTACCTCCCATGAATATACTGACATTCTATAACGCCATTGCCAACAACGGAGTATGGTACGGCCGAAGTTTGTGAAAGCAGCCATTAAGAACGGAGAAATAGTGAAAGAGTATCCTACGGAAATCATCAATCCGAAAATCTGTTCGGAGCGGACCTTGAAGCAGATTCAGGAAATTCTTTATAAGGTAGTACACGAAGGTCTGGCTGCTCCGGCAGGTTCCAAGCAATTTGCCGTTTCGGGTAAACTGGTACGGCACAGATCTCACAAGGTGCCGCCGGATATAAATCGGGACGGGTGAACTATCTGGTCAGCTTCTGCGGATATTTCCCTTCGGAAGCTCCGAAATACAGCTGCATCGTTTCTATACAGAAACCGGGACTTCCCGCTTCGGGAGGTTTAATGGCAGGTAGCGTATTCAGCAAAATAGCCGAAAGAGTGTATGCCAAAGATTTACGCTTGGACATCAGGAATGCAATCGATACCAATACGGTAGTGATTCCCGATGTAAAAGCAGGCGAAATGATAGAAGCAAGGCAAGTATTGGAAGGCCTAAATATCCAGACACAGGCTGAATTTAAGGCTAAAAAGAACAAAGAGGTGTGGGGACATGCACAGGCAGCCCCCAAAGCAGTTATCCTGCAGGGAAAAGAACAATTACGCAACTTTGTGCCCAGCGTAATAGGTATGGGTGCCAAAGACGCTGTATACCTGCTGGAAAGTAAAGGATTGAAAGTAACCTGTCGGGAGTCGGCAAAGTAAAGAGCCAGTCGTTGCCCCAGGGAACTACCATCAAGAAGGGACAAACCATCAGTATCCATCTGAATTGATTATTATAGATTAAGGTATGAAACTAAAAGAGATTCTAACATCTATCCAACCGGTGAAAATTACCGGAAATCAGGATATCGAGATAACCGGGGTTGACATCGACTCCAGACAGGTAGAGTCCGGTCATCTGTTTATGGCCATGCGCGGCACACAGACCGACGGACATGCCTACATTCCGGCAGCGGTTGAAAAAGGTGCCACGGCCATTCTTTGTGAAGAGTTACCTGCAGAACTTGTAGAAGGAGTTACCTACATTCAGGTTGCCGACAGCGAAGATGCCGTAGGAAAAGCAGCTACGACTTTCTACGGAAATCCGAGCTCAAAATTGGAACTGGTAGGCGTTACCGGAACAAACGGAAAGACAACGATTGCCACCTTATTATATAATACGTTCCGATACTTCGGCTATAAAGTGGGATTAATCTCCACGGTATGCAATTATATAGATGATGAAGCCATTCCTACCGAACATACCACTCCCGACCCGATCACATTGAATCGTTTATTGGGACGCATGGCGGACGAAGGTTGCAAATATGTTTTCATGGAGGTCAGTTCACACTCCATCGCACAAAAAAGAATCAGCGGACTGAAATTTGCCGGCGGCATCTTCACCAACCTGACACGCGATCATCTGGACTATCATAAAACAGTAGAGAACTACCTGAAAGCAAAGAAGAAGTTCTTCGACGATATGCCTAAGAACTCTTTCAGTCTGACCAACCTGGACGATAAAAACGGACTGGTGATGACACAGAACACCAAGTCGAAAGTATATACTTACTCTCTCCGCAGTCTGAGCGACTTCAAAGGAAGAGTACTGGAATCTCATTTCGAGGGGATGCTTCTCGACTTTAACAACCATGAACTCGCAGTTCAGTTTATCGGAAAATTTAATGCATCAAACTTACTGGCTGTATTTGGTGCTGCCGTATTGCTGGGCAAGAAAGAAGAGGACGTGCTGGTTGCTCTCAGTACGCTGCATCCGGTTGCCGGACGCTTCGATGCCATCCGTTCTCCACAAGGATATACAGCCATTGTAGACTATGCACACACACCGGATGCCCTGGTCAATGTCTTGAACGCATACATGGAGTACTCGAAGGAAAAGGCAAGGTAATTACCGTAGTAGGTGCAGGCGGTAACCGCGATAAAGGGAAACGCCCTATCATGGCAAAAGAAGCAGCCCGGGCAAGCGACCGGGTCATCATAACTTCGGATAATCCCCGTTTCGAAGAGCCGCAGGATATCATCAACGACATGCTGGCAGGACTGGATACCGAGGATAAGAAAAAAACGCTAAGCATCGCAGACCGTAAAGAAGCTATTCGCACGGCTTGTATGCTTGCAGAAAAAGGAGATGTGATTCTGGTTGCCGGAAAAGGGCACGAGAATTATCAGGACATCAAAGGAGTGAAGCATCACTTTGATGATAAAGAAGTTTTAAAAGAGATTTTTTCATTGACTGTTTAAGCAGATCTGATTGAAACACCCCCGCTTATAAGCACCGGATGTTATTCAATCGAAAAGCGTAAATCGTCTAACCGTAAATAAAGTTATGTTATACTATCTGTTTGAATGGCTACACAAACTCAACTTTCCGGGTGCCGGAATGTTTGGGTACACCTCGTTCCGTGCATTGATGGCTATCATCCTGGCACTGCTTATTTCCAGTATCTGGGGAGATAAGTTCATCAATCTGCTGAAACGGAAACAGATCACCGAGACGCAGCGTGACGCCAAAATCGATCCGTTCGGCGTCAATAAAGTAGGAGTGCCAGCATGGGGGGTGTCATCATTATCGTAGCAATCCTGATCCCCTGTCTGTTATTGGGAAAACTGCATAATATCTATATGATACTGATGCTGATCACCACCGTCTGGCTGGGATCTTTAGGATTTGCAGACGATTATATAAAGATATTCAAAAAGGATAAAGAAGGCTCCACGGTAAATTCAAAATTATCGGTCAGGTGGGTCTCGGCTTAATTGTCGGACTGACTCTATATCTGAGTCCGGACGTAGTGATTCGTGAAAACATAGAAGTTCAGAAATCGGAAAACGAAATCGAAGTAATACATGGCACTCACGATCTGAAATCTACCCAGACCACGATTCCTTTTTTCAAAAGTAACAACCTGGACTATGCCGACCTTGTAGCTTTATGGGAGAACACGCTCAAACAGCCGGATGGATTTTGTTTGTCATTATCACCATCTTTGTCGTGACAGCCGTGTCAAACGGAGCCAACCTGAATGATGGTATGGATGGTATGGCAGCAGGCAATTCCGCCATCATCGGACTAACGCTGGCATATTGGCTTATGTATCGAGCCACATCGAGTTTGCGGGTTACCTGAATATCATGTATATTCCCGGAAGTGAGGAACTGGTAATCTTTATATGCGCCTTTATCGGAGCATTGATCGGTTTCTTATGGTACAATGCCTATCCGGCCCAGGTATTCATGGGGGATACGGGCAGTCTGACCATTGGAGGTATCATTGCGGTATTTGCCATTATTATTCACAAAGAATTGCTAATCCCGATTCTCTGCGGTATATTTCTGGTTGAAAACCTTTCAGTACTTCTGCAGCGCTTCTATTATAAAGCCGGAAAAAGAAAGGGTGTAAAACAACGCCTCTTTAAGCGGGCCCCGATACACGACCATTTCCGTACTTCGATGAGTCTGGTAGAGCCGGGATGCAGCGTAAAGTTTACGAAGCCCGATCAGTTGTTCCACGAATCAAAAATCACAGTCCGCTTCTGGATTGTAACCATCGTGCTGGCAGCTATTACGATTATAACGCTGAAGATTAGATAACAGAAGTGACGAGCAACAGGCTATGAGCTACAAGTGCCTGCCGCTAATCACAAAGTATGAACCTAAAACTTGTAGCATAAAGAAAAAGATCTATCGACGGATCGACAAATTCCGGTTGATAAATCGAAACCTAAAAATCATGAAAAGAATTGTAGTATTAGGAGCCGGTGAAAGCGGTGCGGGAGCAGCCGTTCTGGCCAAAGTAAAAGGATTCGATACTTTCGTATCGGATATGTCTGCTATCAAGGATAAGTATAAAACTCTCCTTGACGGCCATGGCATTGCCTGGGAAGAAGGCCGACACACAGAAGAACAGATTTTGAATGCTGACGAAGTTGTGAAAAGCCCCGGAATTCCTAATGACGCCCCACTGATTCTGAAATTGAGAGAACAGGGCACACCTATCATCTCGGAAATAGAATTTGCCGGCAGATACACCGATGCCAAAATGATCTGTATCACCGGCTCGAACGGAAAGACGACCACAACCTCGCTTATCTATCACATTTTCAAAAGCGCAGGACTAAATGTGGGACTTGCCGGAAACATCGGTAAAAGCCTGGCATTGCAAGTGGCCGAAGAGAAACATGATTATTATGTAATCGAATTGAGTTCATTCCAGTTGGATAACATGTATAACTTCCGTGCCGATATCGCTGTATTGATGAACATTACGCCGGACCATCTGGACCGGTACGACCATTGTATGCAGAACTATATTAATGCAAAGTTTCGTATTACGCAGAATCAGACTTCGGAAGACGCGTTTATCTTCTGGAACGATGACCCTATCATCAAACGTGAACTGGACAAACATGGCATTCGTGCCCACCTGTATCCATTCTCGGCAATCAAAGAAGAAGGATCTATCGCCTATGTGGAAGACCATGAAGTAGTAATTACCGAACCGATCGCTTTCAATATGGAACAGGAACAGTTGGCCCTGACCGGCCAACACAATCTTTATAACTCTTTAGCCGCCGGTATCTCCGCCAACCTTGCCGGTATCACCAAAGAAGATATAAGGAAAGCGCTCAGTGACTTTCAGGGGGTAGAACACCGCCTGGAGAAGGTGGCACGCGTACGTGGCATTGATTTTATCAATGACTCCAAAGCAACCAATGTAAACTCTTGCTGGTATGCCTTGCAGAGTATGACTACTAAAACGGTATTGATTCTCGGAGGAAAAGACAAGGGAAACGATTATACGGAAATAGAAGAACTGGTACGGGAGAAATGCTCGGCACTGGTCTACCTGGGATTGCACAACGAAAAGCTTCATGAGTTTTTCGACCGTCTCGGACTCCCTGTAGCCGAAGTACAGACCGGCATGAAGGATGCCGTAGAAGCAGCTTACAAGCTGGCGAAAAAGGGAGAAACAGTATTGTTGAGTCCATGTTGCGCCTCCTTTGACCTTTTCAAGAGCTATGAAGACCGTGGCGAACAGTTTAAGAAGTATGTAAGAGAATTATAAAAATCAGAGTCCTGAGCCATAAAAGGTTCAGGCTCCGAAGAGCTAAAAACTTAAAGCAGTGGATCTATTAAAGAACATATTCAAAGGTGATAAGGTAATCTGGATTATTTTCCTTTGCCTCTGCCTCATCTCTATCATAGAGGTGTTTAGTGCTGCCAGTACGCTGACTTATAAAAGTGGCGACCACTGGGGACCCATCACACAACATTCCATCATCCTGATGGTAGGTGCGGTCGTAGTGGTCCTGATGCACAACATCCCTTATAAGTGGTTTCAGGTGTTTCCGGTTTTCCTCTACCCTATTTCGGTAGTATTGCTGGCTTTCGTAACTTTGATGGGAGTCATCACAGGTGACCGTGTGAACGGAGCCGCCCGCTGGATGAGTTTTATGGGGTTACAGTTCCAGCCTTCAGAACTGGCCAAGATGGCAGTAATCATCGCAGTTTCTTTCATTCTATCCAAAAAGCAGGATGATGAAGGGGCCAATCCGAAAGCTTTTAAGTATATCATGATACTGACCGGACTGGTATGTATGCTTATCGCTCCTGAAAACCTTTCGACAGCTATGCTGTTGTTCGGAGTAGTAGTATTGATGATGTTCATCGGACGTGTTGCATTCAAGAAGTTAGCCATGTTATTGGGCGGTCTGGCATTGGTTGGCTGTCTGGGAGCAGTATTTCTGCTGGCTATACCGAAGGATACCGATATCCCGTTCCTCCACCGGTTTGACACTTGGAAAAGTCGTATTACCAACTTTACGGAGAAAGAAGAAGTTCCGGCAGCCAAATTCGATATTGACAAAGATGCCCAGATAGCTCATGCACGCATTGCCATCGCTACCAGTAACGTGATAGGTAAGGCACCGGGAAATTCCATTCAGCGTGACTTCCTGAGCCAGGCATTCTCCGATTTCATCTTTGCCATTATCATTGAAGAGTTGGGGCTGGTAGGAGGCGCCTTTGTAGTCATACTCTACATCTGGCTATTGGTCCGGACAGGCCGAATCGCCCAAAAGTGCGAACGTACATTCCCGGCATTCCTCGTCATGGGTATTGCCTTGATGTTGGTATCACAAGCCATATTGAACATGATGGTAGCCGTCGGACTATTTCCTGTAACAGGACAACCTTTACCGCTAATCAGTAAAGGAGGTACAAGTACACTGATCAACTGTGCCTACATTGGCATGATACTGAGTGTCAGCCGCTATACCGCTTATCTGGAAGAGAAAAAAGAAAATCCTGCTCCTCTGCTCACCCAGAGTGAAGGAAATGAGGCGATTGCAAGTGAGGCACAGACTGCGGCCGAACCTACAGCAGAGATTTTAAACAGTGATGCTAAATTTGAAGAGTAATATGAATAAAGAAAATAATAAAGAAGGACAGGGTGATGCCTTAAGAGTCATCATCAGCGGTGGTGGTACCGGAGGGCATATCTTTCCGGCCGTATCCATTGCAAACGCCATAAAAGAGTTACGTCCCGATGCACAAATTCTGTTTGTAGGAGCCGAAGGCAGAATGGAAATGCAACGAGTACCGGATGCAGCTATCAGATTATCGGATTGCCTGTAGCAGGATTCGATCGTAAACATCTGTGGAAAAATGTCGCCGTATTATTAAAAATTGGTACGCAGCCAATGGAAAGCACGAAACATTATCCGGCAATTCCGCCCTCAGGTAGCAGTAGGAGTAGGCGGATATGCAAGCGGTCCTACTTTAAAAATGGCGGGAATGATGGGAGTACCTACTTTAATACAAGAGCAGAATTCATACGCCGGAGTCACCAATAAACTATTGGCACAGAAAGCACGAAGAATTTGTGTGGCGTATGACGGAATGGAGAAATTCTTTCCTGCCAATAAAATCATTATGACAGGTAACCCGGTACGTCAGAATCTGCTAGCGGAAAAACCGGAACGTGAACAGGCTATTCGTTCTTTCGGGCTGAATCCGGAAAAGAAGACCATTCTGATTTTGGGTGGAAGCTGGGGGCACGCACCATCAATAACACATTGATTGCGGGACTGCAACTGATTCGCCGGACTACAGACGTGCAGTTCATCTGGCAAACGGGAAAGATTTATCATCAACAAGTGACAGAAGCTGTAAAAGCAGCGGGAGAGATACCCAATCTGTTTGTAACGGACTTCATCAAAGATATGGCTGCCGCTTATGCTGCTGCGACCTGGTTATTTCACGTGCCGGTGCAGGGTCTATTTCCGAGTTCTGCCTGCTAAATAAGCCCGTTATCCTGGTTCCGTCTCCTAATGTGGCAGAAGACCATCAGACCAAAAATGCTTTGGCTTTGGTGAATAAACAAGCAGCTATCTACGTAAAGGATGCGGAAGCAGAAAACAAACTATTACCGGTAGCACTGGAAACGATCGCCAATGCGAGAAGCTGAGCGAACTCAGTGAAAACATTGCACACCTGGCTTTACCGGATTCTGCTGTCGTTATTGCAAAAGAAGTTATAAAATTAGCGCAACAATCATGAATATAGAAACGATTCAATCTGTATATTTTGTCGGGGCAGGCGGTATCGGAATGAGTGCCTCGTCCGCTATTTTCTTTCTAAAGGAAAAGTAGTGGCAGGCTATGACCGTACTCCCAGTGAACTGACTCAACATCTTATAGAAGAAGGAGCACAGATCCATTACGAAGAGAATATCGATCTCATACCGGAGGCTTGCAAAGACAAAGCTACCACATTGGTAGTCCTGACCCCTGCCGTACCTCAGGAACATGCCGAATTAACTTACTTCCGTGATAATGGATTCGAAATACAGAAACGTGCACAAGTACTGGGCACCATTACCCGTTCCAGCAAAGGACTTTGTGTAGCCGGCACACATGGTAAAACCACTACCTCAACGATGACAGCCCACTTGTTTCATCAATCACATGTAGGTTGTACTGCTTTTCTGGGAGGTATTTCCAAAAATTACGGAACGAATCTACTACTCTCTTCAACCAGCCTTATACGGTGATTGAAGCAGACGAATTTGACCGTTCATTCCATTGGTTGTCTCCTTATATGTCTGTCATTACCGCAACCGATCCGGATCATCTGGATATTTATGGCACCGAACAGGCTTATCTGGAAAGCTTTGAACACTACACCACACTGATTCAGCCCGGAGGAGCACTGATTATCCGCAAAGGCATTTCCCTACAGCCGAAAGTGAAAGAGGGAGTGAAGATGTATACTTACTCACGTGACGAGGGAGACTTTCATGCTGAGAACATTCGCATCGGAAACGGAGAAATCTTCATTGACTTCGTAGGGCCTGACATTCGTATCGACAACATTCAGCTAGGAGTACCGGTAAGTATAAATATAGAGAATGGTGTCGCTGCGATGGCGCTTGCCCACCTTAACGGAGTCACACCTGAAGAGATCAAACAGGGAATGGCCAGTTTCCGGGGTGTGGACCGCCGGTTCGACTTTAAAATCAAGAATAACCGGATTGTATTCCTGAGTGACTACGCACATCATCCATCCGAGATTAAACAAAGCGTGATGTCCATGCGTGAGTTGTACCGGGACAAAAAGATCACTGCAGTTTTTCAGCCACACCTCTATACCCGTACCCGCGACTTCTACAAAGATTTTGCCGACAGTCTGTCTTTACTCGATGAAGTGATACTGGTAGATATCTATCCGGCGCGCGAGCAACCTATTCCGGGAGTAAGCAGCCGGCTGATATATGACAACCTACGTCCAGGTATTGAAAAAAGCATGTGCAAGAAAGAAGAAATACTCGATGTACTGAAAGCAAAACATATCGAAGTATTAATTACATTGGGAGCAGGAGACATAGACAACTATGTTCCGGATATTTGTGACTTATTGTCCCGAAGAATGGTTCCTTCGGACAATTAATTTGTAAATCGTCAAAACAATAAATTTCCTTATGATAAAAAGAATTCTTCTGACCATCGTCATGTTACTTCTCATAGCCTACCTTGTAGCAGCTGTGACAGTGTTCAACGACAAACCTGCCCATCAGGTATGCCGTGACATGGAATTAGTGATCAAGGATACACTCAATGCCGGTTTCGTTACCAAGAACGAGGTGGCTGCCATCCTGCAGAAGAAAGGCATTTATCCCGTTGGAAAGAAAATGGACCGGGTACACACCAAAACATTAGAAAAAGAGTTGGATAAACATCCACTCATCAATGAAGCTCAATGCTATAAAACGCCAAACGGCAAAATTTGTGTGGAAGTAACCCAACGCGTACCGATTCTCCACATCATGAGCAGCAACGGTGAAAACTACTATTTGGATAACAAAGGAAAAATGATGCCGCCCGATGCAAAATGCGTAGCACACCGGGCAATTGTCACCGGAAATGTAGAAAAGTCGTTTGCAATGAAGGATTTATATAAGTTTGGTGTATTTTTGCAAAACAATCCGTTCTGGGAAGCCCAGATTGTACAGATTAACGTGCTGCCCGGAAAAGAAATCGAATTGGTTCCCCGGGTAGGCAATCATATTATCTATTTGGGTAAACTGGAACATTTTGAGGATAAACTGAAACGCTTGAAGACTTTACGAAAAAGGGCTCAACCAGGTAGGATGGAATAAGTATTCGCGTATCAGCCTGGAATTTGGAAATCAGATTATCTGCACAAAAAGAAACAATAATTTGTAAACAGCTAAACGTACCTTTGTGTTAAAGAGAATAAGTCTATAATAACGAAAGGGAATAAAATAGGATTTTAATATGGATCAACAACAGAATTTTACGTCCGCTATGAACTTGGG